>JAABUY010006087.1_pt1 | contig 11890 bp, 10 predicted proteins | sample 5560271 | NCBI WGS metagenome assembly JAABUY01 (sample SAMN10711886, study PRJNA513374) | rock metagenome | isolation source: Antarctica rocks | place: Antarctica: Victoria Land, University Valley
CACCCAGCGCTACCTCCACGCCCTCACCAGCGCCGACGACACCGCGCTGGAAGCCTTCAGGCGGACTCGCGACCGGCACCTCAGCGCCCACTCGGAGCCCGGGCCAAACCCCATGGATGAGGCCTAGCCGTGGCCTAGCCGCGACGGAGCGCAACCATCCAATGACCTGCCACCGTTCAGAGGACCGCGGCGACGCGCGGCGGCTCGCGACCGGGTGGTTGCTCTGGGGCCGGCAGCAGCGGTTCCCGCTTGCCCAACGGGCGTCGCAGCGGCACGTCGGACGTGACCTCGACCGCCTCCCCGTCTACCAACAGCTGCACCGTTCCGTCGGGTGCTTCCAGGACCACCTCGTCGTGGTCGACGCTCACGCACAGGCGCTGCCCCTGCCAGCGCAACCGGAACGAGAGCCGGCGAATGCCAGGCGGTAGCGCCGGGTCGATCCGCAGCTTACCGTCCTGGACACGAAGGCCGCCGAAGCCGGCCACGAGCGCGCTCCAGGCGCCGGCCAGGGAGGCGATGTGCACTCCGTCGCCGCTGTTGTGGTGCAGATCCCGCAGGTCGACTAGTGCAGCCTCACGGGCGTACCGATGCGCCAGGTCGAGGTGCCCGACCTCGGCGCACATGACCGCCTGCGTGCAGGCAGACAGGCTTGAGTCCCGTACGGTCCGCTGCTCGTAGTAGTTCACGTTGCGGGCCTTCTGCTCCGCGGTGAACGCCTCGCCGCACCAGTGCATCGCCAGGACGAGGTCGGCCTGCTTGACGACCTGCCAGCTGTACAGCTGGACGTACGGCGCGTGCAGCAGCAGGGGGTACCGGTCCTGGTAGTCCTCGAACGGCCACTCCGCCAGGTCGGTGAAGTGCCGGGCCTGCTGGTGCACTCCCAGGTCCTCTTCGTACGGCAGGTAGACGGCAGCGCACGCTGCTCGCCACGAGGCGACCTCCTCCGCGGTCACGGCGTGCTCAGCCGCCCCGTCCGGGTGGCGATCGCACGCGTCCGCTGCTGCGGCCAGGTTCCGGGCCGCCATCAGGTTAGTGAAGATGTTGTCGTTCTGGACGGCGGAGTACTCATCAGGACCAGTGACCCCGTTGATGTGCCACCGGCCGCGCCGGTCGACGTTCCCCAGCGACATCCACAGCCGCGCGGTCTCGACCAGCAGGGGAAGACCGACCTCGCGCTCGAAGTCGGCATCGCCGGTGATCGACACGTGAGCCGCGACGGCGTAAGCGATGTCGGCGTTGACGTGGTACCCGGCCGTTCCTGCTGGCCAGTACGCCGAGCACTCCTTGCCCGACACCGTCCGCCACGGGAACGCCGCCCCCGCAAGGCCCAACGTGGCGGCCCGCTCCCGCGCGGCGGGCAAGATGCTGGCCCGCCAGCGCAGCGCATCGGCCGCGGCGTCGGGGACCGTGAGGGACAACAGGGGCAGCACGAAGCCCTCGGTGTCCCAGAACGCGTGCCCGTCGTAGCCGGGGCCGGTCAGCCCCTTGGCGCCGATCGCGCGCTGCTCGGTGCGGGCTCCCGCCTGCAGGACGTGGAACAGCGCGAAACGAACGGCCTGCTGGATCACCTCGTCGCCCTCGACCTCGACGTCGGCCGCCTCCCAGAAAGCGTCAAGGTAGCGGCGCTGGTCCCGGACCAGCCCGTCCCATCCGGCCAGCCGGGCGCCGCTGAGGGCCGCAGCGACCTGATCGCGCATCGCCGGGGCAGTGCGTCGCGCGGACCACCCGTAGGCCAGCACCTTGACGACCTGCAGCCGCTGCCCGGGCCGAAGGGTGCACGCCACGCGCGTACGCGCCCAGTCCTCCCGCACGTCCTGCTCCACGACGGCGTCGGGGGCGTCCACGACGTGGTCCATGCCGGCGGCGACGAGCAGGCTACTTCGGCGGGTGCGATGGATGAGCAGAGCCCCCTGCCGCTCGTGGTCCTGCAGAACGGCCTCGAGCGGGTGCTTGAGCACCTCCCCGCGCCGCGGATCGCCGCTGACGTCGGCTTGGTCCTCGTTAGCCACCAGCTCGGACTGCAGGATCAAGCGGACGGGCCGGTCGACCGCCTCCACCTCGTAGCAGATGGCGGCTGCCGCGCGGTGCACGAACGAGACGAGTCGGGTGGTGCGGACGCGGATGGCGACACCGGCAGGGCTGACCCACTCGAACCGTCGCTCCAACGTGCCGGCCCGCAGGTCCAGCGTCCGCTCGTGCGAGCGCAACGTCCCGTAGCGCAGGTCCAACGGTTCGTCCTCGACCAGCAGGCGGATCAGCTTGCCGTTGGTGACGTTGACCAGGCTCTGCCCGTCCTCGGGGTAGCCGTAGCCCCCTTCGGCGTAGGGCAGGGGACGCTGCTCGTAGAAGCCGGACAGGTAGCTGCCCAGGATCGCGTGCGGCTCCCCCTCGTCCAGGTTGCCGCGCAGCCCGATGTGGCCGTTCGATAGGGCGAACAGCGACTCGGACTGGGCCAGGGTGTCCAGGTCCAGTGAGGTCTCCCGGACGCGCCACGGCTCGACGGGGAAGACGCTCTCGCCGATCACAGCAGCTCTGCCAGGTCGGTGACGACGACGTCCGCGCCGTGCTCGCGCAACGCCTGCGCATGCCCGGTCCGGTCGACGCCGACCACATGGCCGAAACCGCCCGCCCGACCGGCCTGGACGCCGACCTCGGCGTCCTCAAAGACGGCACACTGTTCCGGCGGCAGGCCCAGCTCCTCGGCGGCGGCCAGGAACGTGTCCGGCTTGGGCTTGCCCGGCAGCTGACGCTCGCGCGCGACCACCGCGTCGATGCGCAGCTCGATGAGCGCGTCGAGCCCGGTGACCTGCAGGACCTGTTCGGTGTTAGCGCTGCTGGACACCACAGCGCGGCGCAGCCCTGCCTCGCGGGCGGCCTGCAGGTAGCGGCGACTGCCGTCGTACACGCACACGCCGTCCCGCCGGATGCGCTCGCCCAGGATCTGGTTCTTGGCGTTGCCGACGCCGTGCACCCTCTCGTCACCGGCGGCGTCGCCAGGACTGCCCTCGAGCAGCGTGATGCTCCGGCTGGCCAAGAAGTCGCGGACGCCGTCGAGGCGAGGCTTGCCGTCGACGTACCTGCGGTAGTCCTCCAACTCGTCAAAGGGAGGCAACGAGCCGTCACCGCGACCCGCAAGAAGCTCGTCAAACGCCTGCTTCCACGCCCTTGCATGCACGCTGGCGGTGTCGGTGAGCACACCGTCCAAGTCGAACAGGCAGCCCTGGATCATGCCCGGCAGGCCCAGTGCTCCGGTTCGGCCGCTACCTGCCGTCATCGTCGCTCATCCTCTCGGTGTGCCCGTCGGAACCGGGCGATCGCGGAGGTGGTGGAGGAGTCATGCGCCGCCGTCGGCTCGTCGTTGCTACGCAGATCGTCCGCGATGCGGGTGGCCAGGACCTTGCCGAGCTCGACGCCCCACTGGTCGAAGGAGTTGATCCCCCAGACCGCGCCCTGCGTGAACACCTTGTGCTCGTACAGCGCCACCAGCTGGCCCAGCACGACCGGCGTCAGCTGCTCCGCCAGGATCGTGGTGCTCGGTCGGTTCCCGGGGAAGACCCGGTGCGGTGCGAGCTCCGGCGACGTGCCTTCTGCGAGAACCTCATCGAGGGTCTTGCCGAAGGCCAGCGCCTCAGTCTGCGCGAACATGTTCGCCATCAGCAGCAGGTGGTGCTCCCCGAGCTCCCGGAACGGCTTGAGGAAGCCGATGACGTCGCACGGGATCAGCCGCGTGCCCTGGTGCAGGAGCTGGTAGAAGGCGTGTTGGCCGTTGGTGCCCGGTTCGCCCCAGACCACCGCTCCGGTCGGGCCGTCGACCGGTTCGCCGTCCAGCTGCACCGACTTGCCGTTGCTCTCCATCTCCAGCTGCTGCAGGTACGCCGGGAACCGGCTCAGGTACTGGCTGTAGGGAAGGATCGCCTGTGTCTGAGCGCCCCAGAAGCTGCTGTACCAGAGTTGCGTCATGCCCAGCAGCACCGGAAGGTTCTGCTCCAGCGGCGCGTCCGGAAGTGATGGTCCATGTCCCGGAAGCCCGCCAGCATGTCCTGGAAGTGGGCAGGGCCGATCGCGACCATGAGCGACAGCCCGATCGCCGAGGTGAGGGAGTAGCGGCCACCGACCCAGTCCCAAAACTCGAAGACGTTGTCGGGCGCGATACCGAAGCGGGTCGCCTCCGTACCGTTGCTGGACACGGCCACGAAGTGCCGGGCGACATCGGCGTCCTGTCCGAGCTCGTCCAACAGCCAGGACCGGGCGGTCCGGGCGTTCGTCAACGTCTCGGAGGTGGTGAACGTCTTGGAGCTGACGATGAACAACGTCGTGGCCGGGTCCGACGCCAGCAGCACCTCATCGAGGTCGGCGGCGTCGACGTTGGACACGAAGTGGAACCGCAGTCGGCGGTCGCTATAGGGCCGCAGCGCCTGGTAGGCCATCGCCGGCCCCAGATCCGACCCGCCGATGCCGATGTTGACGACGGTGCAGATCCGCCGCCCGGTGGTGCCGGTCCAGTCGCCGCCACGGACCTGGTCGGCGAAGGTGCTCATGCGTTCCAGCACCCGGTGCACGTCCAGCACCACGTTCCTGCCGTCCACCAGGTAGACGTCCTCGGCGGCGGCTCGCAGCGCCACGTGCAGCACGGCTCTGCCCTCGGTGCTGTTGATCGCCTGGCCGGCGAACATCCGGTCGCGCCGCTGCTCGACACCGGCTGCGCGAGCCAGGTCGCACAGCAGCGACAGCGTCGTCGCGGTGATTAGGTTCTTCGACAGGTCCACGATGAGCCCGGAGTGCTCACGGGTGAGGGTTGCGGCCCGGTGCGCATCGCGACCGAACAGGTCACGCAGCGACGCTGGGGCGAGCTGCTCGCGGTGCTCGGCAAGAGCGGTCCACGCCGGCAGCGCCTGCGGAACAGTCCTGGTCGTGCCGCCGCTCGTCGACTCGGCCGGTGCGTGGCCGCTCACGTCGCACCATCGGCGGCCACGGTGCCCGCCGCACCGCGGACTCGTCCGCGGGCCGGGTCGTGAACACCGGCCGGGGCAGCGGCGTCCGCACCCGGGCTGTCGGCACCGACCTGCTCGGAGCCGGCGGACGAGGTCACCGCATGACCGCCGAACTGGTTCCGCAAAGCCGCGATCACCCTCATCGCCGGTGAGTCCTGCTGCCGTGATCCGAACCTCGCGAACAGCGCCGCAGTGATCACCGGCAGGGGGACCGCGTGGTCGACCGCCGCCTGCACGGTCCAGCGCCCTTCGCCGGAATCCTCGGCGTCACCGCGCAGCTCCGACAGGTCATCGTCCTGCTCGACGGCGTTGACCAACAGGTCCAGCAACCAGGAACGGATGACCGTGCCCGAGCGCCAGGAGCGCAGCACCGCGGTCACGTCGGTGACGACATCCGCGGCCTGCAGCAGCTCCCAGCCCTCCGCGTACGCCTGCATCAGCCCGTACTCGATGCCGTTGTGGACCATCTTCGCGAAGTGCCCGGCGCCGACCGGTCCGGCATGCACGAAACCGGACTCGCCCTCAGGCTTGAGCGCGTCGAAAAACGGCTGCACCTTCGCGACGTCCTCATCGCTCCCGCCGACCATCAGCGCGTAGCCCTCGGTCAGCCCCACACCCCACCTGAGACGCCCACGTCAAGGAAGCCGAGGCCGCTGCCGGCCAGTTCCTCTGCGTGCCGCTGATCGTCGGTGTAGCGCGAGTTGCCGCCGTCGACCATGACATCGCCTTGGTCGAGCAGCCCCTGCAACTCGCGCACCGTGGCGTACGTCGGTTCGCCGGCCGGGACCATCACCCACACCACGCGCGGGGTCGGCAGCGCCTGTACGAGCTCACTGAGGTTGGCCACGTCGCGGCTGCTGGCCTTGTCGTGGTCGAAGCCGACGACCTCGTGGCCGGCGCGGCGAAGGCGCTCTGCCATGTTGGCGCCCATCTTCCCGAGCCCCACGATCCCGATCTCTGCCATGCTCGAGCCTCCTCGCGATGCTGCGGGCGGGGTCGACCTGGCGGAGCGACCGAGGCCGGTTCCCCGGCGGTGCCTGCCTACCCCGGTCCGGAGCGGCGCGGCGGCGGGACGGCAGCCGGCGGGACCAACAGCGGCACGGCGACAAAATCTGCCTCAGATGGCGCTATGGCATCCGCAGTGACCGTGCGGGGTGTCCGCGCAGTCGCCCAGGGCAGAGTCCACCGAGCGACCGGCGCCCGCCGATCCGCCACCCACGTCCAGCGGAGACTGCGCATGAGCAACCGAAGTGACGCGATCGTGCTGTTCGGTGCATCCGGGGACCTGGCCAAGAAGATGCTCTTCCCCGCGCTGGCCCAGCTCGCACAAGACGGCCGCCTACCTGCTCAGGTCGTCGGTGTCGCCGCGTCCGACTGGGATGACGAGGGACTCCGTAAGCACGCGCGGCAGTCGATCGCCGAGCACGGGAGCGACCACGTGGACTCGGCCGCGGTGACGCAGCTGCTGGACGCGCTGAGCTACGTCCGCGGCGACTACCGCGACGATCAGACCTTCGTTCGGCTCTCCGAGAAACTAGATGGGGCGGAACGTCCGCTGCTGTACCTCGCGGTCCCGCCCAGCATGTTCAAGTCCGTCGTGCAGGGCGTCGTCGGCGTCGGGCTGCACGAGCGCAGCCGCATCGTGCTCGAGAAGCCCTTCGGCCGCGACCTCGACAGCGCCCGCGAGCTGAACAGCATCGTGCTGGCCTCCTTCCCTGAGGAGGCGGTGTTCCGGATCGACCACTACCTCGGCAAGGAGGAAGTCCTGGACCTGCTGGTGTTCCGGCTCGCCAACACCGTCCTGGAACCTGCCTGGAACCGGCACTACATCGACAGCGTCCAGATCACCATGTCTGAGGCCTTCGGGGTGGACGGCCGAGGCGGCTTCTACGACGAGGTCGGCGCGCTGCGCGACGTCGTACAGAACCACCTGCTCCAGGTCCTGGCACTGGTCGCCATGGAGCCCCCGATCGGCGCCGACGCACAGGCGCTGCGTGACGAGAAGGTGAAGGTCTTGCGCGCCGTCCGGCCACTCGAGGGGAGCGACATTGTCCGCGGTCAGTTCGCCGGCTACCTCGAGGAGGACGGCGTCGCCTCGGACTCCGACGTCGAGACGTTCGTCGCCCTCAGGCTCCACATCGACAACGCACCGGCAAACACCTGCCGGTCACCGCCACCGAGGTGCTCATCGAGTTCCAGCCAGCCCCGCAGAGCTTCTTCGCCGACGCCCAGAACCCGCCACACCCGAACCACCTGCTGTTCCGCCTCAAGCCAGGCGAGCAGGTCTCGCTCGGCATGCAGATCAACCACGCCGGCGAGCAGCTCAGGAGCCGCGGCGTCGAGATGACATACCGGTACAGCCAGGAGCGCGAAGGGAACCGCGAACCGGCCTACGCCCGACTGTTCCAGGACGCGATGGAGGGCCAGCAGAGGCTCTTCGCCCGCGCGGACGGCGTCGAGGCCGCCTGGCGCATCGTCGACCCCGTCCTTGCCGACTCCCCTGCGGTGCACGTCCACGAGCAAGGCACCTGGGGGCCCGCCGAGGCCGACGACCTCATCGCCGGCAGCGGTGGCTGGCACGACCCGGCCGGTGAGGACGATCACTGACGCCGTCCTCGCCGTCGACGTCGGCGGCACACAGCTGCGTGCGGCGCTCGTCGACGCCGACGGAACGGTGCGCGAACGCCGGTCGCAGCCCACGCCGCAGGACACGTCGTGCCCGGACGCGCTCCTGACGCTGACCAACGAGGTGTTCGGGTCCCGGTCGGCGAGCCACGCGGTGATCGCCCTGCCGGGCGTTGTGAACTACTGCGACGGCTTCCTGGAGCATGCACCCAACCTGCCCGCCGACTGGGCGCCCCACCTGAACCGCGCGGGGCTCGAGGCGCACCTCGGCGTTCCGGTGGAGCTCGCGAACGACGCCGACGCAGCCGCCGTCGGGGAAGCGCTCTTCGGCGCCGGCCGCGGCTACGCGGACGTCGTCTACCTCACCGTCTCGACCGGGATCGGCGCCGGTGTCCTGCTAGGCGGGCGACTGGTCGCCGGCGCACGCTCCACGGCCGAGGTCGGCCACACCATCCTCGACCTGCGCGCCAGACAGGAGGGCCGCCCCTCCACACTGGAAGAACTGGGCTCAGGAAAAGCCCTGGGCCGCTTCGCCGCCGCCGTCGACCTGCCTTCCGACGGGGCCCAGCTCCTCGAACTGGTCCGATCCGGTGACCGGCAAGCCCGACGGGTCTGGGACGACGTGGTCGACGCGGTCGCTGCCGGCGTGCACAACCTCGTGCACCTGTTCTCTCCGGACGTCGTCGTCCTGGGTGGCGGTGTCGGGCGCACCGGGGACCTGCTCGAGCCCGTCCGCGACGCTGTCCGCAGCCACGCCGAAGAGGGCCGGGCGACACCGGTGCAGGTCGTGGGTGCCGTACTCGGCGACGACGCCGGGCTTTTCGGCGCAGCCGGCTGGCGACGAGCAGCCGTGGGGCGGGTGCACCGGTGAGCGGACAGCTCGTGCTGGTGCGCCATGCTCAGACGCAGTGGTCGCAGACCGGCCAGCACACCTCCACCACCGATTTGCCGCTGCTCGACGAAGGGCGGCGCAAGGCCGAACAGCTCGGGCGCGCCCTCGCTCGGGACGACGTCGCCGCCGTCATGGTCAGCCCGTTGCTGCGCGCTCAGCAGACCTGCGAACTCGCCGGCATCGGCTCAGACGCCCGCCTCCGCGCCGAGCTGACCGAGTGGGACTACGGCCGGTACGAGGGCCTAACGACCGAGCAGGTACACGGGCAGGCCCCGGACTGGAACCTGTGGCGCGAGGGAGCGCCAAACGGTGAGTCACCGGCCCAGGTGCAGCGCCGGCTCGACACGCTCCTGGTCGAACTGAGCCGACCCCAGCACCACGGAAACGTCCTGATCTTCGCCCACGGCCACGTGCTGCAGGCGTTGGCACTGCGCTAGGTCGGGGTCGACCTGATCGATGGCCCGCTGCTGGATCTGGACACCGCCAGCGTCAGCCGCCTCGGCTGGAAGCGCACATCCCGCGTCATCGCCACCTGGAACGACACCTGCCACCTGAGCACCGCACCCCATGAGGAGGAGCTGTGACACCACCGCCTGCCCGCAGCGACCAGCACCGCACCGTTCGTACCCCACAGCGCGGTCGCTCCAAGACGAGGTCGGCCGCCGCCTTGGAGTGGACCGACCTCGACAAGCAGGCTGTGAACGTCATCCGCGGCTTGGCGATGGACGCCGTCGAGGCCTCCGGCTCCGGCCACCCGGGCACGGCGATGAGCCTCGCGCCCGCGGCCTATCTGCTGTTCCAGCGCCACCTGCGCCAGGACCCGAGCGACCCGAGATGGGTGGGCCGCGACCGCTTCGTCCTGTCCTGTGGGCACTCGAGCCTCACCCTGTACTGCCAGTTGTTCCTGTCCGGATACGGCCTGACCGTCGAGGACATCGCCCACCTGCGGCAGTGGGAGTCCCTCACCCCCGCGCACCCGGAGCACGGCCAGACCCCGGGCGTGGAGAGCACCACAGGTCCGCTCGGCCAGGGCGTCGGCAACGCCGTCGGCATGGCGATGGCGTCCCGTCGCCAGCGCGGGCTGCTCGACCCGGAGGCTGCCCCGGGCACGTCACCGTTCGACCACCACATCTGGTGCTTCGCCTCCGACGGCGACCTCGAAGAGGGCGTCAGCGCCGAGGCCTCCTCGCTCGCCGGCACCCAGCAGCTCGGCAACCTCACGCTGCTGTGGGACGACAACCACATCTCCATCGAGGACAACACCCAGATCGCCTTCACCGAGGACGTCTGCGCCCGGTATGAGGCCTACGGCTGGCACGTCCAGCGCGTCGACTGGCTGTCCAAGAACGGCACGTACGACGAGGACGTCGCTGCTCTGGACAAGGCCTTCAAAGCCGCCGAGGCCGAGACGACCCGCCCGTCCTTCATCGCGCTGCGCACGATCATCGGCTGGCCGGCACCCACCAAGCAGAACACCGGCAAGGCCCACGGCTCCGCCCTGGGTGGCGAGGAGGTGGCCGCCACCAAGAAGGTCCTGGGCATGGATCCTGACGCCACGTTCCAGGTGCCGGACGACGTGCTCGAGCACGCCCGCGCGGTCAAGGACCGGGGCCGTGAGCTGCACGCCGCTTGGCAGAAGGACTTCGACTCCTGGGCGGCCGGCAACCCCGAGGGAGCGGCGCTGCTGGAGCGCATGTCGACCCGCACGCTGCCCGACGCCTGGGCCGACAGCATCCCGACGTTCCCCGCAGACGCGAAAGGCATCGCCACCCGCAAGGCCTCTGGTGAGGTGCTCAGCGCGCTCGCCCCGATCCTGCCTGAGCTGTGGGGCGGCTCGGCCGACCTGGCGGAGTCCAACAACACCACCCCCAAGGGCGCGCCGTCCTTCCTGCCGCTCGACCGGCAGACCGAGGAGTTCAAGGGCGGCCCCTACGGGCGGGTGCTGCACTTCGGCATCCGCGAGCACGCCATGGGCGCCATCATGAACGGCATCGCACTGCACGGCGGGACCCGCGTCTACGGCGGCACCTTCCTGGCCTTTAGCGACTACATGCGCGGCGCGGTCCGCCTCGCCGCCCTCATGAAGCTGCCCGTCACCTACGTGTGGACGCACGACTCCATCGGCCTCGGCGAGGACGGCCCGACGCACCAGCCGATCGAGCACCTCGCGTCGCTGCGCGCCGTCCCCGGCCTGGACGTGGTCCGACCGGCCGACGCCAACGAGACCGCCGTCGCCTGGAAGACGATCCTCGGCCACACCGATCGCCCTGCGGCCCTGGCGCTCACCCGTCAGAACGTCCCGACCCTCGACGCCGAGGCCACCAAGGACGCCTGGCGCGGTGCCTACATCCTGGCCGAGGCCAGCAACGGCACCCCCAAGGTCCTGCTGCTCGCGACCGGTTCCGAGGTCCAGATCGCTCTGGCAGCCCGCGAGACGCTCGAGGCGTCGGGCACGCCGACCCGGGTCGTGTCTGTACCCTGCGTCGAGTGGTTCCGCGAGCAGGACACGGCCTACCGGTCGACCGTCCTGCCGTCCGACGTCCGGGCCCCCGTGTCCGTCGAGGCCGGCATCGCGCAGTCGTGGTGGGAGTTCATCGGCGACGCCGGTGTCCCCCTGTCGATCGAGCACTTCGGAGCCTCGGCCCCCTATGACGTCCTTTACGAGCAGTTCGGCCTGACGGCGGACCGCGTCGTCGCCGCTGCGCACGCCTCCCTGAGCAAGCTGGGCCTGACCAAGGGCTCGACCACCGGCAACTAGTGTCCTGCGCCTCTAATTCACTTGATAAGTTGTAGAATGGGGGTCTGGCACGGACGGGGCGACCCAAGGCCGAGTTGGTGTTGACTGGCCAGGAGCGCGAGCAGCTGGTGCGCTGGTCGCGGCGTCGGAAGTCTTCACAGGCGTTGGTGTTGCGTTCCCGGATCGTGTTGGCCTGCGCGGATGGTGTGGACAACAAGACCGTGGCGGCTCAGTTGGGGTGCGCGCAGGTGACGGTCGGGAAGTGGCGGGCTCGGTTTGTGGAGCATCGCCTTGACGGCCTGACCGATGATGACCGGCCGGGTCGCCCGACCTCGATCACGCTCGATCAGATCGAGGACGTTGTGGTCGCGACGTTGGAATCGACGCCGGGGAACGCGACGCACTGGTCGCGAGCGAAGATGGCTGAGCGGACGGGGCTGTCGAAGTCGACGATTGGTCGGATCTGGAAGTCCTTCGAGCTCAAGCCCCACCGGGCTGATGGTTTCAAGTCCACGCCCTGAGCGTCCCCCAGAATCGTGGAGGCATGGACTATGAGGAGTAGTCATGCCAGAGATCCGCAGGAAGTTCGACCCGGAGTTCCGTGAGGGAGCCGTCCGGATCGTCAGAGAGACCAAGAAACCCATC
>JAABUY010006090.1_pt1 | contig 11890 bp, 16 predicted proteins | sample 5560271 | NCBI WGS metagenome assembly JAABUY01 (sample SAMN10711886, study PRJNA513374) | rock metagenome | isolation source: Antarctica rocks | place: Antarctica: Victoria Land, University Valley
TATGATTTGGTTGTGTAAGATCGTCTGGAAGTGTCACAATGAAATTAAACCATGTTCTAACAGTGCACATTGCATTGATGCTGTCTTGACAACAGAAGTGCCTATACATAATAGCTCCCCATACAACCTGTGGCAACATCTTTGGATTGGTGCTGGATCAGTTGTTGAGTACTGCTGTCGCCACCACTGATATGATGAAACTGCAATGCAAGGCTTTCTTCCCAAATAGGCTTTTGCAATAGGAAATGTTAAAAGTGATGCCTGATTGTTTTGATTCTGTTGCCATGTCTTAGGGCAGTGCTGTGAGTGTGCAAGGAGTGTCAAAGTGGCAAGCCTTTCTGTTCTGCAAGTAAATCTGCGTTCTTTTCCGAACATGCAACATTTTCCATCAATTGCATATTTTACATAAAGAATTATAAGGCAGGTACAGGCATGCCAAATGATACCGCAGAAAATGAAATCGCCAATTGTACATGCGTTTCTAATGTCCTATGGATCTGCATTTGACCACCAATATGGTGACACAATGCTGCCTTGCCCAACTTCAAGCCCTTGCAGTGATATTGCTACCACACAGAACAGGCTGTACATAACGAAATAATGAAGAGTTCAACCCCTGGCACATCACCACTAAATTTTTGACAGCGCAGCAACATCAAACAAAATATGCAGCAAAACAATAGTAGTGCTACAAATTGAACCCCACGCACACAGTCATTGCAACAATCATCAGACCACCCCGCAGAGGCACACTTTCCTGGACAATCAAAATTTTCACAGTCTCTTGTGCCTTGGCCGGTCGGGCAAGGAACACACAGCTGCAGGGAAGCCACTGCACATTGTCCCGAGCGGGGAAGCTTACAATCAGCTTCTTGAGCACATCAAAACCTTCTGCACATGGGAGAGAAGACCAACTGATTTTGCAGCCAGACTTGACCAACGCCAAATCCAACCTTTTATAACTGACAGCAGTGATGTACAGCTAACTGAGATCCTCAGGCATGCTTTTGAGGTAGGTCTGCAGCTCCTCAGGCTTGACAAATCTGCCCTTTATTCTGGGACGCTTGTCTGCATTTACCTTGCGCATTTCGTACCGCACCTTGGTGCTGTTGTTGAACCGGCGTGCCTTTTTATCCCTGTACCGCTCAAGGGACTGGTGGCGAGCTGCTGGGTCACCTGAGTAGAGCAACATGCTTTTTTAGTGCGGTGTGTACTCAAATCTGATCAACACAGCTTGCACAAAGTAGCATGCATTGGCTTAGCATTGACAGTGTCGTAAGTAACCAGCAGACAAAGCGGACAGGCCATAGGTCAAATGCGCTTCTGTACTCACTTGGCAAGCGTGTACGAGCTGGCCATCCAAACGAGGCATAGTCCATGCCATTCATCCAGGAATAAGGCTTTGTTGGCAAGCCTTGTGAAGCGGTTGTGCTTTTGGGAACAACATAGCTCTGGGAAAAGCTTGGCAGGGTGAAATCTGCCGCATTTGCCTCGCCAGGTGTCATGTCTGGTACAACTTGCACTTCGCTGCCCATGTTGTAGTTGTACGTTTCCTGAAAGCTGTCATATGGGCCCAGGGTATCAAAGCCGTCCTTGCCTTCCTTGAAGCTGTTCTCCTCTTTGGGAGCCTTGACTGCAGGCACGTCTGCGTGCGTAGGAGAAACGGCGGGCAGGAGGTCAAAGTTCCAGGACGACGTTGTCGTGTCAGACCCTTCAGTTCCAAAGTCGCCACGAGCGAAGTCGCTGCTAGCAAAGTCGCCGCTGGCGAAGTCACTGCAGAAATCTTGGAAGTCGACCATCGGGCCTGCTGAAGCTGTGAACTGCTGCTGCTGAGTATCGACACTTAATGACGCGAGATCCTCAAAAGGCAAATCGAACAAACTACTGTCAAAATCCATGCCGGGCCGAGCGATGTCAACTGGAGTGGGAGATTCGGCAAATCGGCGCCTGCACACACCAGCAAAGTTGAGACGTCGTCCCATTGCAATGAGCAGAGTCCCTAGCACATGCTGGTTGTCAGATTTCTGAAGCTGAGTGTGCCTGGGAACTCACCCGTCGTTGGATGGCAGTACAACTGGATTTACTGGCCCTTGCCCGGACGCAAGCTTTGAGCCAAGAATGAGCCCCGAACAAGCTGAACTGCGAGCTGCGAGAATGAAGGCACAGGCTCGAGCGTAGCTTGCAACAAATTGCGACGTCACTTCAAGCAGGACAGGCAGTATTGTACAGCAGGAGCAAGCAGGAAGCTGTCAGGCCGAATATCATTATTTTGCCCCTTTAGGCCATAAAGGCTCATTTGGCTGAGCGGTTGACAATTCTCCTTTATCCTTTTGGAAGTACCACGTGGAGGAGGGACTCCTGGCTCTCGTGGCGGTGTCGCCCACGGCATGACCAGTGTACGTAAAGCCAAGCTTGCTACAGCAGCACGCATGCAATGATTTGCATTACTGGGCCTGTTCGCACCATCACTATACTTTGTTCTTAGTGGTATCACTATGCTTTGCTGGCCAGAGAGCTAGCGTGTGGCAGGAACGTCCAAGACAGAACTGTTTGGTGATCTCGTCAGCGAAAAACTTGCACTGTTTTGCACACGAGTGGAAGCACTGGAAGATGCACCAGGAAGAGTTCATTAGCACATGACTCTTCATGAGTTCGTTCATTTGCAGCAAAGAATTGTGAGGCTGGTTGACAACTATGAGGCTGGTTGACCAGGTCAAAGGTCCTTTGATGAGAGGGTTAAACTCGTAATAAAAGGGTACGGCCATTGTGAATTTGGGATTGCAGAGCCCATATACGCATCCCAGACGCTACAAGACTCATGGAGTCATATGACATGGCAGGACGGATTTGCTGGTGTACACAGTCAAGTATTACCGGTATGTTTCAGCATTGACTACAAGATGTAGCAGCAGCTGCGCAACAGCAGACCATTTGTTGCTCATACAAAACACACCATTGCAGCAAGTATGCCTGAAAACTTGCAATTTCACTAGCTTGTGGCTTAAGCCCTAAAATTATCCTGCCTTCATGTTCAAACAGTGCTGCTGCTCAAGACATGGGGTAGGCCTGTGTACTGCAAGATTTTCAAGCAACAATCAGGTGCCCATGTGTGCATGTGCCAGCCAGGTGTACAACGAGTACATTGAGCATCTGGGTGCGCATGCATTTGCCTCCAGGACATGTTAACCCAATGAATGATATGGTGATTGGTAATATGGTGACTTCATTGCAACACAATGCTTCTACAAGTATGTAGTATACTTTCCTGCAGCGCACTGTGTCACCCATGTGCAGGCATAGCACACCCCGTGCACAGTGTGCTTTGTTCACAAGTAATGTTGCCAACTTTTACAAAGCGGTGCCCAGGGCCAGCACCTTGGCCTTGGTGGGCAGTGCAGACGGCTTTGGCGCTCAGCGTGCCTATCACAAGGCGACAGGCGCTTGTTTGGACCAGGTGTGGGTCATGTTATAGAGGCAACCGGTCACGGGTGTTTTGTGCCTGGAGTTGGTTTCTGTCTGTGCCTGCAAGGTGTCTCAACTGCTCTAAGGTCCTCAGCAATACCGTCTGTCTCTCTGGTGTAACAGTTCAAGGTACACACACAGGGTACAGTGATTGGATGATACTCTTGCAAGGTATACATGCAATTTTGCTTGGGCTCATGGCTTTTGGCAGCTCTTCTGTCAACGTGCCTTGAACTCAGGCTCAGACGCATTGACTTTAAAGCAGTTTTCAGCACTCAGCCAACCAGCTGGGACTAGCTTAATCTGAGGTGCAAGCATAAGCAATTTTCTCAAGTACTTGGACAGATGCGCTATTGCGCCATAGTGTATGACCTATTCTTGTGTATGATGTAAGCATCCAAGTCCAGCAGGCCCTGAAACAGGGGCTGTCGGCATTGTACCCACTGGTCACTTGATGGTCCATCAGTTTCATTTTGTGATGTGCTGTGTCATGACATGTGTGGCAAGGAGTGAACAGTGTTACAGTTACATTTGTGTTGTAAATCCGAGAACAACATGATGTTCCCCACTCGCAATGGCAACCAAGCTTGGTGAATTCGAGGGATCAGCTGAAATGCACATAAATTGCAACGTCACTAGGCCCTTGGATCAACACTAGTGTACTTCTGGTCACAGGATCTGATCAGAGCTGGACCACCGCCAAGAGCAGGAAGCGGTGGTCCTGGGCAGATCTGCCTGCAGCATTTTGTTGTGTTTGCTGAATTGCTGGATCCAGAAACATTTCGCCAAAGGATGCCTGGATGCCTATCAGGAATCACTTTAGCAGACAACTGTTTCTTCAACAGTTTCGTGTCTGTTTTGAGCATGCTTTTTGTCGAAATGCATGATTGCACAATGGATCAGGCACAGTGTGGCGTTGCCTCAGATCATGCTGGGTGTGAAATGCTGCGCCGCTTCTCAGAAGCGGCTTCTGTGTGTGTGTGCTCTGACCCAGGCATGACTCAACCCCTCGACCCCTCAACCAATCGCAGGCCCGTTCACACCTTTACCAGAGTTACCACTGACGACTGAAGGCACGAGTTTACTTTGCTCGATGCTGACTGCGTTGATCGGACGTGAGCATCAGACATAAGTGACCCGCCATTGGTAGGGGTTTGCATCATGGCTGTGGGATATCCGGCCTGGGCGCGCTCGGTGCAGGAGGTCGCAGATCACTATCAGGTGGACCTGCAAGATGGCTTGACCGATGAACAAGTCATTTCTGCTCGCGAGCTGTTTGGGCGCAATGAACTGGAGAAACAGCCTGGCAAGGCCTTGTGGAAGCTCGTGCTCGAGCAGTTTGACGATATGCTTGTCAAGGTATCAGCCAGGCGGCAGGAACCTCAGAGTGTAGCCAGATGTTCGTCAACCACAGCTTACACGGTCTGAGCACAGCCTCGTACTGCAGGTCCTCTTGATGGCTGCTCTTGTATCGTTTCTACTGGCATACTTCGAAGAGAACTCAGCAGAAGAAGGCATCAGAGCATACATAGAGCCCTTTGTGATTCTGCTCATTTTGGTGCTTAATGCAATAGTGGGAGTCTGGCAGGAGTCAAACGCCGAAGCAGCGTTGGAAGCACTCACAGAGCTGCAATCAGAGCATGCTAGTGTGACACGACACGGCAAGCAGGTCAGTAACTTGGCACTCTTTTCACATGTCTCAACTGCATGTAGCCTGGATGAGTCTCTCTTGAGCATGCAGCAGTGCATATAGGCTGTTTTTGCTGTAAAGTCTGCGCAGCTCTTGACAGAGCATATTGTCTGCAGATTTTTGACTTGCCAGCAGTCGACCTTGTGCCAGGCGACCTGGTTGAGCTTCATGTTGGAGACAAGGTACCAGCAGACATTCGCTTGATTTCCCTGAAGACAGCAACACTGCGGTTAGAACAGGCCTCCTTGACAGGGGAGGCAATGCCTGTGCACAAGGAACTGACTGCAATCTCTCAGGAGGAGTGTGAACTGCAAGCCAAGGACAACATATTGTTTGCCGGGACTGCAGTTGTCAATGGGCACTGCTTTGGTATTGTCAACAACATAGGCATGACGACTGAGATTGGTAAGATCCAGCAGCAAATTCATGACGCAGCATCTGAAGAGGAAGACACTCCTTTGAAGAAGAAGCTAGATCACTTTGGGGAACTCCTAGCCCAGGTAAAGCACACATACGCCCTGGAGCTGCACCAGCTCATAACCTATATATTTCCATGCCTAATCCCCAAGCAGGAACAGATCGTCGCTGTCACAAGTATGGCAAAATAGCAATGATCGCTGATGCATGTGCTTTGCCAAAGATTTTGCAGCTAGTGTAGCTCTCAGGCTCTAGCTCTCAGTTTTGTCAGACCATCAATGGCTTGCACGCATGCCCAGTCTTGTACGTCATAAAGGCCCATACACATTTACAACAGCTACTTGACATTCTTGCCACTCGAAGCCAGAGTAGCTCACTGGTCTTTCAGGTGATCTTCTGGATCTGTGTACTGGTGTGGGCAATCAACTACAAGCACTTCCTATCATGGAAGAACTATCCAGACTCTTCACTACCTGATCTGTCCACAGTGCAGTTCTCCTTATCTGGCTGCATCTACTACTTCAAGATTGCAGTGGCTCTGGCTGTTGCTGCTATCCCTGAGGGACTGCCAGCTGTCATCACCACATGCCTGGCCTTGGGTACCAGAAAAATGGCCAAGCGGAACGCTATTGTCAGGTGTCTCTCATGCATCCCTCTCTTGCATGACAGGGCAGAGTTAGGTCGAACTCGTCCTTCATAAATGCTCGGTCTGTGATTGTTTCCAACTCATCTGTGCATGCTGTGATTGACACCAGAGTAATCTGCAGATTTTGCACATACCCAGGGATGTGACAAGTCACACGTGCATTTGTTGGAATGCCATGCAGAACAGAGCACAGTTGATGAGCTCAGCATATTTTGGAGTCCTCAAATCTGTAAATCAGAAGACGTGTTCCTCAAAGTATAGCAAGCAGCGGTCTGTTGCAGTGAATGCATCAGCTGTCATGCACAGGCAGTAGCTTGATGCTGGCCTGGTTGTTGACCTTGCCTGTGCTGTTCAGGAAGCTGCCCTCTGTTGAGACCCTGGGCTGCACCACCGTCATCTGCTCAGACAAGACTGGCACCCTAACCACAAATCAGATGTCCTGCGTGAGGCTGATTGGCATGGGTACGTGCTTCATGAATGATGCTAAAAACCCCACAGTAACTTCTTGCTGGGCACTGCTTGAGTGGACACTGAACAGCAACAAGCTGGCTGCCAGAGGCATTCAGCAGTGTCAGATCACATGATGTGTCCCACAGCAGGGGCACTACAGGCCTTGTTGCTGTGCAGGGCAAAGCGCTGATGACTTGCGTGAGCTGACAGTGGAGGGTACCACCTTTGACCCAACAACAGGAGGCGTCTGTGGCCTTACCAGCCTGGACCGCAATCTAGAGGTGATGGCTCAATCGTGCGCATCTGCTAACATGATGACGGCACAAGACATCAATCAAATGCACTACTTGCATGCTGTGTTGCATGTTGTGTCCCCTGGGATTACTTTTGTGTGGGTCAATATGAGGGATTTCCCTGTCAGTTGTGACAATGCTGTGTATGAGCCTCTTGTTCCACAGCTTCCTCATAGTGCAGGCCTGCTCAAGCCTGCTGTTGTGACCTGCAGGCTCTGTCTGAGGTATGTGCTGTCTGCAATGATGCTCACATCGAGTTCAAGGATGGCAGATACCACGCAGTGGGTGCACCCACAGAGGCCGCCCTTGTAGTGCTGGTAGAAAAACTTGGGGTTGCAGACTCTGGCTTGAAGGCTCGTATCAATGCTCAGCGCTCTGCCAGCCCTGAGGGTCATGGCGATGGCACATGCCAAGCATACTGCAGAAGGTGATTCATTCCCAAGGAGCTGCTTCCCGTTCAGTTTCATGTGTCGACTCATAGCATCTGATCAACAGCACAGTCTTGACGGCCTTCTATGCTGACAGCTATGTCTAAAAGACATTCCTGCCTGCTGTTTCAAGTTTTGAACAGCAGTTGCTTGTAGTTGACAAAGGTCCTGACTGTGGATTGTTGTTTGCCAGATGGGACAAGCTGGCGACGCTGGAATTCGACCGAAACAGGAAGTCCATGAGTGTGATTGCCTGTGCAGCTCAGCCTACCAGCAGCACAGCCAGTGGCGTCACCACTCGCTCCTCAGCCAAAAACAGTTCATCCAATGGCAATGTCCTCTTTGTCAAAGGAGCTGCTGAGTACATGCTCAATCGGTGCAGCAAGGTATGCCTGCTGGCATACTCCATGCTTTGCCATGCATGCTTTGCCTCGCAGCAAACTTATTGTGCTTGTCTGGTCTCATGGCTTGCGCGGAGCTGCATCAGCCCACATAAGCTCTTTATGCTGCCAGGTGGAAATTGTATGTTCATCCTTCCCAATGGCATGTGGTGCACCTTGTTAACGGGAAGGCTCAGCATATTCTCATCAAACTCAATGCATTGTGTATGTCATCAGTGTTAACTTGCGGTGGTGGTCTGTGTACTGGCACAGTCAAGGGCCAACAGAGATGAAAAGGGAGCTGCGTATGAACAACTGCTGCAGTTACCCTGAGCATGCTGGTCGCACAGGTGATGCTTCAAGATGGCAAGATCCAAGCCCTGACGCCTACCCTAAGAGCCAAAGCCACAGAGATCGTGAATTCTATGTCTGAGAAGGCTTTGAGGTGCTTGGCCTTTGCTCAGAAGACAGATGATCTAGGTACAATGCTTCTTTGCACATCATACTGCAATACCTTGCAGACCGTTCTGGTGTCAGAACAATGCGACCAAGTAGCGCCCTTCACTTCATCACAAACATTCTGCATGCTATCAAGCTAGTGTGAAACACACAGCACATCTCGTTGTTCAACCTGCGCTCAGCATTGCATGGCATGTGCGCTGCTTTTCTGTAGCAACGTTACTGAGGCGTTTTATCAGGGCTGCATCCTGTTGATGTCGAGCATGTGGTTGGGCAGGTGACCTTGCTCACTATGATGGAGCACAGCATTCAGCACATGGGCAGCTGACAGAGCCCGCCAACTATGTGGCAATTGAGAGGGATCTGACGTTGCTGGGCTTTGCTGGGTTGGAAGATCCACCTAGGCCAGAGGTCAGGGATGCCGTCAGGGATTGCCAATTGGCAGGCATCAGGGTGTGCCTCTCAAATGCCCTCATGTGGTGCAAGCTTATGTGTGTTCCTGTTTGATGGATGAGCATGGAAACCGGCTGTACATGTGAGATCATACTTGCAAAGCTCAGTCACTCACATGCTCAGGTCACATGCCTTTGTCACATGCAATCTCTGCTGCAAGCTGTGTAAGTCCTGTCCTGTTTGCTGCGCCTTGCTCAGCCAATGTTGTCATCTCATGTTGTTTGTATGAAAGCCTGTCAAAAGTCTTCATTGGGTATTGACCTTGCATGTTGCAGGTGATTGTGATCACTGGTGACAACAAGCTGACAGCAGAAGCCATCTGTCGGAAGGTTGGTGTCTTTGCTGCTGATGAGGACCTGAAGGGCAAAAGCATTACTGGCATGGAATTCATGAAGCTGCCTCTGGACAAGAGGCGAGCCATGCTTCAAGGTCATGCTGGTGCTTGCTTCTCCAGGGCAGAGCCTAAGCATAAGCAGGTTTGTGGCCTAGACACAGCCAGTACATTTATATGGTGTTGCCCTGCTATGCTGGTGGATCAAATGGCGTCTGTCTGTATGCCTGTGTGTTTTCCGTAGTCCTGACCAGGTACTGCCTCAGGAGCATCAGCAACCTTCAGGACTGGGGCAATTGTAGCAGCAAGCTCTCAGGCCCAGTTCAATGTCTTCTGCTTGTGGCAGGGCAGCATATGTACAGAGACAGTCTGGTTGACACATGATTCATTGTGCAAAGCACATCAGGTGCTCTCACACAGTGCTCATAATTGGCAACATGTGTATTTCACATGTTCACCGCTGTTGCTTCTTGGTGAGGCACTACATAAGGTAGACCATCGCTGCTGCTTGCGCAGGATATTGTTCGTCTTCTGCGGGATATGGGCCACATTGTGGCTATGACAGGGGATGGAGTGAATGATGCGCCAGCCCTGAAGCTGGCGGACATTGGGGTGGCCATGGGTATTACTGGCACAGAAGTAGCCAAGGAAGCCAGTGACATGGTCCTGGCTGATGACAACTTCTCCACAATTGTGAGCAGCGCATTTTTTGGTGCAGCTGTCATAACTCCAGCCTGCATGAATGTCACATCCATCATGTGTGCCACTGCACCATAGAAGCCTTCAGTGTGCATCAGAAATTTTGTATACGCTGCCAACCTTCTCACAAGGTTGAGTTCAAGGCTGCAGGCTGGGTTTGGCCATGATGACCTGATGACCAAACCGCAGTGCATGTCTGCCTGTTACATCCACAGGCAGTATGTGCCTGCCTGTTGCATCCACAGCAGAGTAGCCAGCAAGCCTGCATAGATACAAGCAAGTGTCTCATTGTCACCGCTGCTCATCCAATGCCAAGGGCTTTGTAGCTTGGACGGTGCTCACATCATGCTATAGCACAGCTGTCTTTAGCTGTCTGTACTTGGCAATGCAAGCATCTCTCAAGAATGATCTGGGTTTTGACACTCCTGGTTCACCAGCATTGCTTTACGTGCACTGCAGGTGGCTGCAGTAGAGGAGGGCCGGGCCATTTACAACAACATGAAGGCCTTCATCCGTTACATGATCAGCAGCAATGTTGGTGAGGTGGCATCCATCTTCTTCACAGCTGCCTTGGGCCTGCCAGAGGGCCTCATCCCTGTGCAGCTGCTGTGGGTCAATTTAGTCACAGATGGCCCTCCAGCCACTGCACTGGGCTTTAACCCTCCAGGTGAGTCAGCCTGCCCAATCAAAAGCGGCACACATACCCTTTAGCAACGTAGGCAGAGTTACAGTGAGACTTATGATGCAGAGAGTTGTGATCTTGGAACTGTGAGAATGTCATGTATATGGCCTGTTCAGGCTTTGTGATCATCACATGTTTTTGGCAGCAGCCTGAGCGATGCTTTCCTTTGTGACTGCTAGATATGATTGACGTGTGCCCACAACATTCCTTCTGGCAAGTCTGTGCTGTCAGGCATGACTTGCTAAAGCCTGGCGCCCGCCTGGAGTGATGACTGCAAGCTCATCTGGCTCCCTGATGATTGCAGACTTGGACATTATGGAGAAGCCCCCTCGTAGCCCCACAGAGGGGCTGGTCAGCCCTTGGACCTTTGTGCGCTGGATGGTGGTTGGCTTCTATGTCGGCTTTGCCACAGTGGCTGCTTTTGCCTTCTGGTATATGTTTGACAATGTGCTGGGCGTTGATTTGTCTCAGGATGGCCACAGCACTGTCACATGGTACCAACTCACGCACTACACCCAGTGCAGCCAATGGAAGGGCTTCCAGGTCAGCATCTGCTCAGTGCATCGTACATGGCCAGCTTGCCCAGCACAATTTACGTCACCCTTTGCAGCGCACTCTATACACCTTTTGGTTATATGCCACTGCTGTTCCCGTATCATCTGCGCATATGCGACGTGTCAAACTGCCAGTGTCCAGCTGCGTTTGAAAGCGCTGCAATCTTGGATGAAGATTGCCTTACAGCGTTTGATGTCGATGCAAGTCTCATGATCCTTGCCAGTTGTGCAGGCAGCCTCTTTGCCTGCTGTGGCAATTAGAGCTACTGGTCTTGCAGCCTCTGCGCAACTCCCTGAGTCATCAGACTGCAAGCAATCAAGCAGCAATTGTTGCAAAGCAGATGTCCCCTGATAATGCAGGCTTCTCCATACACAGCAGGCTCAGAGACGTATACTTTCAATGACCCCTGCGACTACTTCACGTATGGCAAGGCAAAGGCGTCGACTCTGTCCTTGTCTGTTCTGGTGGCCATTGAGATGTTCAATGCCATGAATGCATTGTCAGAGGTAAGCAAATCAAACTTGACTTGCTTGTAGTGCTTCATGGGCAGCTTGCCCACCCTCATGCATGCTCGTGAGCAGTTGCTTGAAACCTGTATGTCTTGTCATGCAGCAAGCTTTGTGCTGGTGTCCTCCAGTCAGTTTTAGTACCTGAGTGTACGCTGGTGTTTTGCAGGACAACTCTCTGATACAGATGCCACCCTGGAAGAACCCATATCTTCTGGTGGCATGTGCTGTGTCCTTTGGCCTGCACTTCCTCATTCTTTACATTCCATTCTTGGCAGACATTTTCAGCATAGTGCCACTATCAGTCAACGAATGGCTCTTTGTCCTGCTGCTGTCTCTGCCGGTCATCCTCATAGATGAAGTGCTGAAGTTCATTGGGCGCCATTTCATCAATACTCAAACAGGCAGTCAAGTCACTGTGGTCAAAAAGACACAGTGA
>JAABUY010006092.1_pt1 | contig 11885 bp, 8 predicted proteins | sample 5560271 | NCBI WGS metagenome assembly JAABUY01 (sample SAMN10711886, study PRJNA513374) | rock metagenome | isolation source: Antarctica rocks | place: Antarctica: Victoria Land, University Valley
GATCAGGGCCGGCTGGCAGCCGGCGGTCCCAGGCGCTCCCTCTTAGCGCCCCGTACTCAATATATCGCGGCACGATGTTTGCTCTAGGTGAGCCAAGCCAACGCGTTCATACCCGCCCCTTTCGATGCGGATGTCCATAGTTCTCGCCGGCGGCCACGCCGGTTAGGCCGCCGTCTTTTCATGGCGTCAGATCGTCCGCACGGCAGCTACAAGGCGGATGGGCGCTTGTTTTTATGGCTACGTTAAGGGCTTGGGTAAAGGGGAGATACGATGGAGACACGACAGGACGGGAATGGGTGGTATGGGGCGCGCTCACTGACGCGGGGCGCCGCGTTGGTGGTGGCCGGTGGGCTGATCGGCGGCGGAGTTGCCGTCGCCCACACTGCCCAAGCGCAGGGGACCGGCGCCGCGGTGGCAACGAACAGGCCAGCCGCGTACGCGCCAACCTCGATCGAGCAGACGCGCGAGGCCGCGATCAAGAAGGTTGCTCCGGCTATCGTGGAGGTGCAAACCAACAGCGGGCTCGGCTCCGGCGTGGAGATCACCAAGGACGGCTATATCGTCACCAACAACCACGTCGTGGCGGGCGCGCGGCAGGTGCAGGTGGTCCTCAACAACGGCAAGACGGTCAGCGCGACCGTCAAGGGAACGACATCCGTGCTTGATCTCGCCGTCATCAAGATCAACGATGGGACTAATCTGCCCACGGTGTCTTACGCTGACTCGTCGCAGCTCACGGTGGGGCAGTCGGCGCTGGCCATCGGCAACCCTCTGGGTATCGTCAGCACGGTCACCGACGGGATCGTTAGCGCGGTGCATCGCGTTATTCAGGAGGGCCAGAACAGCCAAGGACGCATCTACAACGCGGTCCAGACCAGCGCGGCGATCAATCCCGGCAACAGCGGCGGCGCGCTGATCAACCTGAGCGGCCAGCTCATCGGTATCCCCACGCTGACCGCCGTGGACCCGGAGTTCAACGCGCCGGCCAACGGGGTTGGCTTCGCCATCCCCTCGAATACGGTCAATAACATCGCGTCGCAGATCATCCAGTATGGCACGGTCAAGCACAGCGGCATCGCGGCCCTGGGGACCTCGGCCGTCACCGTCACGCCGCAGGCTGCCCAGCAGAACAACCTGCCGGTTAGCCAGGGCGTCTTGATCGGGGCCGTGTCGGCGAACGGGGCCGCCGCGAAGGCTGGTCTACGCAAGGGCGACATCATCACCCAGATCGACGGCACGGATGTCGCGTCGTTCGAAACCCTACTCACTATCCTTGGGCAGAAGAAGCCCGGCGACACCATAAGCGTCACCGCATACGCGCCGCAAGGCGGCAAGAAAACCTATAAGGTCACGCTTGGTGAGTTGAACGTCAACGGCTAGGCCGTCAGTAGTCAGTAGTCAGTAGTCAGTAGTCAGTAGTCAGTACTGACTACTGACTACTCGTCAGGCCGCTTCCTCTTTCTGTCGCGTCGCCACCCAGGTGTCGGGCGTGGGGCCGCGGCGCAGCCGGCCTTCGCGGGCGAGCAAGCGCGCGGAGCCGGCGATGGTCGCCATGGGCATGGCGGCGACAGGCGACCCCCGGCGGCGCGCCGCCACCAGGATCTCCCATGCGTCTAGCGGGCGTCCCTCCGCGCGCAACAACTCCTCCAGCGCGTCACCGATGCTGAGGGCGGCGTAGCGCTGTGGCGACACCACGTCGCCAGCGTGCACGACGAACCGGCGCGGGCGCGTCGTCGTCGCACCCCATTGCACGGCGACGCGTACCCCATCGAGCAACTCCAATTGTCGCGTCCAGCGCCGCGCGACCTCCTCGGGACGCTCTCCATCCGCCGCTTGCACGACAATCTCACGTAATCCCTCGCCTGCCATAACTCTCCCTCTACTCCCTTTATGCTCCTCTAGCCCTTTTTTCTTTTCACGCGCAATTGTCACACACCATGCCGTCCGCCCCTTCAACGGGTTGGTTGCACAGTGGACACAACCCATCGGCTTCGTCCGCCGCACCCAAGCTGTGCGTGGACCGCCGCTCGCTGCCACCAGCCGCGCGGGCCAACTCGCGCGTCGCCTCGACGACCGGCGAGGTCAGCGGCTGGAGGGTGCGCAATACGCCCCGTAGCCGCGGCCTCGTAACCGCCGCGCCCCCGCCCATAGCGGCCGTCGTGCCATGGATCTGCTCGAAGTCGGCCAGGGCCTTAGGGAAGCCGATGTCCATGCCCTTGTTCTGGCTCTTAACCCACTTGTAGTCGCACAGGTACACGTAGAGATCGGCCATGGTACGCCCCTGGAAACCCGCAGGCACACCGCTCGTCTCCAGCAGTTTGGTGATCGGTACGTAGACGTACTCGTACCAATCGGCGGCGGCGTCCTTGAGGGTGGCGTCCTTACCGTTCTCGCCTAGAAAGAAGCGGTGCTCGCGGATCTGGTTGCCCAGCTTGCGGTAGTTGCCGGTTTCGATCAACACGATGTCGGTCAACCCGGTTAGCCGCTCGAAATACACCCGCTCGTTGTTCAGGCGGTTAGCCACGCTCGTAACCGGAAGTAAGAACTCGTGCGCCAGCGCATCGAGATACAGGTAGCCGAGTGCGCGCGCCGCGGCCACACGGTGGTGGCCGTCGACGACGTAGTACTTGCCGCGCCATGCGTAAACCTCAATCGGCGGCAACGGCGTATCTTGACGCATCGCCCCATAGACCGACCGGTAGCGGGTGGAATTGGCGCCGTCTTTGCGCGGCAGGAAATCCTTGGTCAGCCCTTCGACTTTGGGCGTCGAAACGCTGCCGACGATGCGCCGCACCTCGATTGGTAGGAGGCGTGGCGGCAGGCGGGTCAGTCCATCGGCGCGTCCGCTCTCCTCGTCAAAGCTTTTTAGTGCCGGCACAATAATCCCTCTCTCAGTGAGACAGCGCTGCAAAAACAGACAGCCTTTCCCTCCCATAGCGCGGGAGAGAAAGGCTGCGTTGCCTCGTCATAGACCCTTTTATAGTAGTTAGTAGTAGCAGCTAGCTGGTAGGTACTCGTATGTGACGAGCGACATACAGTAGTGAGACTCTCACCACCCACTATTGTATCACGTTTACAACGTTTACTGTTGTGGACATCACGTACGGAAAGATGACTAGAGGCGAGCCGGGCTCGTGTCTAGCCATAGCCCCAGCACGCCGGCCAACTCACGCAGCGTGTCTTGCGCCGTCCGCACGTCCCCACCCTCCGCGGTCGCCTGTAGTATAGCCACGGCCACCTCGCGACAAGAAGTGATGGCATGGGGTGTCTGCAGGTCGTCGTCCATGGCATTGAAGAAACGCTCACGCTGCCGCGATACGTCGAGCGCACGTCCCGTACCGCCCTCCGCGCCAGCTGCTTCGCGCATCTGGGCCGCTGGCGCGTCCATCGTCTCCGGCCCGTTCGTTTGGTACTCCCACACGCCGCGATAGTGGTGGTCGAGTAAATAGAGGCGTAGCGCGTCGGGATGATGCGCGTGCAGGACATCGCGCACGAAGGTCATGTTGCCGAGCGACTTGCTCATCTTCTCACCGTCTTGCCGCACCATTGCTGTATGCACCCAGTAGCGCGCGAAGGGCGCGACCCCCGTGTAGGGCACGGACTGCGCGATCTCGCAGGAGTGGTGGGGGAAGACGAGGTCGGAGCCGCCGCCATGGATGTCGATTTGCTGGCCCAGGTAGCTCAACGACAGGGCGCTGCACTCGATGTGCCAGCCCGGACGCCCCTGCCCCCAGGGGCTCTCCCACGACGGCTCGCCGGGCTTGGCCGCCTGCCACAGCACGAAGTCGAGCGGGTCCTCTTTATTGGGGTCGTCGGGGTAGTTGCCGTTGGCGTTGGCTGTAGCGAGCATCTCGTCATAGGAGAGGGTCGTCAGGGTTTGCCCGAAAGCGGGATCGGAGGCGACGCGATAATAGACGGAGCCGCCGCGCTCGTAGGCCAGGCCGCGATCGAGCAGGGCGTGGGCGATCTTGACCATCGTAGGGATCTCATTGGTGGCGCGCACGTAGAGTTCGGGGGTCGTCACGTTGAGCGCGGCCATGTCGCGCAGGTAGATGGCGGTCTGCTCACGCCCGAGCGCGTCCCAGGCCACGCCGTCGCGCGCGGCGCGCTTGAGAATATCGTCGTCGATGTCGGTGACGTTCTGGACGTAGCGCACGTCATAGCCCTTGTGGGCCAGATGCCGCGCCAACGTATCGAACGCGACATAGGTAAAGCCGTGGCCGACGTGCGTCGTGTCGTAGGGCGTGACGCCGCAGACATACATGCTCACGGTATTGTCGCGCACGGTGAATGGCTCGACCGCGTGCGTCGCCGTGTTGTATAGCCTCATAGATGGCATGTTTCCTCCCGCCCTGCTATTGTCGCATCCCACACTATATTTAGGCAAGTGCAGGTTATATGCCGCATAACCCCTTGTCATTATAGGACGCATGTACTATTATGTTCCTATCCGTATCATCGCCAACTGGAGGATAGGACGACTATGACTACCCCAATCGCGCGCGCCTCGTTCGCGCTCCTCGCGGCCATGGTCCTGGCGCTAGCTCCTGGGCGCGCCCCGATTCAGCCGGTCCACGGGTACAGTTCCGCCGGCGCCCCTGGCGCGCCAATAGCTAACCCCGTCACGCGCTACGCGCCGCCCCCGCTGCGCGCGTCGAGCGCCGCGTTGTTCGACGCCACGACCGGCCGCTGGCTGTTGCTCGACAACGCCGACGCCCCGCGCGCGCAGGCCAGCACGACCAAGATTATGACCGCGCTGGTCGCCCTGACCTACGGCCGCCTCGACGACCTCGTGACGGTCGACGCCAACGCCGCCGCGGTCGGCCTCGCCACGGGCTCGCGCATGGGCCTCGTCCCTGGCGAGCGTGTGCCCCTGCGCGACCTCCTCTATGGGCTGCTGTTACCCTCGGGCAACGACGCCGCCCTCGCCATCGCCGCCGGCGTCGGCGGCTCCGTGCCCCACTTCGTCGACCTGATGAACGCCGAGGCGGCGCGCCTGGGGCTGACTAACACGCGCTTCGCCGATCCGCACGGCCTCGACGCGCCCGGCCACTACACCTCGGCGCGCGACCTCGTGACGCTGACCCGCGCGGCCATGGACAACCCCATGTTCCGCCGGATCGTGGATACGCCCGCCTATGTGATACCGCCCACGGCCACGCACGGCGCCTACACCCTCACCAACATCAACTGGTTCCTGCGCTGGTACCCCGGCGCCGATGGCGTCAAGCCGGGCCAGACCGGCGACGCTGGCCTCTGCCAGGTCCTATCAGCCCGCCGCCATGGTCACTGGCTTATCGGCGCGCTCATGAACACGCCCGACCTGTACACCGATGCGCGCGACCTGATGAACTACGGCTTCGGCGACTTCTCGTGGTCGCCGTCGGGTCAGGCCGGTGACGCGCCGGACGCCTCCGTACCTGCCGGCGCGCCCGCCGCGCCGGCCCTCTACTTCCCAGCCACCGGACATCGCGTGCGCGCTGGCTTCCTCGACTACTTCACGCGCCACGGCGGGGCCGCCGTGCTGGGGCTGCCGCGCACCGACGAATACGTGCAGGACGGCCACACAGTGCAGGTGTTCGCGCACATGCGTCTGTGGTGGGACGACGCCGCGAACGTCGCCGTGGCCGCGCCGCTCGGCCAGGAGAGCCTACCCACCCCGGCGCTGGCCCAGCCGGTCGCGCCCGCCCACCTCACGCCCGCCGACACCTACGCGCCCGTCACCGGACACACCATGCGGGGCGCTATCTTACAGACATACAAGAGGTGGGGTGGAGCGGGAACCTTCGGCTACCCCCTGACCGAGGAGCTACAGCAGGGCGCGCTGACCGTGCAATACTTCAGCAACGCCGTGCTGCGCTGGGCTCCTGGCCAGGCGGTCACCCTCGCCCCCCTAGGCGACGACGAGTTGCGCCGGGAGGGCTACGTGCGATAGCCGATGGTTTCCTTGGAATCGCGGGAAAATACGCGCTTGCGCCTAACTGCTAGTGCGCTATAATACTCTGGTAGCGATTGCCTACACGCGCTCGTAGCTTAGTGGATAGAGCATCGGTTTGCGGAACCGAAGGTCGTGCGTTCGACTCGCACCGAGCGCGCTATAATACATAAATCAGCCCGGCTCAAAAGAGCCGGGCTGATTTATTTGCTTGCACATGACGCTTACACAAGCGCTTCCCATCGTGCGGCCAGCAATTCGGCCCGTCTGCGGTGCTTTTCGATGCGTTTGAGCGCTGTTATTGTCGGAGACACAATGTCAACCGCCTTGTTCTCAGCCCGCATGGCTTGGGCTATAGGGAGCAGCAGATGCTGGGAGAGCCATGAGACAGCAGGGACCGCGACCGCGTCACCCATCGCTAGGTAGGCGTCATTGTCGTTGGACGGCAACCAAAACGTATCGGGGACTCCCATAAGTCGTGCGGCCTCGCGCGGCGTGAGCAAGCGGGATGTCACCGCGTCACGCGTGACAATGAGCAGCGTCTGGCGGCTGGACCCGCCTTTCGGCGTACGCAGGCATCCCGCCACGTCATCGAACCGCGCCTCGGCGCGCTGGACGCCGTTTCGCGTGCGACGGTACAATGTGCCAACCGCCTTGTCCGTCTTGTTCGCCAACAAGTGCTGACGCCGCGTCACCTTGTCCGCGTTTAGCGGGGTCATCATGTCCACTAGTCGTCGTGTGTACTCTTCAGAACTCCAAACGTCGGAGTCGGCGGGGACATCTTCGATGTCATCGACGAGGCGGCGTGTGCGAGGCGGCGGCGTCGGAAATGTCCACCAACGCCATGACCGCATCAATTGATCTGGCAACCGCTTCTGAGCGGCTTGTAGGGCTTTAGGAACCCATGTGTCAATAGTTGGAGCCTTTGTTGTCAAATGCTCCACGGGCGCATCGGCGTCAACAGCGACGATAAACACACGGGGGCGCGACTGCGGCAAGAAGCGCTCGGCGTCGATGACTAGCGCTCCGAACGTCATATGTAAGGCTGCCAGCGCCTCACATAGTCCTCGAAAGTCATCATGGCTCAGGAGACCTACGACGTTCTCAATGACGATAATAGGGGGTCGTTTGCCGCTGTCGTGAAGATCGCGCATGATGCGCCAGAATGCCCAGAACGTTCCGCTGCGTCCTGCCTGCATCCCGCGTTGCCAACCAGCGAGCGACAAGTCTACGCAGGGGAACGACGCCCACGCCAGGTCCGCGCCTGGTGGCAACGACTGAGGATCAACCGTCGCGACATCGCTTAGCGCAAAATGGCCGTCACCGAAGTTGTGGGTATAGACGTCTTGCTTCTTGGGATCGTTATCGTTTGCCCACACACATGACCAATCGGGCTCAAGTCCCAGCCGTGCAAGGCCGGCGCCCGCAAAAAACTCGTAAAAAGTTGGCATGTTTTCTCGCTAGGCGCCGCTGATCGTTAGACTGCTACCATACTAGCATACACGAGACGGTTGGGGTTGTGTCTGACATGCTAGCTGGCTAGTGGCTAGCGTGTAGTGTCCAGCACGGTGATGCTGCTGGGAGCCTGGCGCGTGGCGCTCGACGCGCGCGGCAGGAACGGCAGGGCGCGGCGCAGCCAGAGTGGGACCCAGCCCCAGGCGTCGTGCGCGCGCACTGGCCCCCCATTGTTGACGACGAACGCGCGGCCTCGCCGCGCGTCGACGACGATCTGAGCGGGGAAGACGCCGCTGGCTACGGTGTGCAGTACCCTCCCGGTACGTCCGTCCAGAATGGTCACGCTGCCGGCGCCGTCGAACGTCCCCGATCCATCGCCGTCTAGTACCGCTAGCTGGAAGTTTCTCCGCATGTTTGGCACGTTGCCGCGTGCGTGGTGACTTCTCGGAACGCCTACTGAACGTGCGGAACCATTTCCAGCGAAGGGTACTAGCGTGCCCACGTTCGTCACCAGCACATGGCCGCTGTGGATGTCGGAGGCCACGCCGAACGAGCCCATGCCGGCGGCGATGGTACGCACGATGGCGCCGCGCCGCGCGTCCAGGATGCTTACCCCCCCGGCGCCGGCAGGGACGAGGCCGCCCCCCCCGGCGGGATGTTTCACGGGCCCCAACGTGGTGACGAACGCGCGCCCCGCGCCGCTATCCACGGACACGCCGGTCGGGAGGGTGTTCAGCGCACGCGTGCTCAACAGGGCGCCGCTGTGGCTATCGAGAACATAGATGTCCCCCGACGCGCTGGTAGGGAAGTTGCTGCTGAGCACGAACGCGCGCCCCGCCGTTTCGTCGACGGCCACCGCGCGCCCCGTCGGGAAACCTAACTGCAAACCGATACGGACGCTGGACAGGAGCCGGCCGCTCGTGGCGTCGAACACGTTCGCCATCCCTCGGCGCAGGCCATCGTCGCCGGCGACGATGAGCCGGTTGGCTCGTCCATCGACGGCCATGGTCCCCACGCGCCCCTGCATGGTGAACGCGCGCAACTGATGGCCGTTCGACGTGTTGAACACATCGACCGTGTTACACGGCGCGCTGGTAGCGTAGCGGGGGCAGGCGCTGAAGTTGGGGGTCGCGACGTAGAGCCGTCCGGCGCGCCGATCGAGCGCCATCTCGGATGGGTACGGACCGACGGAGAACGCACGCACGACTTTTCCGCTCCGCGCGTCGAGCATACTGATCGCGCCGCTGGACATCGCGGAGACGAAGACGTGGCCGGCGCGCGCGTCGACGACGATGTCGCCGGGGCCATCGGACAGGCGGTCGGCGTGGATCAGGGCGCCGGTCATTGTGTCGAAGGCGCTGAGGCGGCCGCCGCTGTCCGACGCGTCGGACGTGCCGACGAACACGCGTCCCGCCTGCTCGTCGGCGGCCACACTCGTGATGCGCGGCCCAATGGATATTGTGCGCACGAGGGGGTCGGGGTCGGACGGCCGGGTGACGGCGAGCCCCGTCGCGCCTAGCAGCGCGATCAGCCCCGCCGCCAACGGCAATCTCCATGTACGTTTCGCCACTCCCTCGGACTCCCCACGCGCAAGGTTCGCGCATTATCCGGGAGCGCGGGCGTCCGCCTCTCGATCGCCGGGGACGGGCGGGACGCCCGCGCTCCCAGGCTCGTCCATCAATAATTCACGAGCTTACGCGCTATGCTTAATACTATACGCACATCCAGACCACAACAAGGAGGCGACGATGACGACGACATCCCAGATCCCGGCGACGCGCGAACCCGCGCTCGACGACGTGCGCGTGGCGGCGAAACGGCTGCGCGGCGTGGTGGCGCGCACGCCCTTGCTGTACCCCGCCACACCCGGCTTCCCGCTGGCCGGCAGGGTCATACTCAAACCCGAGAACTTACAGGTCACCGGCTCGTTCAAGCCGCGTGGCGCCTACAACAAGCTGGCCAGCCTGTCCGAAGCGGAACGCGCGCGTGGTGTCGTGGCTTTCTCCTCGGGCAACCACGCGCAGGGTGTGGCCTACGCCGCGCGCCTGCTCGGCGTCCCAGCGACGATCATTATGCCCACCGACGCCGTGCCGGCCAAACTCGCCGCCACCAAGAGGCTCGGCGCCGAGGTCATACAGGTGGGCGCGACCTCGCAAGAGCGTATGGAGTATGGCGTAGCGCTGGCGCGCGAGACTGGCCGCGCGCTGATTCCGTCCTACGACGACCCTATGATCGTGGCCGGACAGGGCACGATTGGGCTGGAGATACTGGAGGACCGCCCCGACGTGGAGGCCGTGGTGGTCCCGGTGGGCGGCGGCGGGATGATCTCCGGCATCGCGCTGGCGGTCAAGAGCCAGCGCCCCGACGTGCGCGTGATCGGCGTTGAGCCGGCGGGCGCGGCCGACGGGCAAGAGTCGCTGCGTACGGGACATATCGCGACCTGGGAACACCCCGATACGAGCGCGGACGGCCTGCGCGCGACTCACCTGGGCGATCTGCCCTTCGCCCTCATCTCCCGCCTCGTCGACGACATCGTGACGGTGACTGAGGAGGAGATACGCGCGGCGGTCCTGGCGCTGAGCCACGGGGCCAAGCTCGTCGTCGAACCATCGGGGGCCGTGGCCGTGGCCGCGCTCATGCATGACAAGACCGGCGTCGAGGGCCGGCGCGTCGTCGCCATCCTCAGCGGCGGCAACATCGACCCGGCGCTGCTGGCGGCATGGTTGATCTAACAACTGGGCCTGGCCTTAAAAGACCATGGCAGGGGATGGACCTTGAAAGGTCTCTCACGGGTCGATGCAGCGGCGACCCTTCAGGGTCTGTCCCCTGCCATGGTCTTTTAAGGCCAGGTTCGGTCGCTTATGGTAAAGAAAACACGTCGAGCGTGTCGCCGCGCGGCGAGTCGATGACCTCGTTGCCGCCCGCGGCGATGGCGACGTATTCCCGCCCCTTGACGCTGTAGATCGCCGGACCCGCGTCGGCTCCCGCGCCGGTGTGGTAGCGCCATAGCAGCCGCCCGCTGCGCGCGTCGCGCGCGTCAAAGTAGCCGGACGACTCGCCCGAGAAGACCATGTCGCCCGCGGTCACCGCCGAGCCGCCGTAGGCCAGCGCTGTCCCCGGCAACGGGACGCGCCAGGCCACGCGGCCGCGCGCCACGTCGTAGCCGACCAGCGCCCCCGCGAAGTGGATGTTGGGCAGGGCCACGGGCGGGTGTTCGAAGCAGCACGAGGTCGGCGTGGTCGAGCGCAGCATGGGGTAGGTGTTGGCCGCGATGTAGGCGAGCCCTGTGCGCGGGCTGTACGAGACGGGCGACCACGCCGAGCCGCCGATCTGACCCGGCGCGATGAGCGTTGGCGTCTCCGACGGCGGCGTGAAGATGCAGCCCTCGCGCGGATAGAGGCCGGGCGCGGGACACTGCGGCGCGAACGGCTCGCTCTGGGGCTCCGGCTGCGTCGGCCAGGCGTGCTGCCAGGAGGGTCCACGGGGGACTGAATGTTCGGGCGTGGGGACGAGCGGCGCGCCGGTACGGCGGTCGAGCACGTAGAGCCAGCCCGTCTTGCCGGCCTGAATTACCGCCGGGATCGTCTTGCCGCTTCGTGGGAAGGGGATGAGCAGGGGCGGGCTGGCCGGGTCGGTGTCCCACAGGTCGTGGTGGATTTCCTGGAAGTGCCAGGCGACCCCGCCGGTCGCGGCGTGCAGGGCGACGATACTGTTGGTGTAGAGGTTGGTCCCCGCGCGCGGCGCGCCGTTGAAGTCGGGCGACGGATTGCTGACGGTGACGTAGATCAGATCGAGCGCGGGATCGACGGCGGGAGTCATCCAGACGGCCCCGCCGCCATGCTGGTAGGCGCCGTTGGCGGGCCAGGTGTTCCCGCCCGGCTGGCTGGGCGACGGCACGGTGTCGAAGAGCCAGTCCTCGCGCCCGCTGCGCGCGTCGAAGGCGGCGACGAAGCCGCGCACCGCCTCGTCGCCGCCGGACACGCCGACGACGACACGCCCGCGGTCGTAGAGCGGCGCCATCGACTCGAAGTAGCTGTACCGCGGGTCCTGTAGCTGGAACTGCCAGTCCTGCCGCCCCGTCGCGGCGTCGATGGCGATGAGGCGGGCGTCGAGCGTGGCGAGGTAGACGCGTCCGTCCCCGTAGGCGACGCCGCGGTTGAGCTTGCTGGGCCAGGCGTCGGGCGACAGGTGCGGCAAAAAGTGCCACAGCAGACGCCCCGAGGTGGGGTCGAGCGCGAAGACCTCGTCGTCGGGCGCGGCGATGTAGAGGCGTCCGTCGGCAACAACGGGCGTGGCCTCGAAGCTCGTCTTGGGTCCGCTGACGCCGGTGTGGAAGCTCCAGGCCAGGCGCAGCCGCCCGGCGTTGGCCGTCGTGATCGCGGCGATGGGCGCGTAGCGCGTGCCGGCCGCGTCGCCGCCATAGTTGGGCCAATCCAACGTGGTCCCCGCCGCCGTCGCCGCGCCACGATGGCTGGACGGATTCGCCCGCGCGGAG
>JAABUY010006093.1_pt1 | contig 11884 bp, 9 predicted proteins | sample 5560271 | NCBI WGS metagenome assembly JAABUY01 (sample SAMN10711886, study PRJNA513374) | rock metagenome | isolation source: Antarctica rocks | place: Antarctica: Victoria Land, University Valley
CAGGACGCCGACATCCGCCTGGCCTCGGGCCGGTCGCTGGTGCGAACGGCGGTTGCCGTAGCAGTGACCGTCCCGTCGACCTGGTCGATCAACACCTACGCCGGCACCCTGGAGAGCAGCGTGCGCGGGTCGGGGTTCGTCCCGCTGCGCCTGGACCTCGCGCAGGACAGCGGCTTCGCCGCCGCGTGCGTCCCGCTGGGCATCGGCCTGCCCCGCCGCCGGGCCAGCACGTGAACCGCCCCGGTGGGGTCGGGCGAGCCGGTGCGGGCCGCGGCAACGGGCGCGGCAGTGGCCGCGGAGTCGCGGAACTGCTCGCGCAGCACGGCGCCGCGCTGCCGGCGCGGCTCGAGCAGGAGGTCGCGCGGGCGGCGGCCGAGCCGTTCACCGACTTGCTGGGCCGCCGCGGTCATCGGGCGGCAGGGGCCGGCTGGGCGGCGAGCCCAGCTCGGCTGTCGACGTGGAAGATGACCAGCGAGCAGGTCGGCGGGGTGTGGCCACTGATCGCGGCCGACGGGCTCCCGCCGACCGGGGCGCTGATGGGCGTGGACTTCCTGAGCGGCGGGGCGTTCTACGCCGACCCGGTCGGCTGGACCCTGCGGGGCGTCGAGGGCGTCACCAACAACAACATCTTCATCTTCGGCGCACCAGGGCAGGGCAAGAGCGGCACGATCAAGCTGTTCTGCCTGCGGCAGATGACCTACGGCTACCGCACGCTGATCCTGGGCGACGTCAAGGACGAGTACGAGGGGTACTGCCACGCCTTGGGAGTCCAGCCGCACGCCGTCGGGCTCGGCCTGCCCGCCCGGGTCAACCCGCTGGACTTCGGGCCGCTCGGGGCGGACTGGACCGGCCTGGACCGTGCCGAGGCGCAGCGCCGCGCCGCGCTGGTCTTCAACCGGTGGCTGCAGCTGATCGGCGGGCTGGTCGGGGCCCAAGGCGTCCCGTTCGGGCCGACCGCCGAGACCGCCGTCGGGCAGGCCGTGCGGGACCTGACCGGCTACGCGACCGGCGCGACGGCGTTGACCGAGATCACCATCCCGCAGCTCTGGCGGTCCCTGGACGAGCCCAGCGAGCAGCTCATCGCCGAGTGCCGCTACTCGGGCCGGCAGCACTTCCTGGACCAGACCCGTCCCGTCAGGGACGCGCTGGGCACGCTGGTCAAGGGCCCCCTCGCCGGGCTGTTCGATGCCCCGACCACCATCACCGTCGACTGGCGGGCCCCGATCCAGTCGCTGTCGCTGAGCCGGCTGAACCGGCTGGGCAACGACCATGCCGTCGGGATCGCCCTGACCTGCCTGAACAGCTGGGGGCGGGCGATGACGGAGGTCGCCGAGCCCGGTGACCTGCGGATCATCGTGCGGGACGAGGCGTGGAAGCAGATGCGGCTCGGCACCGAGGCGGTGAAGAGCCTGGACGCCGACCTGCGGCTGTCCCGGTTCGACGGGTGCATCCAGATCGTCGCTGCGCACAAGCCCAGCGACATGCTCACCGTCGGCGACGCCGGCAGCCAGGCCGTGGCGATCGCCAAGGAACTCCTGCACCTGTGCAGCACCAAGATCCTGCTCGGCCAGGACCAGAAGATCGGTGACGAGCTCAGCGACCTGCTCGGCCTGGCCCCTATGGCCGAGAAGATCGTCACGGACTGGGCGACCGCGGCGAAGGGCCGCGCGCTGTGGGTCGTCGGCGGCCGACAGTTCAAGGTCCAGACCGTCCGGTCGGCCACTGAGATCGCCCTGACCGACACCAACGGCGCCCTCACACCCCGCCCCGTGAGCACACCGGCCGGCCGAGCCGCGGGGACGGCCTGATCGTGGCCGACTCGGGCGCCGCGCAGCCAGCCGCTTCGGGCCTGGCCTTGAGCCTGGGCGGGGGAGTCGTCGCGGTGCTGCTCACCCTGACCCTGGTCGTCGTCGCCATCGGCGGCGCAGCGGCGGCCCTACCGGCCGGGTGCGGCACGGCGGGAACCGCCACGAACTTCTCGGCGGTCGCGCTGGACGCCGAACAGATGGGCAACGCCGGTACGATCGTGGCGACCACCGCCAGCTACCGGACCCGGGCCGGCGCGCTGCTGCCCGCGTACGCCGCGGTCGTCGCGGTCGCGGCAGCCGACACCGAGAGCGGGCTGCGGAACCTGCCCGGCGGGGACCGCGACTCCGCCGGGCTGTTCCAGATCCGCACCGGCCTGCACGGCCGCGACGTCGCGACCGACCCGGTCAAGAGCACCCTGTGGTTCCTCGACGCGCTAGTGCGCGTCCCGAACTGGCGGAGCATCCCGCTCACCGACGCCGACGCCGCCGTCGAACGGCCAGCGCAGGCCTACCGCGGCCGCTACGCCGCAGCCCAGGCCCTGGCCACCGCCGTCGTCGCGCAGCTCTGGCCCACCGCCCGCAGCACCGTCAGCACCGTCAGCACCGTCAGCACCGTCAGCACCGTCAGCACCGGCCTTGCCAGCACCGCCAGGGGTCCGGCCGGCGACACCGACGGCGGTGCCGTGGCCGGCCCGGTCGACCCAGGCGCGCCGGACACCTCCATCGGCGTCGACCTGTGCCCGGCCGGGAGCCCAGGCCGGGACGGCGGCCCCTCGACCGCCGCACTGCCCTGCACCATCGGCGGCGCCGGGACGGTTGAGGCCGGGCCAGGCGGGGTGCCGATCCGGGTCTGCGAGGCCGGCCGCGGCGTCGTCGTCGACGTCACCATCGCCGAGCAGGTCGCCGCGATGATGGCCGCCGCCGACACCGCGGGCCTGCACCTGTCGGGCGGCGGGTTCCGCTCCTACGCCCAGCAGGTCGAGCTGCGCAGGCAGCACTGCGGCAGTAGCACCTACGACATCTACCAGCGGCCCCCTGGGGAGTGCAGCGCCCCGACCGCCATCCCCGGCACCTCGATGCACGAGTGGGGCCTGGCCGTCGACTGGAGCAACGTCAGCTCCCTGATCACCAGCCACAGCAACCCCGCCTGGCAGTGGCTCAGCAGCAACGCGGGCCGGTTCGGGTTCGCCAACCTCCCCAGCGAGCCCTGGCACTGGAGCACCAGCGGCAGGTGAAGGCACACGGGCACGACACGACAAGCAGGAAGAGATCACCATGACATCACCAGCGCAGCGCGGGCGCGACCCGCAGCCGATGAGCCGCGGCGGGGAGGTCGCACTGGTCGCGCTCGCCAGCGCAGCGCTGCTGCTCGTCCTGGCCGCCTTGGTCGGCCTGGGCGTCGCCGCGGCACTGTTCGGCGGCGGGTGGGTGTGGCCAGCCGGCAACGACACCATCGCCGCCGTCGCCAGCGAACTGCTTCAAGGCCACCCCGGAGCGGGGCTGCCCGCTGCGGCTGCAGCGCGGGTTCCGTCCCGGGCGGTCGTCTACGGCGTCATCGCCGTCGTCGAGGTCCTCACCGCCGCGCTCACCGCTCTGGCCGGGCTGCTGTTCTGGCGCTACCACCGGCCCGGCGACGCGCGGCGGGGGATGGCCACCCGCGACGAGGCCGCGCAGGTCCTGGGCACCACCCGGCTCTACGCCGCCAGGAAGGTCCTGCGCCCGGACCTGCACGGCGGCTCAGGCCCGGGCGCTGAGCCCGCTCCGAGCTCCCAGGGCGGTACCCGGTGACCCGGGGCACCGCACCGTCCGAGCTGGGCTGGCGGCTCGGGAAGTCCCTGATCCCGCGGGGGGTGGAGCTGTGGGTCCGCTACGACCGGACCACCGGCGTCTACGGCGCGCAGGGGAGCGGCAAGACCCTGGACCTGCTCGCACCGGCGCTGCTCGCCCACCCCGGCGCGGCTCTGGCCACCCTCACCAAGCTCGATGACCTGCTGCTCACCCTCACCGACAGGCAGGCGCCGCTCGAGCCCGGCGCCGCGGGAGCGCGGGGCGAGCCGCGGCCGGTCGCCGTGCTCGACCCGTTCGGCATGGCCCCGGGGGTGCCCGAGCTGGTGTGGGACCCGATCGCCGGGTGCGTCGACCCGGCGGTCGCTGAACGTCGCGCCAAGGCCTTCAGCGCCGGCACCGTGACCGGCGCCGTCACCTGCGGCCGGCAGGACGGCGCCGCCCGCTTCTACGCCGCCGAGACCGCCAAGGTCCTGCAGGGCTTCTTCCACGCCGCCGCCCTTACCGGCCGCACCCTCGAGCACGTCCTGGAGTGGGTCGCGAACCCCTCCGCCGCGCTCGAGCCCGCCGAGATCCTCCTGCGCCACCCGCACGCAGCCCGGTTTTGGGACGGACTGCTCAGCGGTGCGCTCACCGGCAGTTCTGACACTGTCGGGAACACCGTCACGACCGTGCAGCAGGCGATGCAGCTGTTCTTCCAGCCCGCGATCCGGTCCCGCTGCGTCCCCAGCTTCGGCCGGCCCGCCACCAGCATCGCCGACGTCCTCGCGCAGCACGGGACGGTCTACCTGCTCGGCCGCGACGACCCCTACGCCAGCGCCAGCCCGCTCATGACCGCCGTCGCCGAGCACGTGCTCGACACCGTGCTGGCGATGGCGAGCGCCAGTGCCCACGGCAAGCTCACTCCCTCGTTCCTGGCCTGCCTCGACGAGCTGCCGTCGACGACGCCGCTGCCGACGCTGCGGACCCGCATGGCCAACGAGCGCGCCCTGGGCCTGTCGTTCATGTACGCGGCGCAGACCTGGCGGCAGATGGTCGTCTGCTACGGCGAGGACGAAGCTCGGAGCCTGTTCGGCCTCACCAACAACATCGTGGTCTTCGGCGGCGGCAAGGACATCCACTTCTACCGCGAGGTCAGCGACCTGCTCGGCACCACCCGCGTCAGCCGGCAGAGCATCAGCGACGGCCCCGGCGGGATCGGCACCAACCGCAGCGTCGAGGACGTCCCCGTCCTGCGCCCCGAGCACATCAGGCTCATCCCGGAGCGGCAGGCACTCGTCGTCGCCGAGAACGCCCCGCCCATCCTCGCCAAGCTCCGCCGCTGCGTCGACGGCCGCGACGGCAAGGCCCTGCTCGAGCGGCAGGCCGCCGCCCGCAGCCAGGTCAGCCTGGACCGCGACACGCAGGTCGACCCGGCCGAGCGGACAGCCGCTGCGCTCGCCTACGCCCACGCACACGACCTCACCGCCATCGACCTCAACAGCCCCGGCGGTGACAGCGGCGCCGCGACCGAGCTCGTTGACGCCCCCGCTGTCCTCGACCCCGCGGCCGCCAGCACACCCGCCCGACCTGACACCGCTGCCAGCAACCAGCCCCTGCACAACCCGACGGGCTCCACCCGCACCTACCCGAAGGAATGGTCCTGGTGATGACTCCCTCCGCCGCCCCGCGCGGCAGCAAGGCCGTAACGATCGTGAACGGCGCACCCGAACCGCCGGAGAAGGTCCTGCACGCGCTCGAGGACATGCAGACGTTCCTCGAAGGCGACGCCGAGGCGAAGGCGGCGCTCCCGCCCGGCCGGCTACCGCGGCCGTGGGAGCCCGCGACCTGCCCCAGCCTGCTGCGCGAGCAGGTGTGGCTGTGGTGCGACGACATGGCCGGGTGGATGAACCTGCACTACGCCTGGCACCCCAAGACCCTGATCCCGGCCTGCTGGCCCTGGCATCCACACATCGCCGCGGAGCTGCCGGTGCTGGTCTGCCGGCACTACTTCGCGCTGGAGGCCAAGACCCCGCAAGCGATGGAGGAGTGGCAGCGCCAAACCCTGCCGACCTTCCTCGACCGCCTCGGCGGGCGCCTTGGGGAGGGAGCCTGCCGGGTCGGCAAGCACAGCCAGTGGCCATCTGCGCCCCGCTACAGCGAGTTCACCGGCCGCGACGCCCGGCAGGAACGGCACGAGCTGTTCCACGCCGACACCCACCAGCCCACGCAGCTGCACACCCTACGAACAGTCTGAGTTTTGACGTGCGGCGAGACCGCGGTGCCGTGCCTGTCAACGGCCACGAGGATCTGCCCACGGGCGGTCATGAGATCTGCCCGGCGATGGTCATGGGAACTGCCCGGTGCGGCCATGGGATCTGCCCAGGGTTGGCCGTCACCGGTCGTTGCTCAGGTCAGCGGCAGGACTCCTTTCCCGGCCAGGGCTTGGGTGAGGCGGACGCTGTCGCCGGTGGTCTGGCAGACGTGCGCGTGATGGAGCAGCCGGTCGACTGTCGCGGTCGCGAGGGTCTTGGGCATGAGCTCGTCGAACGCGGCCGGGTGCAGGGTTGAGGAGACCGCGACGGACCGCTTCTCGTAGGCCGACGAGCCGGTAGAGACCTTCGGCCTCGAACGCGGCCACCCAGCCTGGGTCGTACGGCACCCCCACAGGGTCCAACCGACCAGCCACCAACTGCCCGATGCGGCTGTCATCTGAGGCAGGCTGCGGGGGTGGTTGACCGGCTGGTCGTAGCAGGGCTGGCAGGGCTGCGTTGGGCGGTGGCGCAGCCGCTGCCCGACGACGATGTGTACGCCGGGGCCGCGGGCGTGCTGCGGGCCCTGGCCGAGGCGCACATGGGCGGTCACCGAGCGTTCGACAAGGTGGCGCTGGAGCTGCGCGACCGGCTGATCGCGGCGCCCCTCGGCGCAGAGCCGGGCCTGTACGTCGGCACCGCAGGGCACGTCGCAGCGCTCGCCGCGTGGGCCGCTGCCAGCGGCGACGCCACGGCTGCCGCGAGCGCAGCCGAACACGCCCGGCGCCTCGCCGCCGGCCCCGTCCCGACGTCGCGCGACGTCATCAACGGCCAGGCCGGGCTCCTGCTCGTGCTCGTCGCAGCCGGCGAGCGCGACGGCGCGGCCCGTGTCGCCGACGCCCTGGCCACCGCCGCGGAACCAGCGCCCGGCGGCGTGCAGTGGCGGCACACCGCGACCGCGACCTACCTCATGCCCGGGCTGTCGCATGGCACGGCGGGTGTCGTGCTGGCCCTGGCCCGGGCGGCCGGGCTACTCGACCGGCGCGACCTGCTCGCGCTCGCCCGTGCCGGCGGGCAGCAGCTGCTCGTCCTCGGCCGGCGCGACGATGGCACCGTGGCGCTGCCGTTGACCGTGCCGCCGCAGCCGGCTCCGCCGCACCAGGGCTGGGGCTGGTGCCACGGGCCCACCGGCACCGTGCAGGCCTTCCTCGCCCTCGCCGCACACGACCTCGCCTGGCAGCCCGCACTTGACGCTGCGCTGGCCGCGCTGCGGGCCAGCGGGGTGCCCGAACGGCGATATCCCGGGTTCTGGGACAACGTCGCGCAGTGCTGCGGAACCGCCGGGGTGCTGGACCTCGCGCTCGACCGCTACCAGGCCAGCACCGACCCCGACTGGCTGTCCTGGGCCGGTGTGCTCGCCGACGACCTGCTCACCCACGCCGTCCCCGTCGACGGCGCGGACGACGCGGCGCTCACATGGAGCAATGTCGAGCACCGCCGACCCGACCCTGTCCTGCCGCCCGAGCCGGGCTGGATGCAAGGCACCGCTGGCGTAGCCGCCGCCCTGCTGCGCACCGCCCGCCTCCGCCGCGACGGTCCCGCCGCCGCACGAGTGCCGTGGCCCGACCGCGCCTGACGCGACCACCACCTCGCGGCTCCGTCCCGAAAGCGGATCCCTTATCGGCCATGATCCGGCCTTCCCGCTGCCGGCGCGGGGGATGATGGGGTCGTGCGTGTGATGACGGTGGGCAGCGGGGATGCGTTTGGCTCCGGTGGCCGGTTCCAGACCTGCATCGCCCTGGCTGCTGACGAGGTCGACGCACCTAGCGTGTTGCTGGACTGCGGAGCGACCAGCCTGACCGCGCTGCGCCAGCAGCAGGTCGACCCCCTCCAGATCGAGGCGGTGCTGTTCACCCAGCTGCACGGCGACCACTTCGGTGGCCTGCCGTTCCTGGTGCTCGACGCGCAGTTCCGCCGCCGTACCCGCGACCTCACCGTCTTCGGCCCACCCGGCACCCGTACCCGGCTCGAGCAGGCGATGGAGGTCCTGTTCCCCGGGTCGAGCAGTGCAGCGCCGCTTCGCCGTCCGCGTCGCCGAGCACGTCGACCGTCATACGGTCGAACTGGGCGCGCTGCGCGTCACCCCGTTCGAGGTGCGCCATGCCTCCGGCGCACCGACGTACGCGTTGCGCGTCGACGGGCCAGATGCCTCGGTGGCCTAGGGTGAGGTCTCCTCCGGCCCAGCCGGCGACGTAGGCGAAGGTGTAGCCGCTGGCGTCCAGGCCGTGCGCGGCGGCCACGACGTATGCGTCGGCCTCGACCTCGCACCGGCCGCGGCAGGTGACGTAGGTCGGCAGGTCCGCGACGTGCCCGGCCTCGAGGTGCGCTAGCTCGTGGATGAGCGTCTTGACCGCTTGGGCGTCGTCCACGGCGCTGCTGACCCGGACCGTGCAGCTGGTGGGGTCGGTCCAGCCGTTGGCCCGGCCGGTGTCACCGCGGTGCACCGCGTAGCCGTGCCCAAGCACCTGCCTTTCCTGGGCGTCCCACAGCCCTGCCGGTGCCTGACCTACCAGCAGGCTCGGGGCGACGTCGGGCAACGGCGCCCCCTCGGTCTGGTGTAGCGCGAACACATGCACTAGGCGGAAGCCCCGAACCTGCTTCTTGTCGCCGGCGTCGGGCGCCACTCCCCCGCCAGAGGTGGTGGCCGGCTCCGGCCCGGCCGGTGCGGCCGGTGCGGCCGGTTCGGGTCGCTCGGCCGTCGTGGGGCGGTAGGTGCACGGCGCCAGGATCGCGATGCCCCGCTCCCCCTTGCGTACCTGCCGGCCCAGGCTCTGCCAGGTGCGGAACCCGGCGACCCGGGTGGCCTGCGGGGCCTGCGCGCCGATCAGCAGCAGGTTGCCCAGGCCTCTGTAGCTGTGGACGCCGTCCACCGCGTGGTGCCACAGTACGTGCCGCTGACGCTGCGCATCGACGGCCGGTTCGGGCCGCTCACCGACCACGAGGGCCGCGCGTTCCAGTGGTGGTTCGGGCTTGGCGCCGACGGGTGGTCGGGCCGAAGACCCCCGCAGCGCTGCGCTACGCCCTGGACCAGTCGGTGTTGCCAAGGTACGACCCGCGCTGACGGGGTCGACTGCCTGCGCAGCGCCGGCTGAGCCCGACGCGGCCCACCGCCGATCCGGCGGCTGGATCCAACGGGGCTGCCGACCAGGCAGCTCACTCGCCGGCGGCCGGGTCGGCCGCTACGTCGTCTGTCTCCGCAGGTCCAGCCACGGGTTCGGCCACCGCTTGGCCAACCTGCTGGGCCGTACCGTCGGTCTCGGTGCCGGCGTCGGGTGGGCATGGCGCGCCGACGTCGTGCTCGCTGATATCGCCGACATCGGCCTCAGCCTGGGCGACGGCTTCGGTGTCGGCTTCGTTGTCCGCCTCGCCGGCTGACGCGGGGTCGGCCTCGACGACTTCGCCTCTGTCGGGCGCGTCAGGTCCGGCGAGCAGGAAGGCGCGCAGGTCCGGGGCCGACAGCGCATGATGCTGCGGCCCCATATCGTCGGCGTCGTCAGTGTCGTCAGTGTCGTCGCGATCGCCGCTGCCGCCCTGGTCGCTGACGTCGCTGTCGTCGACGGTGCCGGCTGCGTTGTCGGCGCGGACGTGCTCCTCGAACGCCAGCAGCCCCGCATCACCGGGCAGCGTCTCGACGGCGTCCGCGACGGCGGCGACGGCGTCTGCGTGCCGGCCTTCGCGCCACAGCCGCCGCGCCAGGCACAGCAGCAGCGCCGCGTCGAAGCGGTCCGGTAGCGGCGCAGCCGAGCCGGACCGCCGCTGCTGCTGCCGCGCGGCGATGAAGCCTTCGAGCTGCGCGGTCGGCCACGGCGGGTCGTCGTCGAGCAGCAGCGTGACGGCGAACGCGGCGGCGCTCGGGGCGTCGAGGTCGGCGCCGAACCGGGCGAGCACCCGATCCTTGCCGGGCCGGTGCGCCTCGGGCACGAGGTAGTTGTGCCAGAGCCGGTAGAGCGCGACCAGCGGCGCGCGTTTGGCGGCGACAGCCTCGACGGGCAGCAGTTTCTCGATGGCCGCCAGCACCTCGGTCATGTTCACCAGCGCGGCGCCGTCGTCGCCGCGCAGTACGGGCAGCAACAGCTCGAGGAACGCGTCGAGCCGTTCCGGCCCGTGCCCGATGGTCAGTCCGTCGGCCTGCCAGATCCAATACTGCGGTGCCAGCTGCATCCGCACCTGTCCTGGCAGCGCCGCGCGGTAGTTGAAGCTGGTGTCGACGCCGGTGCGTGCGCGTTCGACGTAACGGCGGATGACGTGCCGGCACAGCCGGTTGAGCCCTTCGAGGCTGAGCACGGTCTGGCCCTCGAACGGCAGGGTGTCGCTCCGTTGGCCGATGGCCCACATCTCCGGGGCGAGCTGCTGCAACGCGTGCACCTGCGCGGACCGCACCCGGTAGGCGAATTGCAGGGCGCGGGGCAGCGCCGCGGCGCTGATCGGGCGTTGCGCGCCGACAGCTTCGGCGCGGTAGTAGGACGGCTCGAGGTGGTCGATGGTGAAGGCCTGGAACCGCTGGGCCAGGCCGAGCGCGTCAGCCCTCAGAACGGCGGCGCGGACAGCCCCGACCTGCTCGCCGTCAAGCACGGCCAGAACCGGATCGAGCAGCGCGCGTTTGCGACCGTCGTAGTTCTGCCAGCTCGCCGGCGGCGCGACGGTGTCGGCGGCGAGTGACTCCAGCGCGGCGACGTACAGGGTGTAGGCCAGCGTGACGTCGTCGGCGATGAGCAGCGTCGCGTCGACAACCCTGCGGATGGCGCGGATCGCCTTGTCGTAGCCGGGTCGGCTCAGCGCCAGGAGCTGGCTGCCGAAGGCGGCGACGTCGGCGAGGTCGTCATCGGTGAGCAGCACCTGCGGGTCGAAGGTGCGGCGCAGCTGGCTGGCCGGCCCTCGGACGGGACGGTCCGACCGGGCCGGCGGGACCAGTCGCCGGACCAGGTCGCGGTCGGTGGACCAGGTGGTGTTGGTGGTGAAGGCCAGCAGCGTGGCGGCGTCGTCAATGATTTCCTCACCGCCGGTGGCGACCATCCCGAAGCTCTGCCCGTCGGCGTCGGTGGCCTCCAGCCGGTCGACGACCTCGATCGCGACCGGGGTGAATGGCGCGATGCCGGTGTCGAAGTGCAGCGTGGCAAACGGCAGCACGACCGGGTCGCGGTCGATCCGGAAGCCGTTGCTGTACGCGGTGGTGCGGTGGGTCGTCTCGTGCAGTCTGGCACCCGGGCGGAAGTAGATGCCGGTGGCGATCTGCAGCATCGGTCGAGCGTAAGCCGCGGTGCGCCCTGTCGCCGTCTCGAGCGCCGGCCCGCATCCACCATCCCCGCGCGGCCCGGCCGAGTCCGCGCAGGAACAACGGCACTGCCGCGCGGGAGCCGAACGTCAATGGACTGTGTCGGCAGGAAGTCCCGGGCGAGGCCCCGGGACCTCCTGTCGCTGTGATGGCTACCCGCCACGCTGCCGGCGCTGGCTCCGACGCTGGACATCCCGGCGCCTGGTCAGCGATTTCACGTGCGCGCTGTCCCAGTCGAATGCGAGGCTCCACCTGTGGAGCTCGAGCCCATTGCCGTCGCGCCGTCGCGGGTGGCGCCGTTGCTCGGTTCGCTGCGTGCCTCGGGCGTGCACAGCGACATCGGCGGTCCCGACGAGTCCGGCACGTTCCCGTGGAGCTGGTTCCCGCCGGCGGGGGTCGTGGTGGTGGACGCGAACGCGCTGCGGAGCGACGTGCTGTACGGGTGCCGCAAGGGCCGCCGCACGACGCTGGTCACCGCCGCGAACGAAGGCTTGCTGCGGCTCTACGCTGCGGCGCACGTGGTGGAGGAGGTCGCCGAGCACTACGTCCGTTGGGCCGCAGACGGGCCGGTGTCGGCGAGCGCGTTCTGGCAGCGGTGGCAGGTTCGGCTGGTTTCGGGCTTCGGCTGGGCGGGCGGCCGGTGGACGTGCTGGGGTTGCCGACCGGGTGTCGGTGTCTCCGGGTCCTTGCTGGTCGGGTTGGGACGTGATCCTTAGGTGGGTGCGGGC
>JAABUY010006094.1_pt1 | contig 11884 bp, 13 predicted proteins | sample 5560271 | NCBI WGS metagenome assembly JAABUY01 (sample SAMN10711886, study PRJNA513374) | rock metagenome | isolation source: Antarctica rocks | place: Antarctica: Victoria Land, University Valley
CCTGCTTGTAACACCTTGTTGGTGCTATGGTCTGAATTTGCTTGTGAGGTGAAGGTAGTGCTTTCTCACAATGTGGTATCAGGAATTGCAGAAAGTAGATGCTATTGTGGATGTAAGGAAGAAGGTACTCAGCACTTACTCCATTGTTGAGGACAGGTTGATTGCAGTCAACATTCTTGTCAACCATTGGCACAATAGGCGCAAGCACCTCGCCAAGGAACTCAAGGATCAGGAGGCTTTGGCTGCTGGTAAGCAAAGATAATATGTGTGCAGTTATTTTCCATTGCAAGCTTGTGCCCCCCATTGCACTGCAATCACACACATCCACATGTCATGTACTGATCTGTAATATTGTAGGTGAGAATGGTGGAGACACTCCTGAAAATGGCAAGGTGTGCCCCCCAGATGACGAGAGTGAGGATTGAGTGAATACCCACTGTACTTGTTTATATATATTTACAATTGTTTGTTGCGTATCGAGGATTGTGGCATCACTAGCGAACATTACTGCATGTGACAGTTTGAATTTCTTATTTTATAATCAAATCGACCCAATACATCCTATCGACCCTGATACATAATACCAACAATTGTAAACATCACCATGGTATGCATTGCAACGGCCTCGTACTATTCGCCACGGTACAGGCAACCACACATAGTAGGTACTACAATGGTGCCTTGTACCCTGCCTGATTAGTATAAGTTACCCTGGTTCATTTCACCATGCCGTGTTATGTTGCACCATGGTAGTTGCTACCCTGATATAAATCACTGTGGCGTAGTACAAAGCGCCCTAGCACCCGCTACCATGGTAGCGGTCTGTAGAGGGGTAGTAGATTTCACTAGGCATGGTATGCACCCGTTTCACCCTGGTAAACACCCTGGTACTCACAGTAGAATTACATGGTAAAAGAATGGTAATGTACTATTACTTTCACCATGGTATCATCCATTTTGCACTGCAATTACTACATGGTAAACCCCCCCTGTTATTTGTAGTGCTGCTGCAGCAGCTTTCTTGCTGAGCAAAGGCTACCCCAAATTCTGAACGAATTGGCTTTCAAACTTGGTCACGTATGATGCAAGACCATGCTGAGTCACTGGGTTGTCATGGTCTTGAATGTACCATGCCATCTCCAGCAATGCAAATGTCCTGATTAGGACTTATGGGCCCCACTGTACACATTTTTTGGTGGTTGGACATCCAATTAGTTGAAACCAGACAACACCAAAACATACTGTTTGGTTTCCCTCTCTCTCTTCCAACATCTTGTGATGTTTCTTGAGTGTGCGCTCATGTTTCTCCAGCTGTTGCTTCACCGGTTCCAGCTCATGATGGTTTGGTGAAGATGCACTAAGTGAATAAGTCTCTTCTGACTCCTGCTCTGCAGGTCTTCCGTCCGGGAGTGCGTGTGGTGATTGAGTGACCGGTGTGGAGGGTGAGGCGCTACAGGTTGTGGAGGTCGTTGGAGGAAGATCCTGGTCACCCGACTGCTTGGGAAATGATTCGTTGCTTGACGCTCTGCGCAGCGTTGCCTTTAGCGCAGGACTCTGGCTGAAGGCAATCTTGTGCAGCGCAATCCGCAGTTCTGGCAGGATTGGAGGCGCAGAAATGTCTGTCTACTTTTTTCAAAACTTCAACAAGCTCTTTCTTGCTGCCAAGAAACAGTTCCTGTGGCGTGAGCAGTGGGTACTCTGTGGTGTCGCTTGTGCCCGATCTATAAGATACAAACAGAATTGCGGTAAGCGGAGTCACTTTTACTGCTACTTACGCTTGTCTCCTGGAGACCAAAGGGACGCCAACAGACATCAATTAAATCTCTCAAATTTGAGAAAGTACTGAGATACTTGCATGAGACATCTCGTCCAATATTGTTCCAAACCGCAGAAAGCTTTCATTTTGTAGATGAAATCTACACGATAAAGTCTAACAAGGAATGTCTGATCAAAAAACTGTGTTGGCATAACATTGCTGCTTGTTTGTGTTTGTCTCAACAAGTGGATATTTCTTGTTCGAATCATGAAGGTAAGAATCTGTCAACTGGCGGGAAAAGCGCAGTCACAGTCATGTAGCAAAGTGCTTACCAGTGAAGATTTCAGCAAGATTTCTCACAAAACTGAACTCAAGTTCCGCCCGAACGAGATCATATACACGGACGGAAGCAGGAAGGAAATTCCACACATAGGTGTTGTCACTGACTCAGGAGTATATAGGGAACGCGAGCGTGCACACCTGAGTCTCAAGGTGCATTCATATGAGCAGGGCATGCTAAACACTATCAACAGGGCCGAACTGGTTGTGCTTTTGATCGCTCTGAGACACTGCAGACCGGGAATGTCGGAGAGCACAGCAACAGACTCGAAGTGTTCGATGCAGAAAATTGGCATGCACCTAAGGTCACTATCGACAGTCGACGACTGCCATAGACCACTCAGTGACTGCTTGAAGCGATCGGACACAAGCTCATGCAACGAGCACAAGCGGGCGATGTGACTATCCTGCTCAGTGAAATCGCATATAGGCATACACGGCAATGAGATGGCTGATAAGCTTGCAAATGAAGCAGCAGATGAATGCTGCCTGGGCAGACACTTTGACAATGACCTATCCCACGACTACACACAACCATTCAGGGACACGTACTGGTTGCAACAAACCATTCAGGTCCAGACAGCAGAACGGCCAGCAGAAACCAGAGTTTGCATAAGAGATTTGGATGACTAATTGAGAAAGCTTTGCATAACAGAAATAATAATAATAATCACAATAATAATAATAATAATAATAATGATGATGATGATGATGATGATGATAATAATGATAATATTAGTAACAACGCTTTCCAGCTCATAATGAGCTAGGTACGTGCAGGACAAGTCTTGTCTCTCCAGAGCAGCCTATCTTGTGCATCCCTGTGAGGCCTACTAATTCGACAATTTTGACATGACAAGCTCAAAATAGGCCAGTCAAACAGAAACTCACTGTATTTTCAGCTATGGGACAAAGTGCAGCCATTCAGGGTCAAGCCACACAGTGATGCACTGTGGACTATGCCGTCAATTCCAGAATCATATAAGAGGACCATCTTCAAATACAGGACAGGCCAAATCTGGAATAAGAACATGGCCTTTCAGAGGCACGTGCCATACATGCCTAGGCAACCAGTAGCCTTGGGTACACGCTGCACGCTCTGTAAGGGTGATGACTCTCAGGATCACATCTTTGGGGGCTGCATGCACACAGATCTGTCTGCCTGGACATGAGCCAACGATATATAGCTAGAAATGATAAAGCCATGACAACAGTCATCCAAGCTTTTACTAAGGGCAGTGTGGTAGCCACTACCTGATTGCAGATGTAGGAAAAGTAGAAAGACTCAAAGACATAGGCGTGCACAGCAAGAGAGTTCCAGCATTTGTTCTCACAGGAGTAACTGAGCTATTGGGGGGTGGACAAATGCGCTGCACAAGGTGGACAATTTGATTCACACCAGACAGGAGGGCCAGGAGGAAGAGATAGATGACACCGAAGTGACACTCGAACGCAATCCGAAGACAGACGGACTGCGAAGAGCCACGCAAAAGGCAGATATGAGATGCAGACAGCGATAGATAGTTACAAATCTGCGAGTACACAAGAATGTGAGCTGGGCTGGAAGATGTCGCTGCGTCGATTGTGCTGAGCTGTCGCTGAAGCTGCGAGCAAATCCAATCACACCCACGTGCTGCACCGCCTTGCGCAATTGTCCAAAATCGATTGGACAAATGGCAAAGCGGGATCGTTTACGTTTCGTGATAAGCTGGCAGAGTACGAACGTTACTTGATCTTGTCCAGCGCGGTAAACGCGCAGCGAAAGCTGCCTGCTTTATCAGTGCCTGCTGCTGCCTCAGTCGCAGGCACTACAGCACTGACGCATGCCAGCAGAAAAGTCACCTGAGCAGTCGGCTACTGACAGGACGCGCGATGGACCTCACGATGGCTTGCCCATGTACAACTCTGTCCAAGCTTCCGTGCACAGACGGGACGCAAAGAACTAATCTTACAACGTCGTTCATCAACCAGGTAGGCAGGTGATTGCTGCACAGTACACATTCTTATTTGTCTACACTGCACAGTACTGAGTGACAGCTGTGTGTGCAAGTCATACCAAAATTGTGAAAGTTCTATGCATTAACGCAAGGTTTTGCAAAATTTCTTGATCGAGTGACTGATTGCTGGTAGGGGTTTGCTGGCACACATTCTATCAAGCGCAGTGCTGAATGTCAGCAAATGTAAGCTGAAAATGCTGGCCAGGGCTGCAGTGCTCTGTGACCAGGAGACCTGAGCTGCAAGCTGTGACCTGAGTCATGACACACAGATTCTGACACAAGTTTAGCCCTCCAGGTGTGCACATCAGGCACCATGCTGCAATAATTGCCATACAGGCACAGCTTATGCTTGCTGCAGACATGTAGCGCTGCACACCTAAGCTTGTTTGCATGCAAGTTATGTAAATACATTCCAGCATGACAGCCAAATTGCAGCGCTATGTTGCTAGCTGTGATGCATGTCGCAGCAGTTACCTGCGACTGGTTTTGTTGCTGCTGCTGCTGATTTCATTGACAGACCATGCAAACGACAGTCACAGGCCTGAAGTTTACTAAGACTGCCTTTCAAGTCATACAATTGACCAAGCTGCAAGTCTCGCCTGTTGTGCTGCAGCAGCAGCAGCAGCAGCTTATTGCACCAGCAGTGGATGCAGCAAAAAGCAGTGGTCTGCAGCAACATGCAGCAAGGTTTGCTGCAGCAGGTTGCAGTGTATGATACTGTTCATCCTTCACCTCAAGCAACCTTCACAGGTATGACACCAGCAATGCAGCAATAGAGTGGCAGCTACTGCCAGATGGTCCAAATGTACTGCAGCCTGTGTGACATTGCAACAGCAAGCATTAGCTGCACACACATGGCTGGCCTCATGCACAGAAGCTGCAACTGGTGTTACAAGGCCTGCTTGCATACAATTGTGAGCAGTCTTAAGTGAGAAAGAGCACAGCCACAGCACAGTCAGGGCAGCTCTGCAGCACTGCTGCTGAAAGGAAATTGACTGGCAGCATCTGAATGACAAGTCGAGAAGTCACTAGAACAAAATCTCCACAGCTGACACATGCAGCCCACAGCTCTGAAGCAACTGCTGTGCACTGACTGTAGCATAATGACCAGCAACCATAAGCTGCATAACAGGGTTAGCTGGGGCTGCTGTCTTGAGCATACTGCTGTGAGCAGGCTCACCTTGGCAGCATTGCCTGACAGGCACATGCCCAGGAGTGTACTCTGCCAGCTAGCTTGCACAGCTGCTGAATCCAGACTGCTTTCCAAGACCTGCATCAACAGTCACAGCACCCAGCAACACACAGTGCATAGCTGTGCATTTGACAGAATTCTGTAAGGGTAGTGCTATGACATTCGCAGTGACATTACATCCACACTTCTTCTGTGCTGCAGGCTCATGGGATTGCATGAGCAGCAATTAGGCAGCAAGAGACAAGGCTGCCATACATGCTGGTGTGGGACTCTCAGCAGCGCTGCGTGCAGACAGACCTGATCTCAAATTGCAGACTTTATCCGGAGAAGACGCAGCCACAGATATGACCACTATATACAATGCCCACTGCGGAATGCTTGCTATGCAGACTCACATGTCTGCTGCTCTGGTGCGGGATCAAGTCTTTCAGTAATGGCTTCTTGCTGTGCAGACATGCAGGCATGCGACATATATTGATTTGATGCCAGATCAAATCAGTCACTGATATCCATGGCATGTTTGCTGCAGGAGCAGCTCAACCCAAAAGAGCCAGGAACAATCAGCGCCACTAATCTAACAGCTGCAGATGCCCTTTGCCAGCACAGACCTGTCAGGTCAACAGGGCTTGCCCTCTGCTTTGAGCATGCCCCGTTCCAGCACGTCACAGGCCCAAGCATTGGCTGGTGAGGTGGCGCTGCGCGAGCGATGCAGTGCATGCAGACTTATGGCGGCATATGTGTTCTGTGCTCACAGCACACAGCACAACGGTACTCATGCACTGATTGTGCTGTCATCCGCACTGCATTGCGGTTCTGATGCCATGTAACATCATGCTGTGATGGTACTGGGATGCTGCACGCTGTGTGAGGTAGCGCTGCGCCTGTGGCGCAGTGCATGCAGACTCATGGCAGTCTGGAATGACAGCTTGCGTTTAAATTCGGACCACATTTTTCGCTGTCATTGGGGGGACCCCCCCCCCCAAATTCCTCCAATTTCTCCCCACAGAGATGCATCTCATATGGAGGTAGTGGGATTTGAACGTGGGTCGTTAGCATTAGTACTCGAGGCTCCAAAACCACTGTAACGAATGCAAGAGTTTTCACGCTTTTGAGTGGCGCGAAGAACACGCCTTATTGAGGTAGAGAGATCTTGTCAATTGTTACAAGTGAAGAAGAGTGATTGCATTGACATGTTCCAACATCCTTATTGTATGACCAGTGTAACGGCCACTACATTACAGTGACCCCCTTCAGAGCTTGTACAGAGTGTTGGCTAGGGCTATTGGCCTCCAGTTTCCCAAGTCATGTTCATTGCCCTTTTTATGCAGAAGCACCGTCTCACTCCTTCCACGCCTTAGGCGTTGTTCCTGTCATCCACATAAGGATGAACAGCTTGTGGATTGCCTGGTGCACCCCTTCTGGTAGATGCTTGAGCAGTTCATTTGGGATGCCATGAGGACAGGGTGCTTTTCCACTCTTTAGGTGTCTCATCTTCTCCTGTAAGATACAGGGATCGTGTACATATGTACATGCATGTTCATGTAACGATATGTTGCTTGGCTTTCCAGTAGCTGCTTCTAGTGTAAAAGGGTCAATACTGCTGTATGCACCATCTTTCTACGGATACTTTCTGTTTTCGTCATTCGGCCAGCAAGACCCCGTATTTGCAAATCCTGAGGCTGGCTTTGCTTGTTCTTGAAAGCTGCTCTGTACGTACTCAAGCACTGCATCAGGATCATTCACTGATTGCCCTGTTTCCTTGTTTTGTACATACCTGAGTTGCTTTTTGTCACTTGCTTCTCCAAAGAACTGTTTGTTCATCTGATTTTGCTTTGGTGGGTACAGCTTCTGTATGCATTTCGTGCTGCGGCGCCGCTCTGCTATTTCAGGTCTTTTGTGATCTTGTCTTTGCTTTTGGCTGCTGTCCTGCGGGCCTTTGTGCGCATTTGTTCATACTCCTGCCAGCTTTTCCTGTCATTCTGTCTGGGCGGTTGTGGAAAGCTGTTTCTATGCTGTTCAAAAACCTTGTTCTGTTCTGTCTGTACAACGTCACGCATTTTGTTGCACGCTTCTAGAAGATCTTCGCCTTCAGGTTTGGCATCTCTGTGATGCATGGCCACTTTGTGGAGGCCCTTTCTTAATCCCTCAAGTTTGCGGCTAGTACATCGATCCATTGTGTATGCCAGTTCTAAGGTACTGCCTAGCTCATCTAATAGGTTTGCTGTTGATGCTCCAGTCTCCTGGTCAAAAGTCTTTTTGAACTCTTTCAAGTCTTCCTGTGGGACTGGTGTTTTTAGTCTGGGCGCACGAGGCAGTGGAATTGGGTCAGGACCTGGCTTCAAGAAATTCATACAAGTAAGTGGCAGTCTGGCCAGGACTGGTGCATGGTCAGCATCACCTGATGTGTTCAAAATCTCTGTGGAAGGTAACACTTCAGTGCACATGGAATCAGATAGGAATATGTCATTGGTCTTGGCTGCCGTCCGTTCTATGGCAAAAAGTGTATTGCCTGTGTGGTTGTCTGTCAGATTCTGTTCTGTGAAGACATAGAGCCTTGACAAAGTTTTGGTGCCTGATGTCTTTCCCGTCAAGGTTGACCCTTTGCACGTCTCCTGTGAATAATGCTGCATTCATGTCCCCAGCCATGCCATTGTACGGCTGTGGTAGGCCTGCTCGCGCTGCTTTGTCTGCCTCCAATTTCATGTCGTTCTGTATTACCTGATACAGCTGTTCTCTCTTTTGCATGTCATCGCTCGGCAGGTACACCCCCCATATGGTCAAGCAATCACTTCCTGAGGTTTAATCTTGAGCGTTTTGGGGTGTGCTTTAGCTGCAGGGTGGTTGTGGCTGGTTGTCTCTATTGGGTTTTTAAGTGGTGAGGGAGTTATGGACCGACTGTGACCCCTCCTGAGCCAGTCCTACAGTGGCCACTGTTGTTGCCCTTTCCACAGCTGTGGTGTAGCTTGCACTCTGGCAGGTACGGTTCAAAGAAAAGCCTGTCTTGTCAGTCAGCTTGGTTTCTGTCATCACAATGACCCATGGCTTTTTCTGGTCTGCAATCTCCCTCAGTTCATCTGGAATTGTTGTAGATCCCATCACGTTCCATGTCATTATTGTCATGTGGTCACAGGTGAAGTCAACCATGTCAAGGCAAGACTTACATCCATCTTTGATGTCAGAGACCTAGGAGAAGCAAGGAACTTCTTAGGCATGAGCTTGGACAGGCAGGTTAGAACACTGAAGATGACCCAGGAGCGCCTTGCTGCAGAGCTGGTACACAAGCATGGACTGAAGGAGGGCAGGACAAAGAGCGTCCCAAAAGCACATCAATCAGGCTTGTGCAAGCTGAGAAGGACCAGCTGTTGGACAGACAGGAGTACCACTGCAGTGAGCTAGTGGGCAGCTTACTATACATGTCAGTATGCACACTCTCACAAGCTGTGGGAGTGTTGGCAAGGCACATGGCAAAGCCTAGCATGGAGCACTGGACAGCAGCTAAGGCAGTTCTGCAATACAAAGCTGGCACCTTGGGTTGTGGCATCACTTTCAGGCAGACAGACACTGCTGTGGGAGGCTACAGTGATGCTGACTATGCAGCGCCCACTAGGAATGCCAAACTGTGTACATGGCATAATTGGTTTCGCGCCTTCAACACCTCCAGTTTCGGGGAATTGGTCATCGAACTTCCATGATTTGCTCAAGACGGCACCCTTGAGGAGGCATTCCTCAAACACTGTCCGTCACCATGGTGTGTGGTAGGCAGACAAAGAAGATGCAGCATAATCACCGCGTCCACCAGTGACAGCCCATGCACAGATGTCTGAGCTGCAGGCTTCTTCAAGAGGAAGCCTGCCTATTAGTCAGGTCCACAAGAGCACAAATGTCCAGAATACATGCTTCTACATTCCTGTACTCTGGATATCTGGCCTCTTGTGGACAGGATCATTACCTGCAACTCTTTGTCTGCATATATGTAACGTTTTGAGTTCATGGGTGTGACTGCAATCTTTGTCCCCTCACATACACCTGTGAGTGTAGTAGCGTACCACATGATCACAGTCTCTACAGCTCTGCATGTGCAACGGCATGCTCACAGCAATTGGTGGCATCATGTGCCAGCTGAGAACACCCTGAACTCTCAGCTGGCATTGCATGACTGCTTCTACTTGTATTGACTATCATACTGTGACGCTTCCACCTATGTCTCTTGACTGTGGGTCTGTGCAAGCTACCCCAGATGTACATACTGCGTTCCATGAGTGCTTTACGGTGTCTACCATCAAGTGCAGCCCAGCTGTAGACACCAGCTGACAGTCTGCCACTCTGCTGCAGGAAGTTTTGAGAAATCTGGAGAATTTAAGTGAAGCCTCCATCTGCGTGAAGAATGGAGGAAAAGGAAGGCAAGGCCTTGCAGAAACTGAATGTGTACAGGCAGCACAATGCACAATGGTGCACATGCGCAATGCTGCCTACAAGGCCTTGCCTTCCTTCGATATCAGGGCACCATCGCTTCAATGTTTCTTCAAGTTACAGATGAGTCAGCTAAGTCAACTGCAGCGAGCTCATTTTGACCAACATGCTTGCATGTACATGTTCTGTAGCAACTGTACTATGCTGCTGCTCAGGTTTCATTTGCACTGCTCATTTGCTGAGGCGGCACTTTGCATGCTGATCATTCTTACAGACAGACATCAAATCTCATACATACCATAGTCACATCAAAGTTGGTCCTTAAAAGTGTTATTTGAGGTGCTGACCCCGTTTAAAAATAGTTCATTAAAGTGTTAATCATTTTACTGCGCAAAAGGTCGTTTGCAATATTCCGGAGGGCCGTGACCCTATATAAAATCCCACCAACATTAATGTGACTACGGTAGTGTGGCTTTGTGTTCCTTTTATGTGAATGTACAATCTCAATCAGTCTCTCACTGGTGATAAGCTCTGTGTAGCAACAACACGGTCTTTGGCTGATAACTCCAGTGCTTTCAGGAAGTGTCCAGTGCAACATCTCTTTCGCAAAACTCCACAAAACAAATGTGTTGTTTTAACGCGGCTTTTGTTTGTTTGTCAACTGGCTTGCATGACAGGAATGTGCATCTTGACTGGACTGTAGGGCTCCGCAAGGGTTGCAAACATGCACATGCTCTCAAGCTTGCAGGCTGAGTGCTTAACTATCTTTGGATACCTGGTTCCTAACAGCAGTTGCAGCATCCTTGGCATGTGTCGTGGGAACAGTCGCGGTTCAATGCCACCAGTGTTTTGCTTGGCTGTCATGACTGTAAAGCAACAGCATGTTTCACAAAAGATTGCCAGGTTGGACAGCTTGCTTGCCTTGGATAGTTTTGTTCCATGCGTGTGTATGGTAGTTGAGCATCAGGGTCACAAGATTACGGCTGTACCAATGACAGTTGCGCCAACACAAAGTCAAGTTTTGAAACACAGGCTGTTGCAGGAGCAATGCATGACAGCAGCCATGTGTCATGGCTGCCTTGAACATATCCACAGCTTGAGCTTCAGGCATGCAGATTAAGTAAAACACCTGCACGTTGGCTTGAAAGTTGGTTGGAACTTGAGTGGCCTGGTCATCACGAGACTTCAAGCTGGGCAGCCCTTCTCTATGTACCCTCTTGAGATCAGCAGTGATGCGGGCAAGCACATCTCGAAGCCTATCAGTCACCTCCTTTGCTCCTTGTGGGTAGTCCTGCAGTTCATTTGTGCAATCTGTGAGTGTTGTATGTAGCAGGATATAATGTCTTCACCACCATATCAGGTTGTTCACTAAGTGTCTTGATCACCCTAGGTGAAAAATTCTGCTTGTCCGCGCATGATGATGCATCACAGTCTAGACTCGATCTGGACAGATGTGTGGACTTGCACAGCAGTGCTGCATGCATCACAGCTGACTCTCGACACAAACATGACTGTACATGCAAGAGCAAGTGATATACAAAATGCAGGACAGGTGACCTGCAATGCATGGGCGCCTAAGGAGGGGTGAACACAGCCAAATGTTTCAGCTCGTAGCATCCAACCCAGTTGTCAAGCCAATGAAAGGAGTGTATCTTGCATGTGCTGCTGCAAGCACATACCGTAACATCCAGTTTGCTTGCCAAGGCAGTAAGATTGCCGACAAGTCGATGCCGCTGACTCAGCATGTGGTCCAGCTGACGCTTCTGTAGCTCTTTCAGAAGGCGGGGAATGCTGAGAAGCTCATCATACACTGCCTGGCTGCCTTCACTGTATGCTTGGCAGAACTCCTGGTACCTCTGCTCCAGCCAATCAGCAGAGTCTTTGACATTCACCCGCAGATTAAGCATCTTGTGTTGACTTGTTTCTGGGTCATATAACTGCAGAAAGTTCAACTAGCAGTACAAAGCGTCCAATTTGACTAGACTGAGTTGCGATGCGATCTACACACATCGCAGAATCTAATCAAAAACAAAGTGCTGCTCGTCCTCCACATAATCCAATGCCTTGCACACTAGACACAGCCTGTCTGTCCTATCTAGGTGAACACCGTCTGCCCAGCGGCCTGTGTCTACCCGCAGACCATGGCATCCAGTCCTAAACCTACTAATTAGCCTTCTATTTGACGCACAC
>JAABUY010006096.1_pt1 | contig 11883 bp, 9 predicted proteins | sample 5560271 | NCBI WGS metagenome assembly JAABUY01 (sample SAMN10711886, study PRJNA513374) | rock metagenome | isolation source: Antarctica rocks | place: Antarctica: Victoria Land, University Valley
CAACTGCTTCACGCAGTTGAAACAATGAGTTTTGAGACTATGTATCAAATTTGTTCACGTTGATTGCATGTTAAAGAACGAATGTTCTAGTCACTTTAAATTGCTTCAAGAGCTTTGTTTTCATCATCATCTTCGCTACTGCTTTGAAACTTTTCGTGATAATGATGATTATTCAATAGTTCAAGAAATCGACATTTTGTAACATTCTTGATTGCAAATGCAATCAGTTTAAGCAATGCATGAGTACTGTTACGATTCTAGCTACGCATCTTCGTTGATAGCTATGTTGATGACTATGTTGATGACTATGTTGATGGCTATCCTGAGAGCTATCGCCGATCGCTCGCCGCTAGGGCATAGGCTTGTTCCGAAGCCAACCCTATTCAGGGTTAGCTTATGTTCTTCTGAGTCATATAGATAGTCGGCCCTTCCCTTCTAGATACTTTTCTTCCTTAGCATTTATATACTCGTTACATTACACTCATATGACTCGCTCTATGCTGACCTTTAACATTATATAAATGCTCCTTCGTTACAGACGAAGTGAAATAATCTGCATCGATTTCTTCGAATGCTTCTGCTAGTAGTTCTTCAATCCTCTATCGACTTTGATCTAGCGACTTGCGTCCGTGCAGCAGCACTCACCTTCCTCCCCTCGTGAGCTGATTCAGCGAGGATAAACAAAAGATTCGAACTTGTGCGCTGATCAGCGAGTATAAACAAACGATTGAAATCATCCGACTAGATCAAAGATCAGCGAATTAATCGTTCATTCAGATTCGCAAGAAATTCTTCGAATTTGTTGAACAATCAAACGAGACCAGTCATAGAACTGCGTGAAGTCTCTACCTCGAGAAGCAAACCCTCAGTGAGCCTGCTTCAATGGCATCGTCAATGCGATGATCTACTCGCTCTCATCGCCCTATTCATCAGTGGATCTGATCATACGTTCACGTGCAACTAGTGAGTCTGCTACAATGGCGAGCCCAAAGTCGATCTCTTCGATGAGCAAGTCAATCAGTGAGCCTGCTTCAATGACACTGTCAATGCGATGATCTATCTTCTCATCGTTCTACTCACCAGTGAATCTGGTCATACATTCACGTGCAACTAGTGAGCCTGCTACAATGACATCTTTCGTCAATGCGATGATCTATCTACTCACATCGCTCTATCTATCAGTGAATCGATCTGCCGACTCGTTCGCGTGCAACTAGTGAGCCTGCTTCAATGACACTTCTACCTCGCATAGTGAGCCTGCTACAATAGGCATTTCGATTCTACACAAGGCTAAGAAAATACATTCATGCGAACATGAATCGTTGAAGGGAAGAAGTAATGTTACGATCCTAGCTACGCATCTTCATTGATAGCTATGTTGATGACTATGTTGATGACTATGTTAATGGCTATCCTGAGAGCTATCGTCGATCGCTCGTCGCTAGAGCATAGGCTTGTTCCGAAGTCAACTCTATTCAGAATTAGCTTATGTTCTTCTGAGTCATATAGATAGCCGGCCCTTTCCTTCTAGATACTTTCCTTCCTTAGCATTTATATACTCGTTACATTACACTCATATGACTCGCTCTATGCTGATTTCTAACAAGTACATGCTTCGTCATCTAATGACTTTATTTGCAGTTGCATCGTAAACTATTCATGTCTGAAACATTTCTAGAGTGTAGATAAGCATTCAGATCTATGCATTCAATTCTGATGTGCATTGCAAGAATGCTTTTTACTTTCTGAAAATCATCATACATCTTTATCATCTTATTGCTCAGATGTGATCTTTGTGCTAAAATTGCATTGATGTTTGTGACACATTCTCTGTACTTTTTTCATCATTGATTTCATTGATCTTTGTGATATTATGTTATTGCGATGCTATCACTTGTTGAAATCATTGTGAAGAAAAGAATGCATCATCTGCATCTTAACTGTATCTTTGCATCTTCTCAAATAAAAACATTCAGAAGTATTATTTTCTTGATGACGAGTAATTAAGAAATGATGCAAATAACGCTCATCAAACGAGCGCATATTAGTTTGCATGCTTGTCTGATCTCTTGCATTCAATTATCAACACAATTGTGTAGCATGATCTTGTTCTGTAACATGTTCAGATGAACATATAGTGAGCTTGTGTATGTTTTTGTCTTTAAAGTTTTGATGTTTACTCTTTTGAACACTTCTGCTACGTGATGCAGAATCTGATTCTGAAGTGTTTCTAGTTTGCATTCTTTGTTTGACAGTTCATTTTTCTTGTCGCGCTGATGTCAAACTGATGCTTCAAATGCAATTTCTGATTTTACTACTGCTGAGTATACTTGTCTCGCTTTTGTAAAGATAGTTTCTCATGTAAAGACTTCAAAATGACTACGTGTCAGCATTCTTTTGACGTGATTCATCTCTATTTGTTGAAGATGTGCATCTATCACAGTTTTATGTTCAGTTGCACTTCTAGAACTCATACGTCTGATTTTGATTTAATAACTGAACTTTCTATTTGTATGCTAATCATCATGTTAAATCTCTTCGATTTTCTAGTGAAATGTGTAAGCTCATACTTTTCTGATGCAAACATTACGTCATAAGTGCAAGCTCATTTTGCACAGACATCATGTACTTTGCTCAGTGTTTTACAGATTTCTTCAGTGAATCTGTTGTAAACTAGAATGTTAATATCATTTATGAAGTTAAGCACTTTGATTTTAATTTTCAATGCTTTGCATTTTTCAATTAAATTTGCATTGAAGAATAGAAAGAAAATCGATGAAATGAAAAATCTTTGTGATATGTTTACATTTATCTTGCGTATGTCGCTCATTTATTCATCAAATATTAGCGATGTCTCTTGATCTTTTAGAAAGCTGCGTGTTCATTCAATTATGTAGCTTGACATTCTTTTCATCTTCAGCATATGCAAAAGTCTGATGTATGAGACTTAATTAAATGCTTCAACAACGTCTAAACTTAGCATGAACGCTATATATTTAATTTTGCAATCTCATACTGTGTGAACTTGATTTATCAGTAAATCTAACGTTGAGATCATGAATTGCTTACGTCTTGCTCTCATTTGAGCATTAAATAGCATGTGATGAGTCTCAGCTATATCACTCAGTCTTTTGCTCATGATTGACTTCAGAGCTTTGCTCATGATATCAAGCAAAGCAATGAATCAATATGTCTTTAAATCAATATAATTACTTTTCTTTAATTTGTATAATACTATTGTTTGAGTCTTTTTGAACTGCTTCAAATGATATTTGTGTATTATGCATGCGTTGAATAAACTCATCAATACTGAGATCAGTTCTGCAAGATTCACTTGAAGCACTTTGTTTGAAATATCTGAAGCATCTGATGCTTTGTTTACTTTTACTCATCTGATTGTTTGCTTCACTTCATCTTCTGTAATGCGTGAATTGAATGAGACTGTCAAAGATATGAATGACTCTGCAATGTCATTAACATTCGCTTGAAAAGATGAGAGAAAGAACTTTTCTTGCAGTATCTTGATTTTTTTCTCGAACATCATTGTCATATGATCAATATTGCTTCACTTCAGTAATGAAAACTGAGAAAGCTTTTTAGATAGCTAACTTTCGATTTTAGCTCATTTTGCAAAGCATTATATTAATTTGAGTGCTTCGCTCAGCTTATGCATTTGTGATCTGAAGTATGCGCATTTTGTTTGTTGAATGATCTTGTTTTTATGATCGTTGTGCTTCAGATATTCATTTCATGCTTCTAATATGTCTTGTGTTTTTCATATGATTTGCAGTCATCTTGATTTCATTACTACTTTGAAGCAGCTTTGATTTCAAAAGTCTTTTATTCAATTTAATGATTTTGTCAAAAGAATAAATTTCTTGATGATCTTCTGTAGCACTCTGATAATCTTACACACTTTGTCATTCATCATAGTCTTGTTGTCTAGAGAGCGTTTCAAAGATAGATGTATTTGCAGATAAGCACTTAATGCTTCTGTATTCATTTTTTTTCAAAGTCATCAAGTCAAGAGCTGCACTGAGATTATTTGTAAACATAGCTTTGTGATGATTGAAAGATGATTCAATCTCTGATGCAGATTGATTTGTATCTTGCACTTATGTATCATGAACTGTATTTTCTCGTTGTTAAAGACTAGATCAATCATCGTAAATTGATTGTGAGCTTCGCAAGTAATAGTGTCTGATTTCAGTAATAATTTCAGTCTTGCGTTTGTAATGATGTTTAGCAGAGTATCAATCATCATATGATGAGTGAAGCATCTTCATCTCTCTCAGTGAGAATGATGTAAATTGAAATCTTTTATGATCAATTATTTGCAATCATTCTTGAGTAGTTCATTCAAATGAGAAATGATTGAAGACTTCTCTGTGAATGTAATAAACAATGAGCATGAATTGTAGACGTTTAGAAGTCTTAACGTCTGCGTTTCGCTGTCTGCATTACGAATTAATATTCTGATTGAGCAAATGTTTAACTCAGCTGTTTCTATTATTTATTGATTGAATCTTAAATATTTGTTAATGTATATGCATGTTTTTAATTGAGATGACGAGTTTTTCACTAGATGAAAGAAGTTGTGTGCTGAGTTAAATGATTGTGAATCATTATTGTTGTGATCTTACTTCTGTATAATTACTATGTTGAATTCGTGAACTTCTTTGTCAATTAAGAATGATTCTTGAATTCTTAATGACTTTCTGATGTTGTACTGTAGAATTTGTAAAGAAGATTGTTTCATCATAAAGTTATTTATAGCTGTTGTTGATTCTGCAATGAGAAGACTCTTTGTATGCTTTTGATCATTAAGAGTCTTTCTCACTTTCTGATTGAACATTTCTGAATCTGCTCAGATGTTGTCTTGTCTGAGTTGCTATTCACGCAAGAGAAAAGATCAACTCATCTTTTCTTGATCTCTACTATTTGTTAAGCTGATTCATCAGCGATTCAACTGCATGTTTTCAACATAACTGTTGCTGAGTTTAAGAGATTCATTGAATCAAAAGAGTTCATTGAATCTGAAGAGTTCATTGAATCTAAAGAGTTCGTTGAATTTAAAGAGTTCAGAGACAGCGAGAAGAATGCGTGATTGTATTTAAACATTTCAGAGTATCTGAATGATCTGTTTCTATAAATTTCAAATGCTTGTTTCATCTGCTGTTGTCACTTGAAACAGATGCATCTTCAGAGTTCGTGATTTTCATTGCAGTTGACACAATGTCTTCTGTTTGAAAACATCACACACTTCTTGATGTGATGCTTGTCTGCGCACTTTTCACAGCGCTGATTCTTTCTGCAGAACTTAGTCATGTGATTAAATTCATGACATCTGAAGCACTGTGTAATGTGACAGTTCTTTTCAAATAGCTTGCATGCACATTCTTGATATGAATTCAGCATGCTCACGTTCATTAATTGATTTATCATCGCTTCAATCATGATCTCTATGATAAGCAATGAATGAGTCTTTTCGCTCTCTGCTATCTTCTTGAGTCAGACTATTCTTAGAACTTTCAGATTCTTATGAAGTCTTGCGTTATCTTTTATCAATCTTTCAATAATCTTTTTCTAATTATTCATGTTTATTGTAGTGTGTACTTTATGTGTCAGCATTGCAAAGATTCAATGTGTTACACATGTCAAACTCGCGATTTCTTTTGCTCATATCTGAGTCTTTTTCAGATTTGCTTGAGCATCTGAGCTAACTGCATGAAGAAAAATGTCATCGCTACTCAGCTTGCGAAGTAACATGATTAAATTTCTTTGATCTGTTGACACGTCTGCAATTCTCTGTAAAATCTGTTCAATCAACTTCTTCTGTATCTCTTTTATTTCTTTTCTGTTCATTATTTTAATTATGATTTCTCGTTTTTTGCAAAGCGATGATGAATCATCTTTGAGACATTGCTTCTTCGTCGCTATTTCTTCTCTTGTCACGTTCGCTCATGACGTGATTTTCGTTGAAAGACGTATGCTTTCTTATGTATGCAACTGCTTGTTAAGCAGTTGAACTGATGTTTTTAGTTTCTGTACATTCTTCGTGATGAATGCATTCTGATTCACATGATGTTTTTCTTCTGAGTTGAGTTGAAAACATTGAATCAGCTTCAATGTTATCTCTTTTCATGAATGATCTTTGCTCTTCTCTTTTTCTAACGTTGATATCTTTATTAGTAGATTAATGTCAGAATCGTGTCTAAATGATACAATCAATGAAGATCAGAATTGATAGTGCTTGATCTTTAGAAACAGCTATAACTGAATATTAAGAATACAGAAGAAGATTGATACAAAAGCTTCTATTTATGTAATGTTCAAAGACTGCGTTAGACTCGAAAGAAATATGTTTGTGACATGAAAAGAATGTGATGTAAATGAACAAGATGTTAATGAAAGAAAAGAATGTTGGGAAAGAAAAAGAGTGTTGAGTCATATCTGAGTCATATCTGAGTCATATCTGAGTCAAACCTGACTAGCTCGCTGATTAGCTCTAATCATTACACAGAGAACTCGCTAGCGTTCACTGCGAATTGATTAAAGCTTCAGCCTTGTTCAGTCTTGATACGCTCGTAACATTATCTTCTTCTTCGAAAATTCATGTTTGCATGAATGTAGTTCATTTGCTCACTTTTGTTGATAGTTATTTCGATATTTAGCGCGATTTGTTTGAATATAGCTTATGAAATTCGTTCAAAACTTTCTCTGAGTCATTGAATTTTTCTTTATCAACATAGTATTATTCGTCGTTTCTATCTAGGTTTATTCATTTGACTTTGTACTGTATTCGATCTCGATAGCGTCTGAAGTTCAATATATCGTCTATCTTTCAATGTTCATCATCTTCAATAGTGATTGATCTGAATGATTCTGAATGCTGTTCTGATAGAAAATCTTCTGAATATGATCGCAGTAGCTTCGAGCTGAACATTGAATGCAGATGCTTCATGCTGACTGATAGATGAAGATGATAGAAGATATTCACTTTGACAGTGATTTGATAGAGATTTAGCTGTTTGTCTTTCAAATCTTTGCAGAGTCTCGTTGTCTTGATGTTTCTGAAAGATAGTCAAACTCAGTCATCTACTTCATAGATGACGTTTCATCTATGTTTATTGATTTGAACTTCAATGATCAGCTTCGTCTTTTTCAATTGTTGATGATCGAAGTTCAGTAGCTCTTTCATTCAAATGACAATATCATTTGCTTTTCTAGCTTCAAGTCGTTCATGAGTTGTTTTGTAGTCAATCGTATCTGAATCGAAACTCATTTGAGAGTGAAATTCTTTATTGAAGTAGAAGAGAATCATTGAAGTGATCGAGAAGATATTGAAATTGTCACTGAATTTCATCATAGATATTCATTTGACTCAGTCGTTCTGCATGTAATTGCAGTAGATTCTAAGTTCGCGTTCAACGTCTTGATTGACTCGTTTCAATTGATCATTGATCTCAGAATGATAGACTGTGAATAGACTAGCTGTGATTCTCAGTCGCTTGCAAAGACTTTTTCACATAGTCAATATGAATCGAGAGTCTCTGTTTGAAACAATAGAACTGAATAGATCATGCAGTCGATAGACGTTTCATAGCATGATTCAAACCGTTTCTTCAACTGAGATGTCATCATCTTCTCAATGACAGAGAACATAATGATGTTCTTTGATGAGACAACATATGATTGTGCAAATGACGTTATAGTCTTCTGACAGAGATAGTTCAGTGATGAAGTTCATAGCTATATTTTTTCAGCGTTTCTGTGAAATCGAGAGAGAATGATGAAGTTTATTGATGCTATCTTTAGAAGCTTTGCTTCGCTGACAAGCATGACAGTTTTGAATGTATCATCGAATAGTAACTCGATGATCTGATCAATAGTAGAAACGCTGAACTAGATTAATGATTCATTTATTGTCAAGATGAGAGATTGAAGATTGATCATGCACTTCTTGTAGTAATTTCGTGTGCATGTTCTCAGAGACTCACAGTAGATCTTTTCTAAATAGAATGTCGTCAATGATTTCGCAGTTCTTCAGTTTAGTGATATGAAATTTGAGCTTGTTTTCGTTCATAGCTTGTTTATATTCGCTGCAGAGCTCATCTGTTTGATTGATCATTTGTACTCGTTGATAGAGATTTGCTTTCGATTCAATAGATAGAACATCGACTTTATCGAGAATCAGAATAGTTTGAAAACGATCTTTAAAACGTTGAGCTGATTCAAAAACGTTCGCTAGAGACATTCTAATTAAAGCATCGACTTTAGTGTTCATTTTGCCTGATCTAAAGATGATCTGAAAGTTGAACTTTGATAGAATGTTCAGATAGTTGACTTGTCATCGACTCAACTGTTTGTTTTTCATGAAGATTTTCAAAGTCTGATGATCAATGAACATCTGAATGAGTAGTTCAGTGCACTTCAGCTCGAGTCGTCAGTGTTCGAAGCATTGAATAATGACTAGCAATTTTTTGTCATAGATGTGATAATTGATTTCAGCGAGAATCATGCTTTTACTGTAGAAGATCATCGAATGAAGAACTTTCTCATCATTGTACTGAGATAGTATTTCATCTTTTACATAGTTCGAAGCATCGATATTCAGAATAGCTTGTCGTTTGAAATCGAAGTGACGAAGTACTGAGATTGAGCTGACTTGTTTCTTTAGATTGTCAAAGACTTGAACACAGATCTCGTTTCAAACAAAAGACGTGTTCTTTCTAGTCAGCTGAGTGAATGATTTGACTAGCTTCGAGAAGTTCTTAATGAAACGATGATAGAAGTTAACAAATCTCACGAAGCTCTGAATTTCTTTTAGATTGATCGAAGTGATTCAGCTGACTATGACTGTTACTTTACTGAAATTTATACGAAGATCTAGTTCTGATACGATGACTTCTAGAAAGACAGTCTCTTCTACATTGAATTTGCACTTTCGAATATTCATCTGCAGTTCAGCTTCGCGTAGTCGACTCAATACTAGTTTGATGTGATCTCTATGTTTCTTTCTCATTTTGCTATAGATGAGAATGTCATCTAGATAGACTTGGCAAAAGTCGTTCAGAAAGTTTCATAGAATGTCATTCATATATTGCTGAAAGAAGATTGATTCATTAGTCAGTTTGAATGATAGCATCTTGTATTTATATGCTTCTAAAGCAGTGATAAAAGTGATGTAATTCTCATTATCGAGATGCATTTGAAGTTTGTTGAACGCTGATATGATGTTCAATCTAATCAGATGCTTGCAACTCACTATTTTATCAATGATCTCATTTATCAACGATAAAGAATATCTATTTCTTTTGAAAATGACATTTAACTTTCAATAATTCACGCAGAATTGAAGATCTTCATTTGCTTTGAGAGCGAATAGAACGGGAAAGAAATAGAGAGTCTGACTAGAAGTGATGAATTTCTTCGACAAATTCTCGTTTAAGTACTTCTTTACTTTCAGAAGTTTGACAGAGAACATTTGATAAATTCGACAGCGAGAAAGCGTTAAATCACTGATGAGCTCGATTTTATGATCGTAGAAGCGATGAGAAAGCAGTTTATTCAATTGAGCTCGATCAAAAACATTTAGAAACTCATGATATTTTGATGACAGCTTTGCTTTAATATCTTTCAAATTCTGAGTCATTTCATTGATTGAAGAGACGTTTAAAGCGTTCAAATTGCACTAAGTATTGTACGTGATTTCTCTATTGATGTTCGTCATGAATAAAGCAAAGACTTCGATCTTGTCTTTCTTTGAATGATTCAACAGTGTTTTGAACAAAGCTGCGTTTATGCTTTGAATTGAGAATGATTCTTTTCGAACAAGTCGTTTGAGCATCATAGAAGTCTTAGTCTGAATGATTGAAGAGAACGAAGATGATCGCGATCAACTTGAGTGCTTTGAATGAAGAGAAATCGAAAAAATCGAAATAGAAGTATTCAATTGATTCGAAAAAACAATGACGTTGTTTCGCATATTCAGTAATATTTCGTTTTTGTTCATTCAGAGCTTACTCAATATGCCTTCATAATGATCAATATCAACTATCAACATTGATACAGTCAATTTCTTATGACTTTCGATGATGATATTGAGTAGAATTTTATGAGTGATGATCTTTTTAAATATCTTTTCATCATAATCTCTTATTAGCTTCTCTTTTATCAGTGATATAGATTGAATTTTCAGTTTCTTGCATACTTTATCGACTAGATTAGAATGTATGATCATGTAAATGACTGAATCACTGTCTATTAGAGAACAAAGACTGAAAGATCGATTTTGAGAGATGAGATGAGTGTCAATTAGAAACGACTTTTCAAAGTAATTTTCTTTCAATATAATTTTGTCTAGTTTGCACAAAGATATAATCTCTATCTCTTTGATGACTTTTGAAGAAATGACTAGTTTTTTGAATCGAAATTCGAATCGAAATCGAAGCGATCATATTCATTGTTCACTGCATTGATTCTAGTAGATTGATCGAAACACTCTTTAGAGCTATGATCTGATTTATGACATATGAAACAGCTTTCGACTAGAATATTTGCTTCTTTGACGCTAGTTAAAATCGCGTCGCGCGACTTTAGCTGATCAGACTTCGAATGATCAACTGACTGAGTGATAACAGTCGCTCTATGAAAGATAGTCTTAGAAAGATTATTAACGCGTTTGATCTTGTTCTTGATCTTTCGAATGACTCGCTGATCATTATTTAAATGAATCAGATAGAAACGAATTTCTTTTAGAGAATCAGATTGAACTAGTTGATTTACTCAAATGAATCGAAGATAAGAATGTATTTTATCTTTCAAATCAACGATCAGTTGCTTCTTGTGATAGTCTAGATAGAAAGATAGATGTTGAAACTGAGTATAGAATTCACTAAATTTCTTGAATCTCTGAATCAAGTTGTAGTATTTTCTACGAAAGTTGACTTTCTTATTCAAATCATTGAACAACTGAGCTAGCTCTTTCAAAAGATCGTTGACGATTCTATAAAGATTGACACAGTCATGTTCACGTCTAGCTTGAATGATCTCAGCTGCGTCATCAAATAATCTAGAATGTATATAGCTCAATTTGACTCGTTCATTAGAAAAGAGATCAACATTGATCTCTAGTTTATTCTGAATTTTTCCGTATCAGTTCTCTCAAGTAGAGTTCTTTTCATCAGTAAATAGCGAAGAATCAGATATTTTTTGAGATCTAGAACGCTCAAAGTAAATGAAATCAGAAGAAGTGATTTTTTTAGCTTGAAGTCTAGTCTTCAACTCTTTGATTTCGTCTTCTTGTTGTTTATCTAACTCGTAGAGTCGATCTGTTTCTTCATCAAGAGCTAAACTTCGAGTCTTTCAGATTTCGTAGAACACGAAGAATATTATCATTTCAGCAAATGATTCGTCATCTTCATGAATGAATGATGCAGCACTTGATGATTTCGTTCGTGATTTCAATGAATCAGCATCAGAAATTTGAGAGAAACGATTTCGAAATTCTTCGAAACACTCTTCAGTAGACAAATGACTAAGCATGATGAGATTTGTTTGAAAAAAGAATTGAATGAATGACGATGCTTGACGATTGAAGAAGAAAGATGTATAGAATGATGTTTAATCTTCAACAAAGAAGATGAGATTTGTATGTTTGTTGATTTGATTGATTCTCTAGCAAACAACGAAGATTCTTTATCATTGAATCTATCAATCGATTTGATTCTTGAGCAATTCACGAAGATTTTTTTTCGTGATTCTTGTAATCGAGTGAACTTTGCGTACTTAATGAGCGATAAGTAGTCTAGCAATTCAAACAGTCTCGTCGTTGATTCTATTCAATTCTCTAGTGTTGTTCTATCTTTCAATTATCGTCAA
>JAABUY010006101.1_pt1 | contig 11875 bp, 15 predicted proteins | sample 5560271 | NCBI WGS metagenome assembly JAABUY01 (sample SAMN10711886, study PRJNA513374) | rock metagenome | isolation source: Antarctica rocks | place: Antarctica: Victoria Land, University Valley
AATCGATCAGATCTTGACGCGATTCAGGGTCGAGGAAGCCGGCGCGGATCATGGAAAGGACTAGAGTCGGCACAGAACTGATTCGCAAGGGGCTTTTTTCGGGTTCCCGAAGAGTCGGGGTATACACCACCCTGGACCGGCTGCTGGCCCGGCTGCACCGGCGCAAGTCGGAGCTGCTGTGCGTGCTGCAGCATCCCGCGATCCCGCTGCACACCAACGGCTCGGAGAACGACATCCGCACCTGCGTGACCAAGCGCAAGATCTCCGGCGGCACCATGAGCACGGCAGGACGCACCGCGCGCGACGTCACGCTCGGCCTGATGAAGACCTGCAGCAAGCTCAAGGTCTCGTTCTTCCGCTACCTCGGCGACCGCCTGCACGTTCCAGGCGCCCTCACCATCCCGCCGCTTCCCGACCTCGTCCGTCAGGCCGCAATCACAGCCTGACCGCCCGGGAATCTGCCCTGGTTACGCCATCGGCCTGTAAGCACTTCGGGGGATTATCAATGACCGGCGTGCAAGGGGATCTCCCGGCCGGCTACGGCGACTGGCTGGGAGACCTGAAGGGCAAGATCCGCCAGGCCCGGCTGCAGGCGTCGCTGGCGGTCAACGCCGAGCTGATCGGGCTCTACTGGCGGCTCGGCCGCGATATCCTGGACCGTCAGGCCCGCGACGGCTGGGGTGGCAAGGTGGTCGAGCGGCTGGCGACGGACCTGCGGGCCGAGTTCCCGGAGATGCGCGGGCTGTCGCGGGCGAACCTGCTCTACATGCGGGCCTTTGCGGAGGCATGACCGGACCCGGAGATCGTCCAACGGGTCGTTGGACGATTGCCGTGGGGTCAGAACATCGAGTTGCTGGCCCGCCACGTCGGGATGCCGAGCGGACGCGCACGCCCGTCCGGCTTCGGGATGTTCACCTGCGGACAGGGCGGAACCGATACGCCCCGCCAGGCAGCTTGGCCCTGATCCGCGCGATCCGTTCGAGGGAGAACCCGTCGAGCGTGTTCGCGGGCTCAACGCCAGCGGTCAGTGCGCCCTTGTTGGACGCGACGTCCGCGTAGGCCCGTTCCCAGATCAGGTCAGAGCCCACGAGCAGGCGGAAGAGGCCGTTGATCGGCTTGCCCCGACACGACAGTTCGGGAATCGAGTTCAGCCGCCTCTCCACCACTTCAGGCCGCATCAGCGAACCCTTGGGGCGTCGCCGCCCCGCGCCGTCATGAGATGGCCGGACCCAGCAAGCGCGCCGCCCTTCATCCGCACAGAGGAGTTCCCGCCTCCGGTCGCCCGTCGGATTTTTTGCGGCCATGCCGTGGCGCAGTTGCTCCCTCATAGCCTGCACATCCGAGAGGGCCAGACCCAGCTCGCCTGCAATTTGCCGGTTCGAAAGGTCAAAACGTCCAGTGCATGCCTTGCAGCGGTAGCGCTGGCGACAGGGCTGCGCGTCGTCGCGGCCGTCCTGGATGGCGGCGCCGCTGTCGCACACGGGGCAGCGCGCACCCTGCGGCCAGCGGTGCTGGCGCAGCAGCGCGAAGCACTTGACGTTGTCGATCAGGCCCGAAAGGTTGATCAGGTCGGATGCGGCCACGACAAAATCCTCGCGCAAGCAGGCCACCTACTCCCGCTCTTGCTTACGCACCAGAGGCCTTCAACCCTGCTTCCCATTCCCAGCCTCACCACCCCGGAACCCAATAAGAGCCACAATCAATTTCCGATACAGGATTGGCAGGGGGGCCGGCCCGATGCCGATGCACACACAAGCTTCTGGTCGCCGCGGTAATGCACCGGTGATCCTCGTGCCGGCATCCCTGGCGCTGCCGCGTCGTTGATCGCCATGCAAGCACGGGAGCGTCCAACCATGATCACCACGCGACTGCACGGAGCCATCGACTACACTGTGGCTGCATTGCTCGGCAGCTTGGCTACCTCCCGCGGGCTGCCGCCGGCGGTGCGGGCCACCCTCGGAGCCACCAGCCTGTTCCACACGGGCTACGCCGTGCTGACCGACTATGAGGCTGGCCTGTCGCCCCGGCTGACCATGCGTCAGCACTTGGCGCTCGATGCCGCCGGAGGCGCTGCGTTGTGCGGTGCCGGGCTGCTGATGCGTCGGCAACCAGTGGGCGCTCGCGCGCTGCTCATTGCGCTGGGCTTGTCGGAGCTGGCAGTCGTCGCGCTCAGCGGCACAAAACCCACGAGCGGCCCGGGCGGAGACACGGATCTGGTAGGCCGGATGCTGGGCGACGCGGTGGCGTCCCCCACTGAGCTGGGTTATCCGCCGCTGGACACGCCCAAGCCGGTTGCGGAGGGCGTTTTCGTCGTTGACAGCACATTGTCCGGCCTCATGGGCCGGATCCTGCCGGCCCGCATGACGGTCATCCGCCTGCCGGATGGTGGCCTGCTGCTGCATTCGCCTACCCAGTTCAGCCTCGGCCTCAAGGACGAATTGGAGAAGCTCGGCCCCATCCAGCACCTTGTTGCACCCAACGTCGCGCACTGGACGTTCCTGCAGCCATGGCAGCGTGCCTGCCCGGATGCGACGACCTGGGCGGCTCCCGGCTTGCGTGAGCGGTCGCAGGTGCAAAAGAGCGGCGTGCGGCTGGATTACGACCTTTCCGACGTTCCGCCGGCCGAATGGGGCGACGCGATAGAGTTGGCGACGGTGCCTGGCGGTTTCGGTTTCCACGAGGTTGCGCTGTTCCACCGCTCCACCCGCACGCTGGTGCTGACCGACCTTGTCCTGAACCTGGAAGCGCCAAAGGTCCCGGCGGCGCTGCGCTTTCTGGCGCGGCTGTTCGGCATCACCGCGCCCGACGGCATGCCACCGCCCTATCTGCGGGCCGTGATCAAGCTGCGGCGGCAGGAAGCTGCGCACGGCGCATCGCGGCTGCTCGACCTGCAGCCCGAGCGCGTCATTTTCGCGCATGGACGCTGGTTCGAGCGGGACGGCACGGCCGCGCTGCGGCGCTCGCTGCGTTGGCTGCTGGACTGAGCTGCAGGTCGATCGCAGCGCATCAAACGGCGTCAAGCGTGAACCGAACGCATCAGATGGTCACAGGAGTTGTGGGTCCTCGGCAACCATTGGGAGAAATGCGGCCCGTCTGGCGTGTAGGCGCGCACCGTCGCCGGCGCGTCCGCGGCGACAAGGTAGTGGTCCGCAAGACGCCGGGACCGGGCGCGAGCCGGCGTAGGCATCTCGCGGTCCGGTTGGCCTACGGCGAAGCCCGCCGTATGTGAGCCAGGAGCGATGCTTGGTCCGTGAGGCTTGGAGGCCAACGTCAAACGGGAACGCCCCCAGTTCCCTGCTGTCAACTTGCGATAACAGTCAATATCGCAAGTCAGAAACTAGCCACTCGTCCGGCTCGGCAAAGTCCTGATCCATGCGCTGGTGGCGTCCTCAGAAACACCCCTTTCAAGGTCTTTGAATAGGCTCCAGGTGCCGCGTTCTGATCTGACGTGCGGGCAGGAGCGGCATCATCTGGACCTCTGTCGTAGAGCGGTTTGAGCAACATGCGCCGGCGAGCGTGATGGCGCGAACAGCGCTGGAGCATGCGTTGCCGGCGGGATGGATTGACGAGGTGTTCGACGCGCACCGTGAGCGCCAGTATTCGCGCGAGCTGCTGTTCTCCACAGTGGTCGAGCTCGTGACGCTGGTGTCCCTGGGTCTGCGCCCCTCGCTGCATGCGGCGGCGCGGACGATGGACACGCTGCCGGTCACGCTGGCGGCGCTGTATGACAAGGTCAACCGAACCGAGCCTGCCATCCTGCGGGCTCTGGTGCGCGGCAGCGCCGAGCGCCTGGCGCCGGTGGCCGCGGCGGTGGACAGCGGCACGATCCTGCCGGGCTGGCAGTTGCGCGTGCTCGACGGCAACCACCTGCCGGCCAGCGAGAAGCGCTTGGCGCCGCTACGTGGGCACCGCGGTGCGGCACTGCCGGGGCAGGCGCTGGTGGTCTACGACCCGGACAGCGGCTTGGTCACCGACATCGTGGCCAGTGAGGACGCGCACCAGAGCGAGCGTGCATCGATGGCGCCGCTGCTGGCCAGCGCGCAGGCGGGGCAATTGTGGATCGCAGTGAAATCGCGAAGCGATTTGCGCGGGACCGCCATTTCTGCACGCGCGCGATCATGGGGGACTGGGACGCGGCACAGGCCGGCTTCATCGTGCGCGAGCACGGCCGCCATCCTCGGCTAATCGGGCGAGGGGAGTGGCGCGGGTGCGGCCGCACCGGGACGGGGCAGGTGCGCGAACAGGCGATCGAGGTGGCAGGAGCGCCGGCGCCCCTGTCAGCTTCGCTGACATCACTTGTAAGTCGTGGTGGTGCCTGCGATGGCCGTCGCCGGCACGGCGCCGGTGAGCCTGTCCATCTCTTGAGCCTCGTGCTCGTCACGGAGACCAGGCCCCGGCGCACTATCCGTCTCCGGGCTGAACGGTATCCAGGGCGCCGGCATGCCGGACAGCCTGATTACAAGTGTGGCCGACAGGGGGCGGGGCCAGCAACCAACTCGGAGGTTCCATGGACATACTCGGCATCGACATAGCCAAGGCCAAGTTCGACGCGGCTCTGCTCATCGGCGCGCGGGTTCGCCACGCCGCGTTCCCCAACACCGAAGCAGGCTTCGAGCAGCTACTGGCTTGGCTGGCCAAGCAGCGCCCCGATCCGGCCGCCCCCGTGCACGCCTGCATGGAGGCCACCGGCAACTGGGGCCTGGACCTGGCCGCCTTCCTGCACGCTGCGGCCGTGCCAATCAGCATCGTCAACCCGGCTCGCATCAAAGCCTACGGCGACAGCGAGCTCGCCCGCAACAAAACCGATCGGCTCGATGCCGCCCTGATCGCCCGCTTCTGCCGTGCCCAGGTTCCGCCGGCCTCTCGCCCGGCGAGCACAGCTCGGGTACCTCGGTGCGCAGGCCAGGCAAGATCAGCCGCGTCGGCAACGAGCGCCTGCGCCGCACGCTCTACATGTGCGCGCTCAGCGCCGTGCGCACCAACAAGGCCCTACTCGGCTTCGTCGCGCGCCTCAAGCACGCTGGCAAGCCGCCCAAAGTCATCCTCGTCGCCGTCGCCCGCAAGCTGCTCGTCTACGCGCATGCCGTCGTCCGCACGCAGAAGCCGTTCACATCCTCCCCGAATGCCCCCAAACCCGCTTGACCCCGAACACGGTATCTCCGTGGGATCGCTTCGCGATGGCGGCGCATCGAGGTCGCGCTGGACACGCCCACCGAAGCGGGCGAGCGCGCGATCCGGCTGTGGAGCAACCTGCCGGAGGAGATCAGCGCCGGGCAGATTGCTGCGCTATACCGCACACGCTGGTACATCGAAGGTATGTTCCAGCGGCTGGAAAGCGTGCTGCACAGCGAGATTCGCAGCCTGGGCCACCCCCGCGCGGCGCTGCTGGGCTTTGCGGTGGCGGTGCTGGCTTACAACGTCCTGGCCCTGCTGCAGCGCTGCGTGGAACAGGCGCATCAGGAACAGGAGCCGCCGCCGGAAGTGTCCACCTACCATTTGGCCCTGCGTATCAGGAGCGGCTACGAGGGCATGCTCATCGCGCTGCCGCCCGAGCAATGGCCTTCCTACGATGGCGACCCGACCGCCTTGGCTGATCGGCTGTTGCGGTTGGCACGCAACATCGATCCCCGCCAGGTCGCCGCCAGCAAGCGCGGACCCAAGGTCACCAAACCCAAGGGATACGTCGACGGCGCTATCGCGCGCGCCCACGTTTCCACCGCACGCGTGCTCGCCAACGCTCGGGCAGCAACACCTTGAAAGGGGTGGTCCTCAGAAAGCATAACTTCGACGCAGCCCTGCCATCGTTTCCTCTTCGGCATCCAATGCCTGCCACAGCACTGCCCCGGCGCTGAGCGCCGCAGCCCTGAGCTCCTGGACGTTGGTCAGTGCGCGGGTATCGGCACTCGTTAGGAGAAGGCGGAGGTTGCTGCCGGGCTGGTTAAACCCGGCCAGCAGCCGCAATGCCGGGATGCCTTGGGCAGCAAAGTTGGCGTGGTCCGAGTTGGGCATCAAAGGTTCATGCACGGCAAGCTGAAATCCTGTCACCTCCACTGCATCCTGGACGAAGCCGCCAAGCGCTGGAAAGCCCGACGTGAGCGCGGTCAGCGACGAGGCGCCAGCAATCGAGTCCAGGTTGAGGTTGAACACGATCCGTGCCCGCTCCGCGGCTGGCATCGCGTCCAGCCACGCCCTCGATCCCGTCAGCGCCCACTCCTCGGCGCTGAACACGCAAACTGTCAGGCCGCGCCGCATCCGGGCGACATACGGAGCGACCGCACGGGCAAGGGACAGGACTGCCGCGAGCCCCGTCGCGTTGTCCAAGGCGCTCTCGCCCAGGCTGTGCCCGTCGATGTGGGCGCTGAGCACAACCCGCTCCGGACCCTGGCCCGGCAGGTCCAGCACCAGCGTCTCGGTCAGCGCGTCCGGATCGTCCGTGGCGTCAAGCGTGAGACGCACCCGGCTGCCAGGCCGTCTAACCTGCCCCGCAGCTTCCGCTGACAGGCCCAACCCCGGGATCATCCGTCCTGGCGCCAGGACGGCCGAGCCGGACACCGGGCCGATGCCCGGCTCCGGTTGCGCGACAAGGAAGGCCGAAGCCCCAGCCTCAATGGCAGCGCCCAGCTTGACCCGGCGGTGGATGGTCCAGGAAGCGAACGGGTACTCGTGCCGGACCAACACGGCCCGGCCGCGGACTGCCGCCCCGGCGTGCGCGATCTCCTCCGGCCCGCCCCGGCCGCAGTCCACCACCTCCAGCGCCAGCCCGCCGGGGGGCGTGCTGGCCGCGGCCAGCAGCGGAGTCACCACCACGTCGTGCCCGGTGGCAAGCTCGGTGAGCCGCGCGCCGTGGCAAGTCCAGCCGGCGTAGCGGACCGGGTCCCGCCGCAATGTCCCGCCGGGCAGCGCTGCGAGGCGCCCGGCTGCCCAGTCCCGCGCCGCGCGTTCCCCGGGCGACCCGGCCAGCCGGCCACCGAAGTCGCACAACGTCAGGAAGTCCGGCCACAAGGACCGGTCCACGGCGAGGGTGCCCAGGAACTGCGTGACGTCCGTCATGTTGGTCATCCTGCCCTCCGGTCACATGCGGCAATCACATGGGGCGCGACATGGGCGTGGAACTCGGCCGCGAACGCCTCGGCCAGCCGGGTCAGCGTGCCGTGCGCCGGGCGCAGCAGCCCCACGTCATAGGGCAGCGCAGGCTGGAACGGGCGCACCACCAAGCCCTGCGCGCGCGCGCCGGCGACGCTCAGGGGATCGGCGAGGCACAGTCCCAGGCCGGCCGCGACCATGTTGATGGCGATAGCGGTGAACTCACATTCGGCAACCACGCGGCACCCTGCCCCGGCCGCCTCGAAGGCGCGGGCGACCGTGGCCCAGCTCCAGCTCGAGTTCACCGTGGCCACCATGTCCTCGCCGTCCAGCAGTTGCGGCGTCAGCACGGCCTCCCCCGCCAGCCGGTGCCCTTCGGGCAGCACGACGACGCGGGCGAAGCTGTAACGGCAAAGCAGCGTCTCCGCCCGGGTGAAGGGCGCCTCCGCCAGCCCCAGGTCGAAGGCCGACAGCGCCGCCAGGTCGCGCACCTCGTTGGAGCTGCGGGTGAGCAGGCGCAGGCGCACCTGCGGCCGCGCCCGGCAGAACGCGGCGGCGACGGCGGGCAGCCAGGCGATGCCGGGGCCGGGGTTGGTAGCGATGGTGAGCGTGCCGGACTGCGCCGCCTGGATGCCTGCCGCGGCTTCCCCCAGGCGGCGGAAGCCGGCCAGGGCGCGGACAGCCTCGCCGTGCAGCAGGCGTGCCTCATTCGTGGGCACCAGCCGCCTCCCGTCGCGGCGAAACAGGGTGAAGCCCACGTCGCGCTCCAGCTTGCCCATTGCGGCGCTGATCGCCGGCTGCGTGACCCCCAGGTGGCGCGCGGCTTCCGTGACCGACTCCAGCGTGACCACGGCCTCGAACATCTCAAGCTGACGATAATCCATAGACACCTATTATGATTTACGCCTGCCTTAATACCCGCGTAGGCTAGGCGGTGAACGAGGTATGGTCCAGGTGCGGCCCCACTCGGTTCGTCTTGGCATAACTGTTGCTTATGTGGCATGACGGCCAGACGTGCCCTGATCGAGTGTAGTGGATGACGCACGGAGGCGGATTGCAATGACGGCGCAGGGGCTGATCGCCGCCGAGGGTCTGGGCAAGAGCTTCGGCGCACACCGCGTGCTGAAGGGCATCAACCTCGCCATCAACGAGGGCGAGGTCGTGTGCGTCATCGGCCCCAGCGGCTCCGGCAAGACGACGCTCCTGCGCTGCATGGCCCTGTTGGAGCAGCCCGTGGATCGCCGACATCGTCCGCCGCAACTCCTTGGGCGGCGTCTTGCCACGCGGCCGCACCGCCTCGATCAAGGGCTCCCACACCGCCCAACTCGCGTCCGTGAACACCAAACTACCAGGATTGTCCGTCATGGCCAGAATATAGGATCAGCACTCAAGCTCTAACAGGCCATAGTCTCTTCCATGGCGTGGTCTCCGCCGGCGCTCGAACGCCGGAAATGGTTCGTTGAACAAACCAGAGACTACGCCACCAACCTATTTCCACCACCTTCGCTACGGCACCCGAAATCCGACCCTCACAGGCCGGCCGTTTCCGCGCGCCTTGTGTCACCCAAAAAGGGCGGATTCTGAACCACGCCGTTTATGGGCATGAGGTGGAATAACCGCTTCAAAGCTTAAGCTTGCATCGCCGACGAGTTCGTTGCTGACCTTTGTCCGATCGCTGCAACAGCTGGCTGGTTGGGGGCCTGTCCCGGTCCGGGCTTTCAGGTGGTATCCAACCTCCACCACCTCGCGTGCTACGCCGCCGGTTCACCATAAAAGCGCCGACCAAGCACGGATGACACCCCGAAGCCGACCTCCAGCATCAGCCGAGGCGCGTTCCGAACCAACGTTCCCATGTGAAAGCCAAACGGATCCACCGCGAAGCCATGTCCAGCCCCACCGAGCACTGTTGTCTTGTTCCCCAAACCATAAGCGTCCAAGACCTCCTCGTTCGGATGACCAACCACCAAGGTCCATTGATGCCGTGCCAGCCGGCGGTTGTGCGTTCGCCGGACATAGACGTGCGGACCCCCGTCGTGGTCCACCGGCGTCAGGTAAAAGAAGAACTTGAGCGCACGCCAGTCGTCGAGGTCGAAGTGCAGTTTCTCTTGCGACGCAAGGTTCAGGTCCGCATCGCTCGCGTCGCTTGTTGGGAAGCTCCACCATAGGCGTGTGCTGATCACGCGGGCCCCGCGGCCGAGATAGCCGGCCGCAACCCCGTGGAGGAGTGGATCGCCACGAATCTCTGCAACGGCTGCGCAATCCTCGACACGGTCAAAGTAGTGGCCCGTGAGGACAGGACGACCCAAGCGGCTCACGACATCCTCGTGCGCCGATGGCAAGAACTCGACACGGCGGCTCAGGTTGGCAAAGCACGGGGTTGACTGCGCGAAACGCAGGATGTCCCCGCAAACAGGCTCTGGCATCTGCAGGCCCGCAAACAGGCCCTCTATCCGCAACTCGCTGACCGCGGCCGACATGTTACTGCCTGGGAACATGGATTTACTGCAATCGTGTGCCGCACTCTCACGCGCCAAACGCCATAACGCCTGGCGCACCGAAAGGAAGCGCCCGAGAGCGAACATCGCCAGCCACTGGGGATTGTCGCGCATGTTGGCCGCGTAGATCGGCAGGCGCGCGGCCATGCGGCCAAGTTGGCGACGGTGGCCGAATCGAGCAATCACTCGGGAAACGACTCTACTTTTCGAAGCGGCCAAGGGGTGTTTCCTAGTATGGTTTGCAGGCTCGTATACGAGTATGATCCTTCGTGTAGAACAATCTCTTGTCAGTTGCTCGCCCGATGCACGACCTTCTGCCATCAGAGGGCGTTGTCAGGTTGTCGGGCGGAGGGTGTTGATGACCTCAGGCCGGCTTCGGTGTCTATGCGACATCAGCAACCGCAGTAACCTCACGCCAGCTGCGGAAGGCGGCGTCGCGGGCGGCACGGTGTTGGTCGGCATTGAGACGATGGCGGCGGAGCTGGAAGTGGTTGTGGATGCGGGCGTGGGTGGACAGGAACTGCTGGGCGTGACGCGCTGACTTGAACCGCTGCATCTGCCGTTCTCGTCGGCGCGTCGGCTGGTGCGACACCTCGATCCGGTTGTTCAGGTACTTGCTCTGCCGGTGCTCGACATGGGGCAGGATCGTGTGCTTGGCGGCGGCGTAGCTCCCGAGCTTGTCGGTGACGATCACCCTTGGCGCATACTGCAAGCCTTTCAGCAGCTTGCGGAAGAACCGCTTGGCCGCCTTTGTGTTGCGCCGGCTCTGCACCAGGATGTCCAGCACGTGGCCGTCCTGATCGACCGCACGCCAGAGGTAGTGCTGCTTGCCGCCGATGCGGATGAACACCTCGTCCAGGTGCCACTTGTTGCCTGGACAAGGCCGGCGCCGCTTCAACGTGTTGGCGAACCGCCGACCAAAGCGCCGGCCCCACTCCGGATCATCTCGTAGCTGACCACCACGCCGCGCGCGGCGAGGATCGTCTCGACGTCACGCAGGCTCAGGCTGAAGCAGTGGTACATCCAAACTGCATGCTCGATCACCTCGGCCGGAAAGCGGAAGCCACGGTATGGATTGGACGCTGTCGTCATGGCATCGAGCTTGCCATGACTCGACCGGTGTCGCCAACCTGACAACACCATGCGCTACCAATGGATTGTGCGGGTGCTGGCGAACCCGCTGATCGAGTGCGACATGGTGATGCTGCCGTTCGCGAGTGAGGTGCTGGCGCGGGCGCAGGCCGAGGCGGGGCCAGGCGAGCGGGTGGACCTGATCCTGGACCAGAGCCGCGCGTCCGAGCGGCACCAGATCCTGATGCTGACCCTGCGCTGGGGCGAACGCGCCTTGCCGCTGGCCTGGCGGGTGGAGGAAACCGAGGGCGCCATTGGCTTTGGCGTGCAGAAAGGCCTGCTCGACACCGTCGCTGCCTGGCTGCCCGAACTGGCGCGCGTGCGGCTGCTCGGCGACCGGTTCTACGGCACGCCCGCCCTGATCGCCTATTGCCAGTTGCGGGACTGGGATTACCGGCTGCGGCTGAAAGGCAATCTTCGCCTGTGGATCGACGGTGCCGACGCGGGGCCGGTCGGACAACTGGCCCAGGGCATGCCCTTTCTGACGGGAATGGAATTGACCGCGCGCCGGGTGCGCACGAATGTCGGCTTCATTCAGGACCATCGCGCAGCGATCCCCTGGCGGGATGTCAGCGAAGCTAACAGCGGCCATGAGGAGCCCTGGATTATCGCCATGCCCGAGGCTCCAGGCTATCTCGCCACGCTCGACTACGCACGGCGCTGGGGCATCGAGCCGATGTTCTCGGACTTCAAGACCCGCGGCTTCGGCCTTGAAGACAGCCAGATCCGCTATCCGGACCGGCTGGCCAGGCTCGTCCTGGTCATGGCGCTCGCGCTCTACTTCGCCGTCTCCACCGGCCAGTGGGACGCGGTCCACCATGCCACGCCTGCTGAACGCAAGCGCCCGGAGCAGCGACCGAAGAACGTCCTACGCAGCATGACTTCGTGGTTCACACGCGGTCTGCGACGCATCGCCAACCTGCTCCAAACACGTAACTGCTCACGTCCCCGTCACTGGAAGACGGGTGCGGGTGCGGGTTTGAAGGCGTCTGCAATGGCCTGGAAGGCTGACGTGCCGTTAAGGCGGCCAGTGGCGCTGACGGAGCTGGCTGCTGCATAGAGCTTGGTTCCCCACCGCGAGCGGAAGCAGCCGGTGACCTTGCGGAAGATGACCGACGGTCTCAAGGCGCGCTCGCAGCCGTTGTTGGTTGGCGGCACGTCGCGTC
>JAABUY010006103.1_pt1 | contig 11874 bp, 14 predicted proteins | sample 5560271 | NCBI WGS metagenome assembly JAABUY01 (sample SAMN10711886, study PRJNA513374) | rock metagenome | isolation source: Antarctica rocks | place: Antarctica: Victoria Land, University Valley
AGTAAAAAGTCACTATAGTTACCTAGCCTACTCATAGCCTCTGCATCTCTAGCCCACGCTACTCGACCGGCACTTAACTCGGCTACACCCACGCGTGTCCTCGAGTTATTCCAGCCAAGTTCGACCATGGTAGCCCAACTTTGCCGAAGCTCAGACGACCGTCGCCGATTCTAGGAGCTGAGCGTCGGGCCTATTTGCTGGTCGACGTAGCACCGTGACAGGGTCAACAGTCTGGCCTGCATCCTTTCCCTGACACTACTCTGGCAACTTGCCACATCATTTATTGGGCCTTCCCCTTGCTAAAATATGCATTTGGGAGCCTCTTTCTGATTTGTATGAAAATTGGGCTCAACTTGATAAATGCGTTCTTATACAATCCAAAGAAAGGCCAAATGTACCAACGACTCCCTCAGAAGACAAGTGACGTCTGGTATGGAGACCCGAGTCATTTTCTTGGGTAGCAGATTGATTAATTGAAGCTTATGGGTTTGTTAGGCCCCAGTACACCAGAGGGAGGGGTAGCTGGGTGGACGATAGATAGGAAGCACGTGAGACAGACAGAGGTCTAGTGGGATGTGACGTGGACGTACTGGACGAAGGGTTGTACCCAAGAGACGTATAGCCTTGTGGTGGTGGTCAACCTATGAGACAATGGTTGATGGACGAGTACAATGAGGTGTCAATGTCCGAGTAGATATAATAAACACGCTTAATGGGTAACGTGATAACCCTGACCAAAAGGTACAATATTCAGCCCAGTGGAACTGGCTGAATCCCATTATAACCTGGTGGTGTCATTCATGACAGTAGATGGCTGTCTCACTAGTCTTCCTCGTATCCTCAAGTCAACCGTGTCACGGTGCTACGTCGACCAGCAAATAGGCCCGAAGCTCAGCTCCTAGAATCCGCGACGGTCGTCTGAGCTTCGGCAAAGTTGGGCTACCGTGGTCGAACTTAGCTGGAATGACTCGAGGACACGCGTGGATGTAGCCGAGTTAAGTGCCGGTCGAGTAGCGTGGGCTAGAGATGCAGAGGCTATGAGTAGGCTAGGTAATTATGGTGACTTTTCAATGACTTTCAATCTCGAATCGCTGGTTCCGACTCTCAAGTCCACAAGGTTGCACCCCGTTTCAGAGTACAATGCCGGAGACAAGCACTGGTTGCTTATTGTCGGCGATGTTCGGCGATATTATCCGAGCTTCAATTCACGATCGTGACAATAGCCAACAGAGAGGAAAGCTTGTGCTTTGATTGTGTCAGCAGCATCCAAGCCATCCTGCATTGTAATCTTGGTTGCTACAGAGGGTTTTGTACCGTCTGGCCACACAGACAAATCACTTGTTGCCTGAGGTTGCAGCAGGACTGTCAATGTGCCAGGCTTAACCTCTGAAATCAGATCATTGGGATGGTGATCCAAGGTCTTGTTGAATGCTTCCTTCTGAGTGAAAATGATAATACTGACTGCTGGACTACAGTAGGTACTCAGGACATTCTCAGAGGTCAACTGCATCTTCCTCAAAAACACTGAGTCTGAGTCCCCGCCCTTCAAAGCATACAAATGTTTGAATTGCTTAGACAAGTGATTGCAATTGTTTCCTTGATTATCTGTGTTGGGCTTCTTGTGTTTGGAGTCATGCAGGTAGGGGTTGATGGTGCACTCCTCACTTCAGGCTGGTTGGTGGATGAGAAAGTGATATTGTCCTTATCCTTGTTTCCTTCGTTGTCCTCCAAGAGGATTAAGAGTTCACCAGTATCTGCCATATGATTGTGACTGCTGTCTGGCTCCCAAGTTTGCACTGACATAATTGATAGGCTATAGGCTGTGACTGGTGGGAGGAATTTATTGATCTATATGTCAGTCTGTGGAATTAAAGAGAGAAGGATGAATTGTCTATTGAAGGCTTTTATACAAGATGCTGATAAATCAGTTTACGGTTCCAGCTGGGGCTGCGAGGAAACACTTCTCCGTGGCTTCTTTGCTTGAAAGGACGGAATTTCACCTTGAAGTCTAGTCATACAGAAGACGGAGAGTGTCATATCGGGGACTTGACCCGTATATAGTTGGTGGAATTCCCGGAGGTCGGGACTGCTAATTGGTGTTTTTAGCTTTGCTAGCGTAGCGGTATGAAACAACTATTCATATCAGCAACGTGACAGAGGACCTTGGCTGACTCGAGAAAATGGGGACTGGAAACCAAGGAGGAATTCCAACTCAAGCGCTCCGCTGTTGGATTTTCTGCTCGATGCAAATTGTCTATCCTCTAAAAACGGGATAACCAAGGAGGAAGAACAATCTGTCATGAGGACATGAGGGATTTTCTGCATGTACGAACAATCAGGATTATCATTTGAAAAGGATAATGCATAAGAGGAATGCTGCGTTAGGCAATGAAAGTGGTGCGTTCCAGCAATGTAAGGTGTTCATTGGAGTGATCTCCATGCCGCCGCAACCTCAGATCCAGGCAGGGGACTACACCCGACTCAGGGAGTGATACAATCTTCGGTGAGAGGGTGTCAATATCGGTGAAGTACGTGGGCTTCGAGCAGATGCCATCACGTGCCTTGACCAAGTCCGGCTGCTCAGTCTGCCGCTCTACAGAGTGACCGTCTTGGTTGTACCCTTGAGCCGCATCAGAGTTAGCGTTCGTTCAGTGTCATCAGCTCTCAACACCTCCACCCCTGTCAATTCGGAAACTTGTTCAAACCTGTTATCGCTCGAAGCCACATCGAGTTCGTCCGATTTCATAGAGCTTCTCGTCAGTCCTTCAACCTGCCCGTCTTTGCCAGAAGCTGCTTCATACAACCAAAACAGCCCGTACGCATAGCGCTCACAGCCCATCCTCCTCCCCCAACACGCCCACACTCCGTACTTCCCCACCCGCCGCATAAACCACCGTCTCGTTCGCAGGTCCCCCCTCGACATACCCCTCAACGAGATGAAAGATATCCGAATGACTCTTGCTCCGTGCCCTCGTCGTCGGGTGTTGTTGGGCATTCATTACCGGGCTCTTCGGTCGCCGTCTCGGTGAGGCCGGATTGCTCGGGGCGTTATGGATTGAGGAGGCGGGTGAGACGTCCATCGATGCTGCGCCTCCTGTTGGTCGGCGGCGGCGGACGTGCGAGGCGGGCGCGGGTGGAGATATGGGCGGGGTAGAGGCGAATGCTGTGAGTGCCCGTCGGAGGAGAGGGGCTGATGGGCGTTCGATGGATTCTGGAGAGGTTCGGGATGGGGATCGAGCGCGGCTGCCGGTTGGAGTGGGTGAGCCGGATCCAGAAGAGGGGAGAGAATCGATATCGATCGACGGTTCTTCGGTGTTGGAAGGGAGGTTGAGCCGTACCCGTAAAGCGCTCTGGTCGCGAACAGCGTCGATTTCGGAGGGGGTGACCTCAACCTGTCCAACAGGTACTCTGATCTCCTCACCATCCGGTCCGACAACCCTCGAAGTCCCCGCCTCCGTCTCATCCGTCATCCCCTCGGCCGCTTGAACGCCCAGCCGTCCTGGTCTCTTTACACTTCGATCCTCCTCGATTCGGGGTACAGTCACGCGCACCCATCGACCGATTGAGCTGATGGCAGCTTCCGCCGCAGGAAGCCAGCTGAACATCTGAAAGACGTGCACCATATCCTCGTACAGCTCATGGGTGACGTTCACACCTGCCAGAGTCGCTTTGTGCGCAAGGAGAGTGATTTCGTCTCGTAGGACTTCGGAGTCGCCGGCTTGAATGAGCATGGGCGGGAGGTCGTGGAGGTCACCGAAAAGAGGGGAGGCGTAGGGGTGAGTCAAGTAGGTCGAGATGCCTTTCGGTCCGAGGTAACATCCGACCGGGTTGAGATGGTCTATTCAGAACCCATCAGAGCTGTATCTGGAGAGAGAGAGAGGCGGATGACATACCGTCAGCTTCGGGTCGTGGCACAACGTCCGTCTTCTGATTCTCATCCCAACTCCCACAACTCATAGTCAGATCCACCCAGGGACTCATGATGATGATCCCTCCTGGCATCTTATACCCCTCGTCACGGAGATACATGCACAGTGCCAGACTGAGTCCACCGCCCGCCGAATCGCCGGCCACGATGATATTCTCCGGCGGGATAGAGAGGGGCGCCTCAAGTAGGCGGAGGTAGCCATGCAGGACGTCGTGTAGAGGAAGGGGGAAAGGGTGTTCTGGCGCGAGGCGGTAGGTGATGGCTGGAACACCGTCAGCTTCGAGTCATAGAATAATGGGAGATTTACCGAAAACCCGAGCGTTACATGCCTTGCTCACCCCGATGGTGACAACCCGGTGCGTCGCAGCGTTGCCAACATAGTACGCTCCTCCATGGATGTAATAGATGACCCTCTCCCCAGCCGCACCTCCCTTCCGAGCCGTGCCGACTGACTCCGGGTCGGTATCCACGTCAGGGCTATCCCGTCCTGTCGGGGCAGGGTCGTGGAGAAAGTCCTCGGATCCTCGGTTGGGCGAGACAGCTAAGCGCTGTCGTCGCTGCCGTTCTGCATGTTGTCGAGCTCGTCGTTCCGTTTTCAGTCGCTTCCACACGTCGGTGCCGACGACCCATTCGCCAGAAAGCTCGCGAGTCCCAGTCTCCGCGAGATCTAGCTCCCTAAACCCCGCTTAGCTTTCGGTACTAAGTATTAGAGAACGGGTGACATACCTGAGGAAACCCCGAGCCACCTTATCGTCCGCATATCGCGGTACGACAAACGTGATGGGCGTCACCACCGCGTCTGCCGGTAGCGGTATCAAAAAGTGCAGCGAGATCAACCGTCTGACCAGCACGATATCCGCCAAACTCGAATGATCCGCGACGTTCCGCATAATCGATGTGATCTACCTTCTTCAGCCTCCCCACCTCGTTCGAACCTAGAATCACGTACAAGAGTCATGCGATAACCCCAACTCCTCCTCGCTGGACCCCATAAGAAGTGCTTCACCAGACTCCAAATCACATGAACCCCCTTAGCCACCGCAAACCGGACGAAGCTGATCCATGTTGGGATAGTCCATACGAACGGGTTGACGGAAGCGGATACCGGGGGGAGGCGTTGGGTGAGTTTTGGGTTGACGCGGGAGGAAGGTGGGAGTGGTGATGGGGAACGGAGAGGATGAGAGGTGGTGTACGATTCGAGGAGGTCTCTGACTAGGTAGGGGGAGGGACCAAAAGCGGGACGGGGGAGGGAGGTGGTGGCCATGGCGGCGGAGCGAGCTATCGATCTAGCTAGGAAAGCATCACAAACAGCGCTTGGATGGACCGGAGGCTCGAAAAAGCAGAAGAAAAGTGAAGCTTTCGCTATGACCGGAAAGGGAAACTGATTGGCGGGACTGAATGTTTACAAGATAGCCAGGCAGATTTGCTTCCGTTACATCTCCTTATGGAAAACTTGCTAAGCTTCTTGATTTATCAGTTCTGGATGCACACGATGACTACATAATAATCGTTGCTGAACTGCAATGGACCTGACGGCGGACATGGAGAACACATCGACATGCTTGTTTGTGTATCAACAACAGAGAGATCGAGGGAGATCAACAAGAGCCCCTTGAGCTTTCTCACTACTCACAGCAAACTTCTTTCTGGATTAACAAGCCGATTCCTACACTAGCAATGATTTGTTCCAGCACTGTCTTTTAATGTTCTGTCCCACTGAGCTTCACAGTCTTCATCCATGATGATTGTTTGGGATCCAAAACATAGCTGATGGCATGAAAATCCATCTGTCAGTTGTTTCTGGTAGGTGATGAGTCACCCTTGTAGCCCCCATTGAAGCCCTAGAGTTTCTTCTTTCAGTACATTTGGCATGCCTACAAGTGCTGGCATGGCTTTCAAATGGCTTTTTCTGATGGCTGTTGGTCCCCTTAGGACTGCAACAACAAGCTGAAGTCCAACAAAGATATCTAGCTGCCCTTTGCGTGATGGAGCAGTCTTTGGCTGAAGGGTGCTTCAGTCTACCTGCCAATACCATTGTAATCGGGATCGTTGTTGTTTGGTAGAGCTTACAGAAAGCCAACCCAGGTAGGTAAAGTTCGGAGCCAGTTAAAATTAGTATAGAATCAAATGGAGACCTGCCACGCCAAAGACGCTACTCTCTAGTCCACTTTCGCCCATGAGTTTTGTCACGATCGTGAATCGAAGCTCGGAGGGTCATCCGGCGGAGGGCCCCTCCCACGGATGCGGTAGAGCTCGTCCTTCAGGGCGTCATCCAGGTCCCGCCATAACATCGCCGAACACCGCCATAACATCGCCGAACATCGCCGAACACCGACATAACATCGCGGAACACCGCCATAACACCGCCATAACATCGCCGAACACCGCCATAACACCGCCATAACATCGCCGAGCACCGCCATAACATCGCCGAACACCGCCATAATCTCGCCGAACATCGCCGCCATCACCGAAGATAGGCCTGGAAGACGGTGTATAAAAGGGATGGACTTGAGAGTCGGGGAGAACCAGCGATTCGAGATTGTAAAAGTCACTAAAAGTCACTATCGTTACCTAGCCTACTCATAGCCTCTGCATTTCTAGCCCACGCTACTCGACCGGCACTTAACTCGGCTACACCCACGCGTGTCCTCGAGTTATTCCAGCCAAGTTCGACCTCGGTAGGCCAACTTTGCCGAAGCTCAGACGACCGTCGCCGATTATAGGAGCTGAGCGTCGGGCCTATTTGCTGGTCGACGTAGCACCGTGATATTAAGGCTCTGCTGAAGTATTGAAACGGTGCTCAAGGTTGTTCTCAATGCCATCTTTTAGTTGATAGGTGTATAGCAATGATAAGCATCAAGTATCCCATGTGGTCAGTCAAAAAAATAGTACATCAGTTCAGGACATACGAAAACGTAAATCTGCTACTAGCTGAATTCATTGCGGCCCTGTGTATTCCGGCCGCCACGCCAATTTGGAAAAATTGAAAACTCCATATCGCCGTTCTGCGTGGAAATGCCGACGGCGGAGTGTTCGTTAGGCATTATGGCTAAGAATGCTGATTCCGAATTCCTTTTCACGCCTGAAATTTAATATCGCATTCCTTTCTCCGTCTCCAACTCACCACTCCGTCGGGTCTCTTCTCTGTATCACGAATAACGTGAGTCAGTCCTGTCGTGTAACTCCGTGGAACGGTGAGGCAGGCGGTCAGGCGCGGAGACGGGGGACTTGCGGAGAAGATTTTGCTTCGAGGTTATCGGGTGAGCAGATACTGACTTTTGGTGCTGCCCCTCTACCTCCTCTCGCAAAACGCGTCCATTCTCATCATTCCGTCAACTCTGCATTCTATCCGCTCTCCTTCCGGTCGCCGCTTTAATCGTCGTCTGAAACGACAGAGTGAGTCCCTTATCTGGTCAAGGTGGTGATCCGCTGATATCCGCAGATCCGGCATCATGACTGAGGTTGTCAAAAAGCCCAAGGACTTCAAGGCGTTCATGACCGACTTCCTGATGGGAGGCGTGTCTGCCGCCGTCGCAAAGACGGCCGCCGCCCCGATCGAGCGAATCAAGCTCCTCGTCCAGAACCAAGATGAGATGTGCGTACCTCCCCGACCACGTCATCACGCGTACCGAGAGCTGATGGGTTGGTGCGTAGGATCAAGCAGGGGCGCTTGGCGACGCCGTACAAGGGGATCGGGGATTGTTTCGCCCGGACGTACAACGAGGAGGGTCTCGCCTCGCTCTGGCGTGGTAACACCGCCAACGTCATCCGATACTTCCCGACCCAGGCGCTCAACTTCGCCTTCAAGGACTACTTCAAGTCGCTCTTTGGCTTCAAGAAGTCTGAGGGTTACTGGAAGTGGTTCGCCGGTAACATCATGTCGGTGAGTCATCAATCACCTACTCTGAGATTAAGCTAAGGTCGACCGCAGGGTGGAGCGGCCGGTGCCTCGTCGCTGCTCTTCGTGTACTCGCTCGACTACGCCCGTACCCGTCTGGCCAACGACAACAAGTCGGCCAAATCGGGCGGCTCCCGTCAATTCAACGGTCTTGTCGACGTCTATAGGAAGACCCTCGCCAGTGACGGTATCGCCGGTCTCTACCGTGGTTTTGTCCCGTCCGTCGTCGGTATCATCGTCTACCGAGGTCTCTACTTTGGTCTTTGTGAGTCATCCGTCCTTCTCTGAGGTATGTTCGCTGATCCGGTGTTCTAGACGACTCGATCAAGCCAGTCATCCTCGTCGGCCCCCTCGAGGGTAACTTCCTCGCCTCCTTCTTCCTCGGTTGGGGTGTCACCACCGGTGCCGGTCTCGCTTCATACCCTCTCGACACGATCCGTCGTCGTATGATGATGACCTCGGGCGGTGCGGTACACTACAAGTCGATGTTCGACGCCGGTTCTCAGATCGTCGCCAAGGAGGGTACCAAGTCGCTGTTCAAGGGTGCAGGTGCCAACATTCTCCGTGGTGTGGCCGGTGCCGGTGTCTTGTCGCTCTACGATAAGCTCCAGGAGCTCATGTTCGGCAAGGTCTACTCGGTGCGTCGGCGGTTACTTCAGTCGAGACCCAAAGTTGACATGGGAAGTAGGGTGGTTCCGGTTAAACGGGTCCCCGACGTATACACATCAACGACACGGAACCCCTCGACATACAGATCCTCTACCTCTTCTCCCTTTTCACGCTGCTATCGTTTTATACATCCTTTGCAATGTCTCTTTTACCCCCATGATCTTCTCCTCGACCTGTTCAGTCTCGCTAGTGCTGTTCGGATGTGGCTCCGGAAGCTTGACATGCAGATGTGGGATACGCTGAGATCATCAGCCCTCGCACTTCACGATCACGATCACGAGGATCGGGACTTGCGGCATCATGCCATCTCCGCAGAATTCGTGGTGCAATATCCCGGAAGCCAAAGGTCCATTCCGCCTCGTATAGAGAGATTTGTCACAAGAAATTTGAGCCCTTCTTAATGTCTAAATCTATCACCCGTGTATCATTTATTGTGACCTAGTATGATCCATACCTACAGTGAACCATGTCCGAAACCGACCCAATCGCTCACGGCCGGTCCCTCACTCCCTCCTCCTCCTCCACCACCCCCACCTTCTGACGAGCCAAGGGAAGACGATCCCGATGATTTTGGTGAGGAGATAACCCTCGATGACGACCTACAATGCGTGCTCCTCGCAGTGGAGTCTCAAGGACACCACATTAATCACGACGCCCCTCAAGCCCCTTCAGCCGTGGAGGTGGGGAATGGGGAACGCTCGATGGATATTGAGGATGCGATCATTGACACCCGTCCCCGGTCACCATTCGAGCAGTTCCGGAAGAAAGGATGGTTGAGCGTCAGTGATCTCGTCGGGACAGTCTGGTGTGAGGTCCAGGTCCGCACTTTCCCCTTCAACCCTTTCCAAAATGGCTGATATGGGTCCAGTATGACTAGTACGTCAACCATCGCTCGTGGAGATGAGAGTTTGACGGGGTGGGCTAGTCGACTGAGGACACTCCCCTACCTTCCCCCTTCTCAACGACCCGCAATCATCACTTCGAAAGCTGGAGCTGAGATAAACATTGACAAGGTCAAGGTCGAGGGGAAAGAACGCATCCTCCGACGCGGTGAAGTGGGTCCTCGCTCTTCTCTCTTATCTCTGTTCATCATCGGGGTACGAGCTGAGGTGTGGTGGGGGAGTAGAAGATCCACAAACGGCTAGAGAGGGAGATCCACCCCGAGCAGATCGTCGTCACAGCGACTACTCGAGAAGACGTTTGGGGTATATGGTAGGTCAATCTTGTGTCGGAATAGAGGTGAGATACGGAGAAGGAAGCTGATGTGGGGGTGGGGATAGGTTCCTGAATTTGTTCTCTGCGATGGAAGCTTTGATCACGCTTGGGAAATGTAGGGAGATGCCGGTGGTGGGGTTCGTCCGGGGGATCCTTGTTATGGGTGTCATCGTGAGTCCCACTCCACCTTTCCTCGACGTTCAGTTTCTGGTCGTTGATGGGGAGCAGGACGAGATCACTCGCAGACCGGTGAATACGACCCCAACCCTGCCCGAGACCCGGAGCGTCCGCCAAACCCAGACCTCTCTAACCACAATCTTCTCGCCCACGAAACCTCGGCCTGTCGTGGCGAAACTAGTACCCCGCACGCATGAGCTGTTCGTTAGCGACTCCAAAACCCGCGCGTCCGGGACTCTCCCGCGAGAGGGAGATACGATCGCTGGACGATTTCAGGTCATGCTGTATAAAGAGCTACTCGACGCGATGCTTCTCTCCGCTACTCCCATACAATCAGGTGGATCGGGGGAACATGCGAACCTACCGACCGAGACGCCTTTCTCCTTCGCGGCACTGTTCGCGCACCTCGGTCTGGACGAAGTGGAAGGCTTCTCGGAGGATTTCATCAGACAGTCTCCAGCGGTGGTGAGCGGTAATGCACTGAGATTCGGGGCTGGGGAGGCGAGGACTTTGGTTGAGATGGGGAGCGTGTGGGCGGGGTATGTCCTTGCTCTCGGTCTTGGTTCCGGACCACATTCTTCGGACGCCCGATCCCCTCTCAAGATCGCCCAATCGCCCTCCCAGGGCAACGTCAAGGGAAACGAGAAAGGTAAAGGGAAGCTGGGACAGACGGAAGAGCGGCTCGAGCTAGTCTATCGTCGAGCGGGTCCTGCAAAGGAACGGACGAAGAAGCGGAGGGGTAAGCGACGGAAGGATGAAGCGGACGAGGAGGACGAGAAGCTAATCGAATTGGCTGTCGACGCCAGCCTCGAGGTCTTGGCAGCTACACCAGTCCCGGGAAAGCCGCCCGATCAATCCAAACCCCCTGATGGAGCGGAAAGGGACTGGGAGGAACGGGAGCGCGAGGAGGACGAGCTGGCTTGGGCTCTGGATATGTCACTTGGCGGTACGGCGGACCTTGGAGAGGACGAGGGAGGGGAGGTGCTGCTGAGGGCATCTCAGCGGACCGCTACACCTACTCCTTCTCTCCGACATCCCTCTTCACCACAGCCCTCTCCAAGTCAGCAACTCGCTTCGTCATCTCTTTCTCCGTGGCAAATATCCCCTCCACAAGGTCCACAGTCCCCCACCTCGGATCCTGATACACCGGCGAAACCCGGTACATCTTCCGGCTCAATCATCGGCCGACACCGCTTCACCCATTCACCGCGCCTGCTCGCAGCCCACCTGAGCTCGGTCCTCGAATGGTGGTTGGGCCAGCGGGAGGCGATCGGTGTTGGGATCGAGGAGACGAGGAGGTGCGGGTGGTGTGAGTTTGAGGAGGGGTGCGAGTGGCGGTGAGTCGAGTCCGCAAAGTGGATAAGAGTGGATAAGAGTGGAAAAGCTGACGGTGGAGACAGGGCGAAGAAGGCGGAGGAGGCTGTTGAGACAATGAGATTGCGAAGGTGATGAGTGGAGATACCGGATGGAAGGCTGACGTGACATTGGCCGAGGGACAAGAGGCGTGGAGCTGACGCATCTTGCACTGATGCACGGTCGGACATCTACACTCAAACTCAACAGACTAAACATACGCTCACCCATGTCTATCAAGTAATGCACGGTATGGTCTCTCCATCGGTTCCAGTGCTTTTGCGGATAAGCTGTTGTTGTGACAGAGGGAAGGACGGACGAGCTGGGCTCGGGGACGCGGGGCGAGGCGGTAAGTTGGGGTTCTATCTACCCGTGCCACCGACGCTTGAGGCGGGAGGGCTGATGGACTGAGCTTCGGGAGCTTGAGCTGACACACCGTGATACACCTCACATCTTCATCAACATACCCATCTACACTGATATTCGCAACTTTCTGCATATGCTCACCTCCTACAGGGAGAGTCCCTCCCCCTCCGCCTACCCCCCTCCACCCCATCCAGAACAGATCCTCCATACCCCCGGCCCCGCCCCCTCCCCGACTGCCTCCCTCTGCACGGCCCCCGCACCCGTG
>JAABUY010006110.1_pt1 | contig 11866 bp, 12 predicted proteins | sample 5560271 | NCBI WGS metagenome assembly JAABUY01 (sample SAMN10711886, study PRJNA513374) | rock metagenome | isolation source: Antarctica rocks | place: Antarctica: Victoria Land, University Valley
ACGTTGGTGTCCGAGCGGATAGGCACGGAACGCGGTGCAGGGACAATTGCTCGACCTCGTGCGGAGCACGATACACGCCACAAATGCAGTTCATCAGGACGCGGCAGCGCGGCGCACTTCCACTCTTTAGCACGCTACCAACGTCAAGTACGCACTCTCCGATCCGCGGCCCGATGGTACCACGCTGTGAGGCTTGTTGGAGCCGCCCTAGCGCCAACATAGCGCCACGATCCGAGGCCCCTGGACGGGCCAGTAGCACCACGCCCGAGGGCTGCGGCGGCGTTCCCACGAGGGCTAGCGATGGCCGGGCGAGCAGGGCCGCACGACGCCGCTTTTAGGGTGCAGGGTCGTCCGCAGCTGTGCTGCCCGTGCCCTCCTGGTTGTCACCACAGACCATGAGGGTACACAGCGCGTCGGCAATGCCCTCGGCCTCGCGCTCTTGGTCGGACGTGTAGATGCCGGCGGCGAGCGGTGCATGCTTGGCGATGAGGTGCGCCAAGCCATGCGCCGTGGCGTGCTCGCGCTCCACAACGGCGGCATACGCGGGGACGGGGATCACGTAGCGCTGGCCCGCCTCGTCCTTGCGGGTGCAGTCGTAGGGCGGCAGGGTACCGGGGGCCAGGCCGCGCCGCCCACGCAGGCGGTCGAGCGCCGCGCGGAACGCGGCCGTGGTGAAGGGCGGGACGAGGCCCAACTCCTCACGGACGGCGCGCAGGAGCGTGGCGTGGTCGGTGTGTTGGGGCGTGGGGCCGCGCAGGGCGTGGGCTCCCGGCCGCGCGCCGGAGTCGATGTACACCTCGGCGGGCGTGGGGAGACTCTCCGCGCGCCCGGCCAGGTAGGCGGGGGGCTCCTCGACCAGGTGGACGACGTGGCCGTGCAACGCCTGCTTGGGGTGGCTCTCGGGGGTCATGGCTCCGTACTGGCCGCCGCCAGGGAGCAGGGCGGCGAGCACGGCGAGCATCTCGTCGGGCGTCGGTGTCGCGTCGGGGTAGCTGGCGGAGAGATGATAGTGCTCACCGCGCTCGTCGGGGTCATCGTCGACCGTGACGACGACGCGCAACACACCGTTGGGGCCGCGCTTGGTGGTGTGGACGGAGGTGGCTTTGCCCCTCTCCGCGAGGCGGCGGCTCTCCTCCGCGTGGTAGTACAGGCGCCGCCCATCGGCGAGCGTCACATCGCGCGTGGGCAAAGTGCGCGTGGGCATCGGTCCTCTCCTCATCTCCTCTCCGATCATGGGGTATGCAAGGCGCACCACCCCCCTTCCCCCCATAGCATACGACGCCGACGGGTGATCGTGCAGCTATTTCCTCTCGCCCTCGTGTCGCGCGTGCGAGAGGCGCGTGTGCGGGGTGGCACGCCGACGTGTCTCGTTGTTTGCTATCATAGGCCATTGCATGCCCCTACTATCCACGGTATGGCCCTATCCACAGTGAGGAGAGTTGCCGGTGTCTCAGCCCACGCGCGCGTCTATGCCCCTGGTGATCGTCGCCCTCATCGCCCTGCCGCTGCTGCTCGCCGGCTGCGGCGGTAACAGCAGCGCCGCGCCGGCGGCCGCCACGGCGACGGCTATTCCCCCGCCGACCCCGCCCCCGCCGACAAGCCCGCCCGTGCCGAGCGCGACGGCCGGGCCGCCGGCGACGGCGACGCCCCCGCCGACGCCCACGCCGCTCCCGCTGGATGCCCACGCGCGGGCTATCGCCATCCCCGGTCTCGGGGAGGGCACCCTCCCCACGTTATATGCGAGCGCGCGGACGCGGACTGTCGCCGACCTGACGGACGGCGTGCTGCGGATGGTCTCGCTCGATCGGGGCACGGCGTCGTCGCCCATCACGATTACGCAGGACAGCCAAGGCGCGCGGGTCGCCCTCGACCTGGCGCGCGGCCGGGGTGTCGCCGTGAGTGCGGCGATAGAGATCAGTCCGACCCTCTGGCTAGTCGACCTCGCGGGGACGCGCGCCCCGATTTCGCGCACGATCACCGGCCCTAACGCGCCGCAGCGGTACATCGGGGGTGTCGCCGTCGACCCGGCCACGGGCGATGCCCTCGTAGCCGCCCAGGGTGACAGCTTGGAGGGGATCGCCCCGCAACTCCTGCGCGTGACCACTAACGGGGTGGTACGCCGGTCACATCAGATCGGGGATACCCCCACGGCGCTCTATCTCGACACCGCCCACAACGTCGCCGTCGTCGCCACGTCGGCGTCCTCAGCGTCCAGCGGGGCCACGACATTGACGTTCGCCGGCTACGACGCGCGCACCCTCGCGCCGCTCTGGACGGCTCCGGCCCCGTATGACCCGGCCACGACGCGGTTCGACCCGGCGCGGGGTCAGCTCTGGCTCATGGCGACGGGCGGCCGCGCCACGATCCTCTCGACGCGTACGGGCCGCGCCGTCGCCACTATCGACCCGTCGTACACGAAGGCGCAGTACTGGACGCAGAACAAGGACTTGGTGCTCGACGGGGCACGCGGCCTCGGGTACATTTCCTGGGGGAGCGGGACGACAAGCGGCGGCCAGCAAGTCGGCATCGACCGGATTGACCTGCACGCGGGTCGGCGCACGACGCTCACGACGGACGGTGGGACGCTGCTCGCGGTGGCCGCGCGGAGCGGACGGCTGGTGACGCTCGACGCGGGGGGGCCGATCGTGGTACGCCGGCCGACGGACGGGCGCGTGCTGGGGACGCTCGGCGATTACAGGACGCTCACCGGCCAGGACCTGACGACGGAGAGCGTGGGCGGCGCGGCAATCGCGGCGGTCGATCAGGACGGGGAGCGGGTGGTGCTCGCGTTGCCGGCGGCGGTGCCCTACCAGGACCCGGTGAGCGGGGCGATGACGACGGCCGGCCTCGCCACCGTCACCTTCCGCGATCGGCCGTGAGGGCGGCCGCGTGGTCCTTCCTCCGTCGATAGGGCTGTCCTGCGCCGGTGTGCCTAGCACCGGCGCAGGACAGGCGCTACCCCCCATATGGGCGTGCCCGAAAGGGGACCTCCCTAACCGGGGTATTGCGCCGACCGTGCTGTGGCCTCTATGATGGTCCCAACTGGAACACGCGCATCACGGCGTACCACGACAGGACGGGGAGGGGACATGGAGCGGGACCACGAGGGCGACGCCTATCTGACGACGGGAGCGGCGGCGCGTCGCCTCCACATCTCCAAGATGACGCTCCTGCGCGCGCTCCGACGCGGTGAGATCGCGCCGACCTTCCGCACGCCGGGTGGCTACGCCCGCTTCCGCGTCGCCGACGTGGATCGCTACGCCCGTCAGCTCGCCGGCAGCGGCCGGGCACCCTGAGAACGGACCGCCCTATGTCAACGACCGCTGCCCCCTCCTCCTCCCTGACCGCGATCCTGCGGCCCCTGTGGGCGGGCCTTGCCCTGATCCTGACCTACAACGGCCTGCTCGCCGCCTGGCTGGCGCTGCGGCCGGCGCCCTATCCGGTCATCCAGGCCGTCGATAACGTGGCGCAGTGCGCCGGCCCGCTGCTCGCCCTGCCGCTCTGTTGGGGAGGGCTGCCCTGGCCGTGGCGGCGCGGCCGGGTGGGCGCGGCTGGCGCATCGGCGGCCTCCCGCTGGATGCCCGTGTTGCTGGGGCTCGGTGTGCTCGGCTACGCCGTGGGGCAGCTCATCTGGACCTACGACGAGGAGATTATCCACCAGCCACCCTTCCCCTCCTGGGCCGACGCCGGCTACCTTGCGGCCTACCCCTTCCTGTGCGCGGGCCTGCTCCTGCTGCCGCGCCGCCCGCTCCCGAGCGCCGTGCGCCTGCGCGTCCTGCTCGACGGCGTGATGATCATGACCGGGGTCGTCGCCTTCAGTTGGTATTTCGTGCTCGGCCCGACCGTGCTGCAAGGGAGCGAGTCCTTGTTCGGCCAGCTCGTGGGCGCCGCGTACCCCTTCTGCGACCTCGTGCTGTTCTTCTGCCTGCTGCTGCTGTGGGGCCGTGCCCAGGAGCGGGCGCTGCGCCCGGTCGTCGTCTTGTTCTCGCTGGGCCTGGGCTGCATCCTGGTCATCGACACGGCCTTCGCCTACGGCAACCTGCACGGGACCTACGCCACCGGGGGGCTGGTCGATGTGGGCTGGCCGCTGGGCTACATGCTGCTCGCGCTGGCCACGCGCGCCGCGCGCCAAGCCCTCGCCCACGGGGAGCGCACCGGCCACGCGCCACCGCTCACGGCGAGCGCACCGGCCCCGCCGCTGTGGCGGGCGCTGCTGCCCTACGCCTTCCTGCCGGCGGTGGGCGCGCTGGTGGTCTCGACCGGCCACCTGCGCGACGCGACGCCGTTGGAGCGGGGTGTCTGGATCGGGGCCGGCGTGCTCGGCGCGGTGGTGGTGCTGCGCCAGGTCGTCGCCCTGCTGGAAACGCGCCAACTCTACCGCCAGGTCGAGGAGCGCAACCAGGCCCTCGCGGCGGCGAACGCGCGCCTGGAAACGCTCGCCAGCACCGACCCGCTCACCGGGCTGCTCAACCACCGCGCCTTCCACGCCCGCCTTGATGAGGAGATCGCCCGCGCGGAGCGGGGCGGCCGCCCGCTGGCCCTGCTGCTGGTGGACCTGGACGACTTCCGCACCATCAACAATACCCACGGGCATCAGGCGGGCGACCGCGCGCTCGCGGCCATCGCGGCGGCGCTGCGCGGTAGCCTGCGCGCGGGGGACAGCGCCGGGCGCCTCGGCGGCGACGAGTTCGCGGCCCTGCTGCCCGAGGCCGACCTGAGCGAGGCCCTGGCCGTCGCGGAGCGCGCCCGCGCGGCCGTCGCCGGCATCGCGCTCCCGGCCGGCGACGCCACCATCCGCACCACGACGAGCCTGGGCGTCGCGGCGCTGCCCCGGCACGCGCGCACGCGCGACGCGTTGATCGCCGCCGCCGACCAGGCCGCCTACGCCGCCAAGGATGCCGGCAAGGATTGCGTCCGCGCGTCCGGCGACCCGCCGCGCCTGGCACTGGTGGGTCGTGCCTAGCGCGTCGGCGCCTCCGGGTCGGCCGGCCCTGGCCCGCCCTGATACGGGGTGCGCTCCATCTCGTCCACGAGGGCGACCAGGCGCGCGCCGTCGTAGAAGCGGCGGCCGCTCGCGTCCGCGGGCGGCGGGCCGTGGCGGGCGTCGTAGCGCCGCAGCAGCTCCTCGGCGAGGGGGCGACCGTGGCGCAGGCGGTCTTTATGGTGTTTGTGCGGATCGAGCATCAGCTCGACCATGCCGCACATCTCGCTGAGGGCCTCGCTCGCCACGATGCCGTCGGTCCCCCGCATCGTGCGCAAGAGCGCCCAGCGTTCCGCGGCGTCGGGCTCGTTCATACGGTCCCCTCTTGTGAGGCGGGTGTGCGGACAGTCCTGGCTCAGTGTAGCAACGCCGCACGGATAGCGGCGTAACCACAGCGCCTCCTCGCGCGTTTCTACAGTGGAGCGGGGAACGGGCATAGGCCGGCGCCGGTGTCAGTGGGCTGATGGGCAGCGGGGCCGTGAGCTTCCTGCCCGGTCCCCCGCCTGTCGTTATGCCGGCGTACTCCCTGCCCCGTACCCTCCGCCCCGTCGCTGCGCGCGGGGCCGGCCTTGCCAGCCGTGCGCGCGGGCGGCCTCGCGCGGCGATGGTACTAGCGCGGCGATGGTACTAGCGCGGCGATGGTACTAGCGCGGCGATGGTACTAGCGCTACGGGTAGTACCGCGCCCAAGATAAAGAGTAGCTCCATGGTCGCGCTAAACCCCCATTTTCCCGTGTGAATCGTAGCTCTATCGTAGCTCCATGCCTGTGGAGCTAGAGCTACGGATGGTACCATGATCCGAGGCCGGATGGTACCACGCCGTGAGGCCCGGTGGAGCCCCATAGTACCAAAATAGCGCCACGCTCCGAGGTCCCTGGATGGGCTCGTCGCACCACGCCCGAGGGCTGCGGCGGCGCTCCCACACGGGCTAGCGGTGGCCGTCCAGACGAGGCCGCACGACGCGCAGGACAGCGACGATGAGCAGGACGGCGAGGGCCACATACGCGCCGACGAGGGCGGTAGCGAGGAGCGCGGCCACGACGTGGAGGGCGAGCGAGGAGTTGTGGGCGAGCGGGGCGAGGACGGCGGCGAGGGGGCCGGTGAGGGCCGCGAGCACGAGGGCGCAGAAGCAGAGCGTCCAGACGTGCGCACGGGCTTGGGTGTCGTTCATGTGTCACCTCCGGCGGTCTGTCTCCTGTACATATCCTTTGCCATGCGCACCCTCACGGTTTATAGCTTGCGCCCGACCCCAGCAAGGACGGCCGCTCGCTCCGGTTCATCGGTGAACGGGCTGGGGCTTCCATCAGGGCGCCAGGCCGGCGTGAACACGAGGCCGGGTGATACGAGCTCGAAGCCGTCGAAGAAGCGGCCAAGCTGGGCGCGCGAGCGGAAGCTCACCGGGTGCGTCGTCGCCGCGTACAGGCGCGTGAACTGGGCCAGCGTCTCCGGCGAGGCCCCGTCGTACGTGCCGTGCGAAATAACCAGGTAACTGCCCGCCGACAACGCCGCCGCGAGGTCCCGCACCGCGCCCAGCGCCGCGTCGTCGTCAGGGATGAAAGGCAGCACCGCCGCCAGGATAAGCGTGAGGGGCCGGGAGAGGTCGAGCAGCCGACGCGCGCGGGGATGCGCTAGGATCGCGGCCGGGTCGCGCAGGTCGGCCTCAATCGCCGCCGCGTGGGGCACTTTGTCCCTGTCCAGGAGTTGCCGGCTGTAGCGTACCGCGACGGGATCGGTGTCCACGTAGACGACGCGCGCCAGGGGGTTCATCGCCTGGGCCAACGTGTGGACGTTGCCGACGGTGGGCAGCCCCGAGCCGATGTCGAGGAACTGGTCAATGCCCTGTTGGGCCAGGACGGTGACAGCGCGGCGCAGGAAGGCGCGGTTGGCACGGGCGGCGAGCGCGCTGTCCGGGTACACCGCGTTCAGCGCGTCGAAGGCGGCGCGGTCGGCGCTGAAGTTGGCGTCGCCGCCGAGCGCATAGTCGTAGATGCGCGCCGGATTAGGCCGGTCGAGATCAGTGCCGCGCGGTGGCAGCGCGCGTGGGGTGTCATCCCCATCCCGGTGCAGCCCCATAACCTTCGCCTCTCCCTCTGCTCTCCCCTGTCCTCTCCCCACCAGCATAACGCGTCCAGGCCACCGCTGTCCCACGCAAAAGTGCCGATCGCGCCGACATCGCGGGGATGCGCGCCGGATGATCGCCAATCGGGGGGATGGCTGTGGGAACGCACGTTTCGGGGGATGCGGCCCAGGGCGCGGCGTGCCTTTTCTTTCTCCCCGCGGAGGGCGTGTGTCGGTCCTGGTTGGCCGGCGGGCGCGTCGAGGTGTAGCATGAAAACAACAGCGACAGAATAGACACCGCAGCGTTGTACCAAAGGGATTATCAGAAAATAAAGTAGTCGTTTAAGCCTAGCAGTCGTATACTGAAGGTATGACGGAGCATAGAGACGCGGCGATCGCAGAACGGAGAACGGTACGCGCGCGTGGCGGGGACGTTGGACGAACGGGGACGGCGCGCGGTGGCGGCGTCGGAGGCGCTGGCGATCGGCTGGGGCGGGATCACGGCCGTCGCGCGGGCGACGGGGTTGTCGCGCACAGCGATCCAGGGGGGGATCAAGGAACTCAGCGGGACGGTCCCGGTCGCCGCGCCGGGCCGCGTGCGGCGGCCGGGGGGCGGGCGCAAGACGACGGTGGCGAAAGACCCCGACGTGCGGGCCGCTCTGGAGCGGTTGGTCGAGCCAACGACGCGGGGAGACCCGGAGTCGCCGTTGCGCTGGACGAGCAAGAGCCTGCGCAAACTGGCTGCCGCGTTGTGCGCGCAGGGACATCAGGTCAGCTACCAATGGGTCGCCGACACGTTGCACGCGGCGCGCTACAGCCTGCAGGGCAACCGCAAGACGCGCGAGGGGGACAGCCATCCCGACCGTGACGCCCCGTTCGCGCACATCAACGCCGCAGCGGAGGACTACCTGGCGGCGGGCGACCCCGTGGTCTCGGTCGACGCCAAAAAGAAGGAACTGGTGGGGGACTTTAAGAACGGCGGGCGCGCGTGGCAGCCCAAAGGAGAACCGGAGGAGGTGCGCGTGTACGATTTTCCGATTCCTGAGTTGGGGCGGGTGACGCCCTACGGGGTGTACGACCTGGCCGCCAACGCGGGCTGGGTCAACGTCGGGATCGACCACGATACGGCGGCGTTCGCGGTGGAGAGTATCCGGAGCTGGTGGCGCGGCGCGGGGCGGGCGCGCTACCCCGATGCGCGGCGGTTGCTGATCACGGCCGACGGCGGCGGCAGCAACGGGTCGCGCCTGCGCCTGTGGAAATGGGAAGTGCAGCGCCTGGCCGACGAGACCGGCCTGGAGATCAGCGTGTGCCATTTCCCGCCCGGCACGAGCAAGTGGAACAAGATCGAACATCGCCTGTTCTCCTTCATCACCCAGAATTGGCGGGGCCAGCCTCTGGTGAGCTATGCCGTGATCCTGAGTCTGATCGCCGCCACGACCACCGAGACCGGGCTGACTGTCGAGAGCCGTCTCGACACCAACACGTATCCGACCAAGATCAAGGTGTCCGACGACGAGATGTCGACGATCCGACTCCGGCCGGATGACTTCCACGGCGAGTGGAACTACACCATCCTCCCCCATACCGCCTAATATGACCACCTTATTTTTTGATAGGCCCAAAGGCAGACACGATGAGCACCGCCATCATCCTGGTTGTGAGCGATGACCCGCTCCTGCTCGCCTGCACGGAGACCACTCTGGAGGACGCCGGCTACCGCGTCCTCAGCGGCCACCCGGCCGAGGCGCTGGGGATCGCGCATGAGCTACAACCGGCCGCCATCGTGCTTGACAGCCGCGAACCGGATGATGGGGAGGCGCTCTGGGCGCGCCTACACGCCCTCCCAGCGACGGCCGCTATCCCGGTGCTCCTGCTGATCGCGCGCACGCCCCAGGGTCCGGCGGTATCCGTCGCCCCACGCGCGCCTGACCAGCCGCCAGCCATCGACATGGAGCGATTAGTGACGGCCGTGGCGGGCTGTGTGCAGGCGTCGTAGCGTAGGTCCGCGCCGACCCGCCTGCCTATCCTGACGACGCGTCCTCCTCCTCGGGCACCCGCCCCGGCCAGGGCGTCCACGGGGGCGGTTCGCGTTCGAGGCGTGGGGCCGACCCCAAGTGCCACCCCAGGTAAGGATCGGCCCCGGCGTCGGCGGGCAGGGCGTAGTGGGCGATGACCACCGCACGCGCCTGGTCTAGCACCTCGATGGCGGCGCGCAGCCGCTGCCACTCCCCGGTCGTATGCCGTTCGGGCGTGGGCAGCGCGCGGGCCAGATTGGCCTGGTGCCACCGCAACAGCCGGCAGAGGTCGTCGGCCGACGTCATAATGCGGGCGCGCTCCTCGCGGTCCATAGCGGCGTAAAACGCGTCCTTGTCGCGCACCGGGTCCGGCTTGCCCGTCACCCAATGAGCGATCCGCGCGCGGAGGCGCCGGCGGCGGGTGCGCCATTTCTTGCGGTCGAGCATCGCCACTGTCCGGGCGACGCCCTCCGCGGTCTCGGCCTGCCAGGCGGCGGGATCGTCCTGCACCGCATCGTCGTACCAGGCGAGCCAATGCTCTAACGGGGCCGTGACCACGCGCCGGTAGCAGGCCGGGCACTCTTGGAGATGGGCTTCCACCGTCGGGCGCAGCGCCGCGGGCAGCGTGCCTTCGATATAATCAGCCAGCTCGCCGATCGGCATCGTACAGGGGAACACCATCGCCGCTTGCCTCCACCAACCCCTACAGCAGGGTATACATCTGCGCCGACCTTTGGGCGCGCCGGCCCTCCTTTTCTTTCTCCCCCTGGGGGCGTGTGTCAGCCTCAACCCTATGGAATGTCACGGCGGCTTATAGCTTGCGGCCCACTCCCGCCCAATTCGGGGCGCGCCCCGGCTCGTCGCGCAGCGGGTCGTCCGCACCCTCAGGCCGCCACGCCGGCGCGAACACGAGGCCCGGCTCGACCAACTCAAAGCCCGCAAAGAAGCCCTCCACCCTGGCGCGCGGGCGAAAGCCCAGCGGATGCGTCGTCGCCTCGTACAGCCGCGCGAATTCGCGGAAGGTGTCCGACGTGGCGCCGTCATACGTGCCGTGCGCGATGGCAAGATAACTGCCGCTGGCCAGCGCCGCTGTGAGCGTGCGCACCGCTGCGGTGGCCTGATCGTCGTCGGAGATGAAGTGCAGCACGGTCACCATCAACAGGCCGATGGGCCGGGAGAGGTCGAGCAGGCGACGCGCGCGGGGATGCGCCAGGATCGCCGCCGGGTCGCGCAGGTCGGCTTCGATCGCCGCCGCGTGGGGCACTTTGTCCCTGTCCAGGAGCTGCCGGCTGTAGCGCACCGCGACGGGATCGTTATCCACGTAGACGACACGGGCCTCCGGGTTCATCGCCTGGGCCAACGTGTGGACGTTGCCGACGGTGGGCAGCCCCGCGCCAATGTCGAGGAACTGGTCGACGCCCGCCTGGGCCAGGAAGGTGACGGCGCGGCGCAGGAAGGCGCGATTGGCGCGGGCGGCGAGCGCGCTGTCCGGGTACACCGCGCTCAGCGCGTCGAAGGCGGCGCGGTCGGCCGTGAAGTTGGCGTCGCCGCCGAGCGCGTAGTCGTAGATCCGCGCCGGATTGGGCCGATCTAGGTCATCGCGCCGGACGTCAGTCGTCATCGCTCGTTCCTCCTTGCTCCGCTCCCGTCCTGTCTGTATCCCTGACGCTCGTCCCCCCCGCCGCAGACGGCGGGCCGAGGTCGGCGCCGGCCGGACAGGGCGCGTCAACGGAACGCACAGCGTCTCACGCCTTGTCGTCGTTAGCATACCGCACGGTGGCGCCGCCTGTCTCCCACACGGCGCGGCAGCAGGTCACACCGCTGGCCTAGCGCGGCTCCGCGCTATTGCAATGACGCAACTGACCGATGGCAATAAATGCGCTATCGTATAGGTAGGGACCCGCAGCGGTCGCGCGGCGATCATAGGCGCCGCGGGTCAGGACAGTACCCGTGCGCGCCATCCTTCTGGAGAGCAGTTCCGACATGGCCCTCGTGTTGCCCTGCGTCTTCGAGGCCCTGAGCATCCCCCTCACGGTCGTCGGTACGGTCGATGCCGTACGCCGGGCGACGCGCCAGGCCACCAGCGACGATTTCATCATCGTCGATTGCTCGCTCGATCGCCCCGAGGAGTGGGCGCGCTGTATCGAGGTCGTGCGTCAGACCATGCTGGACGTCCACATCATCTACGACCCCGCCGCGCCCGCCGACACGATCGACCGCGCCGCTATCGCGCGGGCCGCGCAGGGCACCCTCAAGTGGCTGCCGGCCCCCGCCGGCATGATCGCGTTCCTGACGCTCCTGCGTGACCTGCGCGATCAGGCGCTCCAAGCACGGGCGCTGGCACCGCAGCGGCCGCTCACGGACCATCAACGGCGGGTGTGGGCGCTGGTCGCCGAGGGCCGCTCGCACACGGAGATCGCGCTGCAATGGGCAGCAGCCCCGGCGCGGTCAAGCAGGACGTGGTGCGCATCAAGGCCAAGCTCGGCGTCGACACGACCGCGCAACTCAAGGTCGCCTATCGCTGGGTGGCCGATCGGTAAGGACGTGCCGCCCGCGCGCCCCTCCCCGGCACCGCCGCTCTGGATGGCAAACAGGTGAGTACGGATGGCGGCTTTAGATGGCAGACACGAGGACACCGCCATGCGATGATACCTGCATAGAGGGCCGCGCGCAATAGGGGGCCAGTCAGCGCTGCGGCTCAACAATGCTCAACAATGGTGGAGAGGACGGGACGGGCCATGGCCGAGGCCCCAGTGGATGAGAAGCTCGCACATATCGCGCGCCGCCTGCGCCGGGTCGCGCTCTGCGCCGAG
>JAABUY010006111.1_pt1 | contig 11864 bp, 19 predicted proteins | sample 5560271 | NCBI WGS metagenome assembly JAABUY01 (sample SAMN10711886, study PRJNA513374) | rock metagenome | isolation source: Antarctica rocks | place: Antarctica: Victoria Land, University Valley
TTCATATGCATGGATCTTCGGAACGGAGATGTTTCTTCCTATCAACGTATATATACAAAGATAAGGTCCATGTTTATATAGAAGAAGACATGTTCCGTATAAGAGAGTGCATTGTGAATGAAACAGAAAGATACATGTATTTGATAGGGAAATTTGTCCTTACGTAGTACAGCATGACCTCGCTCGGAGCTGAGGCGTTCATTCTATCTTCATCCATTCAGATATAGTGAAAGCAAGTGGAATGGTCGGATTTCCCTATGAATGTACGAATTATATGCCAAAGATGTCGAGATAAGGGTGTTCTAGACGGCGAAGGTTCCCTAAACCATCCACGAATAGTGGAAGCAAGCGGACTGGTTGCATTCTCCGCAAACTCACGAATAACGAAGTCAAGTGAGGCGAGAATGTCAGGTGCAAGAAGTACACCCAATATCGAAGAGAATGCCATGCACATGGTAGCGAATATGATAATGCTTAGCGCGCAGAAAGTTAGCTTGCCAGTTCCCCTAGGATCAAGTTCCTATCTGATGAGCCAGATACAACTATTTGAAGTCAGCAGTGGTGTCAAATTCAGCACAATGGGCAAGCACTTACTAATAGACTCATCTCCCGAAGCAAATCGAACATCGTTCACGGTCCCTTTATGCCCTGGTAACTTATACAATAGCTTAGCGCTATGCGCATCCCACACTACCGCCGTCCCATCACCGCTCCCTGACGCAATTCGTTCACCTTTGGCATCCCAACTAGCCCTTACTAGATTCTTCTCTAATCCCAGCGGTGCTCCAACATATGTCTTGATCGATCGGTCAGCCGGCGCAAATGGCCTAATGTCCCATGTTCTAGCAAGGCCATCGTGCGAATATGAGAGTAGTGCTTGCGCATCTGGTGAAACCTCGAGAGAGGTGACTGTATCTGTGTGCCCCACCATTGTATATGCCACAGCCTTTTTGCGCATGTCCCACACTTTGATATCATTATCGATACCTCCTGTGTACAATTCGTTGCCAGCTTCCGCAAGGGCGATCGAGGTGATAGGATAATCGGTCTCGGTATAGTCAACAGCGCGCTTCTGCCTTGGATCCCAAAATCCAATAGAGCCATCATCTGACCCGCTTACCAGGACTTCTTCTCCGCGTCTGCTAACATCTAGGCAATTGATAATTTCCTCGTGCCCTTCGTGCCGCCGTATTCTCAGTCCTGTTTCCAGATCCCAGCTCGCAAGAGTCATATCTGCGGAGGCTGAGAAGATCACTCGTGAATCTCGAGACCAGTGTAGGTCGAGGATTGCGCCTTTGTGCCCGGAAAGGATGCCATAGTTGTCACATGGACCGTATGTCCGCCACAGCACTGAAGAAAGAATTGTCAGAGTGGCGTACGCAGACAGAAGGGCTCTCAGATGTAATACTAATTGATCTGTCCATTGATCCACTTGCAATGTATTGGCCTGAGGCATCGAAGCGTGTAGCAAAAACTTCCCCAGAATGGCCTACACTTCGTTAGTAAAGAATGTCCCAAGATGCTGACCTCAAGTCTTACCAGTAAGTTCCATAATAGGAGCCTGTAGTCCACTCGTGCGTGGCACCTAGGCTCACCACTCCATCAGCCGGCCTTCATTGGACACACCGTTCAGCACAAGACCAATATGTTACTCTGGAAAGCTGGAAAGGTAAACTCACAGCCTGTATGAGAGCGCCATTGCCAGCATTGCCGTTCGTTACAGCTACCGCTTTATGATTTCCAAGGTCTGCATTTGATTTCTGCCTCTTGACTACAATTTGGGAAGACCCAAATGAGTTGGACGCGGGGCGCTTTCCGGCTGACATGCTGGATACCTTCCAACAAGTCTTGAGTCCTCAATCTCTAGGTATCTGGCGAAGAAGCAGTTCTAAGTCCAATCTGGCACACCATTGCGCAATGTATTCGTTGTATCAATTGAACATTTAAAGCTGTGGAGTGCCTGTAAGGCTTTCAAAACGCCAAGCCGAGACGAGAAGCGCAACCGAGCCCTGCAACCAAGGCCAAGCTCTTTCGACACTTTCTCCCTAGCTTTCTATGGCCACAAATCTTCTCCGTCTCTGGCAATTCTCGCATGTGAGGCTAGGTGGGCCGATTGGTGTATTAAACTGAATCAATATGGCGTCGACAAAGACTGCCAGGGTTGGCGAAGAGTGAGCTTCCAAAAGTACATTCTCCAGCCTCAAAGTATCCATGCTGATCTCAGCACAGAGTATGGAAGTGAGTTGAAGTTCTTCCATACTGATCTACCTAGCAACTATCTGTGGTCATTACCAACCACTCAAACCGCGCTGACCGACGTGTAGAACACGGGTGGACAAGGTCAACGCCGAGCTGGTTACATTAACCTATGGCACCATGGTCGCTCAGCTCTGCCAGGACTTTGATAGCAACTATGTGGAGGTCAACAAGCAGCTCGATAAGATGGGTTACAACATTGGTATGCGTTTAGTTGAAGACTTCTTTGCCAAGTCAGGCACACAGCGCTGTGCGAATCTAAGGGAGACAGCCGAGACGATCTCGAAAGTATGTGGAATACCTCTTTCTGCCAAATTGCAGCCAAATTTCAGACGCTGTGGACTGGAAGAGGTAGTTGTATTGGGGCTAAGTAATGAGCAGATCGGATTCAAGATCTTCCTCAACATTACCCCTACTGTTGCCAATTGGGCGAATGACAATAAACAGTTCTCATTAATTTTCGAAGAAAATCCATTGGCAGATTTTGTGGAGCTACCGGACGACGGCCGAGCGCAAGATGAACTCTGGTATTCTAATATCCTATGTGGTGTACTTAGAGGTGCTTTAGAAATGGTATGTCAGTCTCTCTTTTCTCGTGTCCTTGGTGGTGCATATTATTCTACAATCGTGGTGGAGCCTTCTCTTATGCCCTTCTTGGATATCTTAATGCGATGCCTATATCAAGGCTTGCTATACCACCGAGGATCTTCCAAAGTTCCTCTGTAAGGGACCATTTTTGACGTTTCATGGTTTATTGCAGGTACAAATGCAAGTAGAGACACACTTTATCAGTGATGTACTTCGAGGGAACGACACGACGGAGATGAAGATAACCCTTCTAAGATACATCGATGATGAGATGCCTCCAGACGACGAGTAGTCAAGTCATAATCCCATATCAATCATAAGCCTTGCAAACGCACTTAGAAGTCTTTGGAAAGTTCGTTCCGGCATTCTTTACAACAGTCAATGCCGAGTGAAGAATCCACCTCCCATCAACGTAATATGAGAGAGAGGCGCATCTCGCGGCAGGCCTTCCTCCAGCTATCAAAAGACGGTAGTAAGTAGAACGGGAGCCCAGGTTCCACTACGACCTCTTATCTCGATCACAAAATCCATTTTGATTAACACAGAGAGTTCACGACGATCCTTCTCATCAGTGGCCAGCCATGCGACTGTGCCTTGACACCTTATGGGTGGCTGCATAAACCATACACCGTTAGTGGAAAAGTGTACCCCGCGGAGTCTGGGTATTGAGCGCGTCTTTACGTTCTCCAAGATTCCGTCTCGTACAAATGCTCAGCATGTTTCTAGCACCTAGAAAAGAACCGGGTGGCGACGAAGCAGTCCCAGACACCAGAAGGTTTGGATTTTCTTCACCAGCCTTAAAAGAAAGGACCAGCCTTGCTCAAGGCAACGGTCTGTGCCATGTGGCCTGAAACACTCAGCCGCTGTCACAGCCCTTACATCTCCATCGGATCTTGGTGAGGGCCGTCAAAAGGAGGTAAAGGGCAAAGAGTTGGCTACTAATTGATGTCACCAAATCCAGTCTGCACCGTAGCCCTAACTTCCAGTGCTGTGACCCAAGTGTTTCTCTATCAGATTCTACCCTGCCGACACATGCAGACACTCAGCACAGTATGCAACGACTGATCGTATCGTCTGTAGAGAAGCATGTAGAATTGAATATCAGATTCCTCGTCCGAGGGAGTAAAGGTAAGGTACGGCGTGACAGAGAATACGCCTAGGTATAAGCTGGGGTCTCAACCTTCGCACCCGCCGCCCGAAACACCCAAACCTTCTCTTCCCTGCCAACCCTCAAAGAACGACACAACTCGTCCAGCAGGGCAGTCAAGGACTCGGACCACTGCTACCATCTCCTGGTGCTCCCAAGCTGCGCTGAAATTCTTCTCTGCGGCGTCAAGCTGCTATTGTTTTTAAATAACGGACTGCTGGCTGTGTAGCTGAATACGGTCGCAATTGCAAGTGAAGATCTCCTTTCACCGATAATTACAACATCCCGCCGATCTCCCACCCACCACTCTAGGTGCGCAAAACCTATCCTCTTGGGCACATCACACAGTGCACACAGTGTTCAGGTCTTGCTTGCTCTAGTGCTGCTGCCACTCGTTTCGCCATTTGCGCTTTCCGTCAGTCTGGAATATTTGGGTGACTCCTGCTCTGGTGCTCCGTACCTTATATGATTCCTAAGCGCCAAACCCACGAAATCATCGACACTACGCACGCAAAGTGATATCTTCAACCAGCACCACCGGTTACCGAAAGGCTTCTTTTGCACGTCGAGTTCCAACATGAGCCACATCAATATGGCGGGCCTTAATGGCGGTGGTGGTTCACTGGGCGGTATGCCCTTGATGAACAACGGGACGAATGGCGCAACGCCTAGGGTGGGGAACGATAACGAAGAGCCGAACTACGAAGCACGGCTCCATACTTTCATCTACGACTACTTTCTGAAGAACGAACAGTGGGCTTGCGCGCGAGCTCTTTTCAATAGTGGGTTGAACATGGACCCTCCACCAAGACAGAGTGATGGCGACGTCAATGGTGCCGCCGATGGTTCCATGCATATGGATTCAAAAGATGGATTGGACCCGAAGAGACCCAGCGATCTTCCTCTAGCTGGAAACCCGGCCGACCAGCAAGGTAATTCATTCCTCTTGGAATGGTTTGCTTTATTCTGGGATGTCTATTTTGCGCAAAAGAAGAATAGTCGGGCAACCGAACATGCCAACCTATACGTACGGCATTCTCAGGTACGTTCTGCTAGGCACAAACGCAGGAAGCACGCGCTAATTATCATCGGTGTAGGCACAGTCGAAAATGCGTCAAGAACAACAACAGGCACTTCTGCGGGGTGTACCTGGGATGATGAATCCGGCAGGCATGAACTATGAACAAGTTATGCGGATGCAGGGAGGGATGCCGATGAATGGAAAAGACTTGCAACGGCAAGCCCAACTAAACCATCGGAACGCATTTATGGGACAGCCGTGAGTCAATCTTTTCATAACCAGGTCTTTGTTGATATCTAGCACGATGTGTCATTTATATCCTATAAATGAACATCGGCGACTGACGAAGCCGCATCCCAGGAATCAAGCGCAAGTGGCAGCGGCGCATTTGCAGATGGCCAAAAATCAGCAGATGATCCAACAACAGCAAATGCGAAGAGATCCATCAGACGTTGACATCAACGGTCAAAGGCCACATACACCTTCTTCGGCAGAGAATGCACCATCTCCTTCGAAGAGGCCTCGCCTTGATAACATCCCCTCGCAAATGATAGGTAATGGAAGAGGCCCATCCCAAGCGTTTCCGGGCCCGATGATGGACGCCAACCAAGCAGTCCATGCGAGTAATATGTTGATGCAAGGGGGGATCAACCCAGGTTCGCTGTCGGAGCCTCAATTTGTGGCGTTCCAGCAGCAGAACCCGGCGGTTCAGCAGAAGTCTATTCAGGTATACGCTCAAAATCTTGCAAAGACTCAACAGCGTCAGAGCATGTCTAAGCCGGGCATGCAGGGCCACGGATCTCCGATTATGCAATCAGGCCTGGAATCAGGAGGATCCGGTGTTCCAGACTTCTTTAATAACCCAGCCTTGCAGATGGGACGCGGCGTCCCCAACGGCAACCAAGCTGGCGGCAACCACGCTCTTCAGGATTATCAAATGCAACTGATGCTTCTGGAACAGCAAAATAAAAAGAGACTGTTAATGGCTCGGCAGGAGCAAGATGTAGGCCGTCCTGATGGACAGCCTGGGATGCCCGGTGCGCCTGGCTTTGCGCCAGTAATGTCGCCTTCCGGGAGTAGATCAGGACCCTCCCCAGGCCCTAATGATCAGATGCGAGGCACTCCGAAGATGGCGAAATCTGGGTTACCGGGCTCGCCGATGCCTGACGGAAGCATGCCGCAAACACGAGTCTCTCCTGCAGCGGTGAACTTCGCCAACGGCCCGGTGCCGCCCGAGATGTTTCAGCAAGTGAAGGCTATGAACGAGGCGAATGGCACCATCATGAGGCCGCCCCAGAATTCTCATCCTCATTTCAATGGTCAGCCCTTTAATCCTCAACATATGGAGGCAATGGCCCGAGTACAACAACCGGTTAGGATGCCCAACGGGACTTGGCAGCAAGGACCACCAGGACAAGCGCCGATGATGCAACAGCCGCCTCAAGCTCAGCAGCCAGCCCAGATGGGTACGCCTCAACAGCGGAACGATATGCCTCCTCCTCAAGCAGTCCCGACAGGCCCTGCGGTCAACGGTCGCCCAAATTCTCCTAACCAGCCAGCAGCACCTCCCACCCCCAACCAGACCAACAAAGCGAATCCTAACGCAAAAGGCAAAAAGGAGAGGGAAACCCGCAAGGTAGGATTGTATAAACCAATCTGCCGACGTATAGACTTATTGACATACAACCGCAGCGTCCCAAGAAGACCTCGACAACCGGTCCGGCTGCGGCGACGCCATCTTCAGAAGCAGAAAATCCTCCCCCCACTCCAACACCCTTAACACCCGTTACGCCCATGAATGCAGCCTCTTTCAACAACAACCCAAAGAACGACGCGCCGAGCAGTCAAGCAGCCAACACTATGCAAGGAGGTCTAACGTCTGCTGCACCAGCCCAAGTTGCCCCGCCACAGCAAGATGCCAATTCTATGTCGCATCTTGAGTTTCTAGATGGCACTAGGGTGAGTAACCAGCTCGGATATTTTTTTGGGATTAAACTGACCTAAAATCAAACAGAACGATCATTTCAGCATGGATTATGGTCCTCTCGATAACGGTGACGTCCTCGAGAATTTTGATTTTGATTCCTTCCTCCAGAGTACAGACGACGGCGGGTTCAATTTCGATCCGTCAACACTAGCATTCGGAAGCGGCGATGGTGTCGAGGCAGGAGCAGGAGATGTTTAGCGAATCGTCTCTCCGTCAACTGCTCCCCCTTCATATTGGCTTCCCAGCTTCCTCGTCGGTGCATCCAATCACAGCAACTACGTTACTCTGGTCGTATCTGGTCGTACCTCGCAGTGGCTGTTATCTGTCACAAGTTTTATATCTCTTTGCGATATTCACGACTTGGCCATATTTTGCTCTTTCCATCAACCCCACACCGACAAACGATGCTTAAAGTCTGCTTCCATCTAGTACAATGCTCATCCACCTCATCATCGTCACTATTATTACCCTCAAGAGCGTTCTTTACCCCGTTGGACGCCTCGGCTGATCACAAAGAGCCGCGGAATTTCCAAGAAGAGGCGTGTGGGGGGAGGGGGTTAAGTTGGATATCACACCATATCAAAGGAGCTTTCTCAAAAGACATTCATGGCGTTTACGGCTTGCGTAATGTGTTTGACCCTATGTATCTGAATTTCCGGATTCCCATGTAGCTACGACGACCGGTGCTTTTTTGGCTTTCTTGCTTTGGTCTGGAGAAATTTTGGGCGGTTGGCTGGGGGGTTTGGGTTCCTCCGGTAAGATATTATTGAATAAGAGGATATCGAGGTTGTTGATTGAACAGGTTGTACTTTTGTTAAATAATATCCTTCTCAATCAAAATTGTTTTTGTCGATTTAGAATCATCCTTCTTGGTGACATGATTCCCGTAAAACCCAGATAGATCCCTAGACTCACTACACCCGACCCAAATCCTCACTTCCAACGCATGAGTAGATAGATACCAAAAAGGACTAGAGCAAACTACCAACGACCACTCTCATCACCAGCAGCAATCTTTCCAGAGTCGAAGTAAATTGCACAGCTTATATCGAAGGGGCGGGGGAAAGAAAGCATACTTTGGATTTGAAAATGTGGATCATGCATTCGTTATCGTCGTGATTTGGCATAGCGTCCAAAAAAATCAACTGCCCGTCTAGACCAGTAACGTTGGCGCTGAGTTCCTCTAACCCCAACCTCTTTCATCCCTAATTTTCCAATTCGCTCTCGACCCCCCCTTTTTTTTATTTTAGAAATTTATGGCCGTCCATCAGCGGGGCAGCTGTGGTAATTTCGTTAAACCTGAGAAACTTCGTCATCAACATCATCCTCCTCCCCCATCCAAGGTTCCAACTATTCAAAATTGACCAAATGCCCGCCGCCATCTACATCTCCTCTTCCATCTCACCAACAGCAACACCCCTTCCCCTCGCAAGCTCCCGAAGCACCTCCCATAGACCCCTCGAACACTCCTCCTTCGCGTTCTTCTTGCCAAACACGTTTCTGATCTCACCGTATTGGCCCGGTAGGATGGGGTTAGCGGGGAAACAGGCGGTGCCGGAGAGGATGTTGGGGGCGGAGGGGGAAGTGGCGGCGAAGCGGTAGATTGGGGAGGGAAGGCCGAGGAGGGGGCAGAGGTCTGTGTGGGGAGAAGGGGGGTTAGTGGTGGGTGGGGTTGGGTTGAAGGTAGGAGGAGGAGAGTGTGTAGATAGCGAAGTAGGCTTCGAAACGACAGATGTTGAAAGGGGGGACGTTGAGAGGAGGAAAACAGAGCCAAAAGAAGAATCAGACTGACTATTGACCCTCTGTGCATACGTCGTCCCCTTCTTAACCTCCATCCCCTGCTCCTCGATCCGCACCGCCGTCCCGAGCTTGGCTTTCTTGTTGCGGGCTTTTGGGGTGCCATTCGGGTTTGTTAGGCCCTCGGAAATAAGGAATTGGACGGCTTCTCGAGCGGCGTTGGACCGAGCAGCCTTCTTGGTGGAGAAGGCGTTGTTTGGAGAGCCGAAGAGGGTGCTGTGCGAGGGTATCTCGACGGTGCAGGCGAAGGAGAGGCCGAGGGCATACTCTCTGTAGGCGGGGCCAAGGGTTGGGTCGAGAGCATTTTGATATTCTAAATTCAGTGGATCAGCAGGAGGATCCTGGAGGTACATGTTGCTGAAGAAGTTCACGGTAGCATCATACCGAGCAATTTCCCAACCCAATTCTCTGACGTTCCCCCACCCCCAGCCGGTGATTTGCCCTTTGCTTCGGTTCCCCTCACGACCTCCACGCCTTTCTCCGCGAGCCCATCCTTTGCTTCCTTCTTGCTTCTCCACCTCTGCTCACTCCCCACGGTTTGTTCGCCAATCCTTAAAATCCCTCCGAACCCACCCTGATTCCCGTCGATCTCGAATTCTGGCACCAATCCTCGTTCTTGGCAGAGCTGATACAAAGCTACGATATGGTTGCTTGTCTTTACACCCAATTGCACAGGCTGCAGAGGAGAGCTGCTGCTGGTAGATGGTTTTGTCCGGGAGGAAGAGGCCTGGTTCTGATTTTGATTCGCGTTAGAAGCAAGTAAGGCTTTGTTCGTCGGGTCATTGAGGAATGCATCGACATCGTAGACGGGTAGCCTTGTAGCTTGAGAGGTGGGTTTGGTAAGAGGGGACGACGGTTGAGATTGTGTGGAATGAAAGGATTCTTGGGAGCTTTTGGGGACGATGAGGCTGGGGAGGATGTCTGACATGCTTGAGAGGAGGGGGGAGGTCTCGTCTTGTCAATGGGAAATGCTAGTGCGTGCGGAGGCGTTGAAGATTTGAGTGTTGCATTAGCTGGTAGTAATTCTTCTATTATGTTGGGCGCTCTATGAATGAAATCTGATCTTCTTCCGAGACAGCGTATCTTTGAACTTGAGGAGTACCTTAGGTTGCAAACAGCCAATTCAGAGCCAGCGTAGGTAATATCTCACATTCTGTCGACACCCGCCTAGCCAGCGATTCGCCAGAAATAGAGAAACCATGAAAAATGCGGTCTCAGAGATGATTGGCTGTGAATTGAGATCCTCCGATAGGATCTAGTCCCCAAATGGACCTACCAAACGTCAAAACATGCGACAACAACCTATCCCTTTCCCCTAACTTGCATTGATGAACAACAAGACTACGATCGGCTTCGAATACGAGTCCGGAAGGTCTGCGACAATGGCTCATACACCTTTTACCTCTGTGTACATTAAGTCTCATGGAGGTGAGAAGGTCGAGGGGGTGTCCATCTGCTACACACACTGCTTTGGATCTACGTCTCCTATCTACCATTTATGTCTCTCTTCGCTATGCACTTGCTTCTAACTAACACTGGTTGGAACCTGTTCTTGTTGTTCTCATGTTCTCCTAGCATTTCTTTCCCAGAGTTGGGAATTCTGATTCATCCACTCGTTGAATATCCAGCCATTGTATCCTAATCTTTAGGATAGCGCAAATACATTGGCAGCCAACTCACAGCAACCGGACCTCGACAGCGACCGAAAAGTGTTTCACCTTATGACAAGGGAGAGGGTTCGTAGCTTTGGTTGGTCGAGAATCTAAAAGACGAGTTCATATCAATTGCGACCACTGCCTTGTACGTGATCTTGATGGTCACGTCAACAACACGCGTTGTTGTACCCGGCCTGCAGCAGGGCCGTGAAGATAAATCTACGTCCGTGTTGTGCTCTTCACAACGCTCCTCGCCGTACAATACAATGTGTGACATCGCCCCAGGGTATCTTAGCTGATAACCACAGGAGCGCGGAAGCTTTTCGCCAAAGTGCATAACTGTATAGCACCCTCTTCGCCATCTGAACTCAGCAATGCCTCCTCCCCACAGAACACGGCGCTCTCGAGCGCAATCCCGTTTCTCCGCCTTCTTCCACGGCCACTCCGTCATAACTCCCACCTCCATCCATTCTCGCAAAGCGGTCTCCAACCCCCCAATCCGCACACCTATCTTCGATCGCTACCAAACCAGCGCTCTGCGCTCTCGATCTCCTACTTCGACGCGCTCACTCATAGACCCTAGCTCCTCACCTCTCAGTTGCGCCGAATCGTTACCCTCAGAGGCATTCCCTGGGTTTGAGGGAGCAGTAGGGAGGTTGGACATGGCATTCGTTCCTCCTTCACGGTTACCCGCAGATGACCGGCATCCAGCGCGCGCAGTCGACTTTACTCGGAATCGACGCGCATGGCGGAGACCTAAGAAGGCAGAGAAGGAAGCACGACGCCTTTGTTTCCCTGGCGTAACAAATCCCAGGATCAGGCGTAAAGTCATTGGCTGCCTAATATCCGGAGCCACCCTCGTCGTCGTTCTCACTATCTGTACGTTGCCTAGCCTCACCATGTTCTCTTCTTCTTGTTTACTAACGAAAACCCAGACCTCGCCCTCGCGACCTCCACACACTCCACCCAAGCCATCCACATCGTCCTCATCCTGCTCACCCTGATTGTCACAATCATCTTCTGCCACTACCTGATTCGGCTGTGCATGCTAGCCATGCCTTCGAAAAAAGGTCACGCCCGCGTTGTCGGGGTGCCCAGTCGCGCGGGTGGAGACGGGTATGCGCAGCCCGGAACACCCATACCTATAATCTTAGCAAGAGACGAAGAATTAGGCCTCGTTGGCGACGAAATAGAAGAAGAGCACGAGGCGAATATGCCGACGCCGCCACCGCCAGCCTACGGGTTTTGGAGATGTAGTGTTGTCCGTCCCCCATTCTCTCACCCATCTCCAACCCAGTCACTAACTGCGTTAATTCTCCAGCGCGCGGATCCAAACCTGATACACTGGCAGCCTACGGGCTTGCACGAGGAAACAAGGGCGCTGGTTCAAGCTGGGCTTCCCGATGTGAGACC
>JAABUY010006115.1_pt1 | contig 11859 bp, 15 predicted proteins | sample 5560271 | NCBI WGS metagenome assembly JAABUY01 (sample SAMN10711886, study PRJNA513374) | rock metagenome | isolation source: Antarctica rocks | place: Antarctica: Victoria Land, University Valley
GCAGCTTGCTGCGGTCGTAGCGGCTGCGGTTCTGGTTCGTCCACATCGGCGGCATCCTGCACATCGAGTCGCATCAGCGAACCACAACCCACTCCAATACCGCAAGATGTCTTCGGACCGACACTGAGCAAAGCACGCCTACGAAAGCTGCGAGAAACGGGATCGAAGCGACCAGGCCAGCCTGCATGAAGCCCATGTGCCGATAGTGCACAAGATAGGTCGGGAACCAGGTCAGGAAGAAGATCTGCGTCGAGCCAAGGCCGAATTGGCCGAGGTATATGCCCCACAGCTTGCGCCGGCTCAGCACCAGCCCGAGGTCGCGCCACGAGAACCCGGGCGCCGCCGCATTCCGGGCGGCAATGCGCCGGGTAAGGTCCGGCAGCCCGCCGCCACTTGCGATATGAGCTATCTCCGCGTTGTTGACGCCACGGAAATCGACGGGATCGCGATAGAACAGGAACCAGACTCCCGCCCACGCAACGCCGATGAGGCCGGTGACGACGAAGATTGACGCCCAGCCATGATGCGTCAGCAGCCAACTCAGCACCGGGGCCAGGAACGCCAACCCAACCCATTGCGCCGAGGTGTAGATGCCGATGCACGTCGCCCGTTCCCGTTCCTGAAACCAGGTCGTCGCGATACGATTGTTCATTGGGTAGGATGGCGCTTCGAACAACCCGATGCACATCCGCAACACCAGCAGAGTGACGAAGCCGCTGGCCAACCCGAGGCAGAGTGTCGCGACCGACCACAGCAGCATCATGGTCGGATAGAGCATCCGCGGGTTGATGCGGTCGGCAAGCATGCCCCCCGGTATTTGCACCACGGTATAGGTCCAGGCAAAGGCGGAGAACACATAGCCCATGTGGATCGAATCGATCCCAAGCTCTTTCGAGAGCGCGGGCGCCGCAATGGACAGGTTGCTGCGGTCGAGGTAGTTGATGACCACCGTGACGAACATCAGCCCGGTAATCCAGTAACGCATTTTCGTCGGGCGCTCAGCCGTGATTTCGGCGCCAGCAATCGACCTCATTGCTTTTCTCTTTTGCCTGTCCGGTTTTACGCGCCGCCCTACGAAGGCGCCGCCCCTTTGACCTCAATCGGCGAGTTCGAAGGTGACCGCAGAAATGAAGCAGACAGGCGGGTCGAACGTCCAGTCCAGCGGTCGCCGGCCCAGCGCCTGCTCCCAATAGCGCAGGCTTTCGCGGTTGACCGGCGACCCGGCGGCGGCGTTGCGCGAGACGACGGCGCGATGGAATGTCTCGGCTTCCACCTGCCCCAGCAGGTTGCGCGTCGCCGTGACGATGCGGGTGATCCGCAGGTGGTTGTGGTCGAAGCCGTTCAGCCACCCGTCCGTCTCGGCGTGGAACCGCGCCATGCGCTGCAGGCCGGCGCGGAACCCGGCGAGCGCCTGCGGGTCGGCGCGGATCGCCGGCGCTTGCGTCTCGTCGAGAGCCGGCGATCCCGCAACCGCCCGGCTGGCCTCGGCGAGCGGGAACAGCCACTGGATGAAGTCATGCACCGCCTCGATCCGACCGTCATCGAAGCCGACCACCTCGGCAAGCGACCGTCCGCTTCCATCCCGGCCCTGCCTGCGCAGGAAGTCGTGGATGCGGCCCGGCATGGTCCGGCCTACCCGGCGTGGATCAGGCCGGGACGGATGCCGCCGAGCTTGAACGCACCTGACGTTAGTTGCTGGCAGTCGGTGCAGTGGCGCGCGAAGATGGAGCGCGGCGCCTCGGCGGCTTGGTAGCGGACCCGGCCATAGCGGCAGCCCTCCTCCAACGGCGTTGGGAAACCCTGCTGCTCGGACATCCTGGCCTCCACCTGCGTCGATTGCTGAACGAGCGTCCGGCAGCCATCGTTCCCAGGCGACGCCGGCAACCGCATTGGCTCAATGCGCGCCTTCAAGGTAGGCGGCCCGGATCTCGGGGCGCGCCAGCAGCTCGCGGCCCTCGCCCGCCATGGTGATCTGGCCGTTCACCAGCACGTAGCCGCGATGCGCCAGCCGCAGCGCCTGGTAGGCGTTCTGCTCGACCAGCAGCACCGTGAGGCCGGTGCTGCGGTTCAGCTCGCCGATGGCGTCGAAGATCAGCCGCACCACCAGCGGGGCCAGGCCCAGGCTGGGCTCGTCGAGCAGCAGCAGCCGCGGACGGCTCATCAGCGCGCGGGCAATCGCCAGCATTTGCTGCTCGCCGCCGGACAGCGTGCCGCCACGCTGCGCCGCCCGTTCGCGCAGGCGCGGGAACAGCGTGAACATCCGCTCCATGACGTCGGCGAGCTGCGCCGGCGAGCGGTCGGGCGCGCCCATCAGCAGGTTCTCGCGCACGCTCATGCGCGGGAAGATGCGGCGACCCTCAGGCGACTGGGCGATGGCGCGGCGCATGATGAGGTGCGTCGGCAGCCGCGTGATGTCGACGCCGTCGTAGACGATCTGCCCGGTCCTGGCGCGCGGGTTGCCGCAGATGGTCATCATCAGCGTCGACTTGCCGGCCCCGTTGGCTCCGATCAGGGTCACTATCTCGCCAGGGTTCACCGTGAGGTCGACGCCTTTCAGCGCCTGGATCGCGCCGTAGAACGCGGTCACGCCAGTAAGACTGAGCAGCGGCTGCGTCACGCGGCGGCCTCGCTGGCCGGGGTCTCGTCCTCGTCGCCTTCGCCCAGGTAGGCGGCGATCACCGCCGGGTCGTTGCGGACCTGCTGCGGCGTGCCGTCGCTGATCTTGGCGCCGTGGTCGAGCACCACGACGTGGTCGCTGATCCGCATGACCACGCCCATGTCGTGCTCGATCAGCAGGATCGAGCAGCCGTCACGCTTGATGCCGAGCAGCAGCGCCGACAACTCGTCGCTCTCGCGCGGGTTCAGCCCGGCGGCGGGTTCATCCAAGCAGAGCAAGATCGGCCCGGTGCACATGGCGCGGGCAATCTCCAGCCGCCGCTGCGCCCCGTACGGCAGCGCCCCAGCCGGGTCGTCGGCGCGGCCGAGCAGCCCGGTCGCGCCGAGCCAGTGCCGTGCCCGCTCGATGGCCACCCGCTCGCGCGCGCCAGTGCCGCCGATGCCGAACACGCCGAGCAGGCCGAGGCCGACGTTGGGCATCAGCATGTTGTGCTGCGCCACCATCAGGTTCTCCAGCGCGGTCATGCCGGCGAACAGGCGGATGTTCTGGAAGGTGCGCGCGACCTTGGCGCGCCGCGCGATGCGGTGGCCGGGCATGCGCTCTAGCCCGAACCGCGCGCCGTCGGCATGGCTCAGCTCCAGCCGGCCCGCGGTGGGACGGTAGAAGCCGGTGATGCAGTTGAACACCGTGGTCTTGCCGGCGCCGTTGGGGCCGATGACCGCGGTGATCTCGCCGACCTGGGCCTCGAACGACAGGCCGCCGATCGCCGTCAGCCCGCCGAACCGCATCACCAGATCGCGCACCTGCAGCAGCGGCGGCGGCATCAGGCGCGACCTTCGGCCACCAGCTCGGCGGAGATCTCGCGCGGGGCGCCCAGGGCGACGCTGGGGGTGCGCCCCGATACCAGCCCGCGCGGCCGCAGCACCATCATCACCACCAGCGCCGCGCCGAACACCAGCATCCGGTACTGCGCGAAATCGCGGAACAGCTCGGAGCCGCCGATCATCGCCAGCGCCGCCAGCGCCACGCCGAGCTGGCTGCCCAGCCCGCCCAGCACCACCACCGCGAGCACGATGGCGCTCTCGATGTAGGTGAAGCTCTCGGGGCTGACGAACGCCTGCCGCGTCGCGAAGAACGCGCCCGCGAAGCCGCCGAACATGGCGCCGATGGAGAACGCGGTGAGCTTGGTCACGGTGACGTTGATGCCCAGCGCGCGGCAGGCCACCTCGTCCTCGCGCAGCGCCTCCCACGCCCGGCCGAGCGGCAGCCGGCGCAACCGCAGCGAGACCCAGTTGGTCAGCAACGCCAGGCTCAGGATGACGTAGTACAGGAACACGAAGCGCTGGGTGACGCTGTACTGCAGGCCGAAGAACCCGGCGAAGGTGCCCGGCCCGCCGCCGCCCGTGAAGGTGAGGCCGAACAGGGTCGGGCGGGGGACGCCGCCGATGCCGTTGGGGCCGCCGGTCAGCTGCGTCCAGTTCAGCAGCACGATGCGGACGATCTCGCCGAACGCCAGGGTCACGATCGCCAGGTAGTCGCCGCGCAGCCGCAGCACCGGAAAACCCAGGATCATGCCCCAGGTCGCCGCGAGCAGCCCGGCCAGCGGCAGACAGGTCCAGAAGCCAAGGTCGAACGTCGTGCTGAACAGCGCGTAGGTGTAGGCGCCGACCGCGTAGAACGCGACGTAGCCGAGGTCGAGCAGCCCGGCCAGCCCGACCACGATGTTGAGCCCCCAGCCCAGCATCACGTAGGTCAGCACCAGGATGCCGATATCGAGCACGTAACGGCCCGAGTACAGCGGCAGGGTGATCGCGAGCACCAGCAGCAACGGCGCCACGAAGCGGCCGGCCCGGGTCAGCGTCTCGGCGAACCGGCGCGCCGGCCGACGGCCGCCACGCTCCTGCGCCGCGCGCGAGGATTGCCACAGCGACATCAGGAACCGCCCGGCGAACACCGCCGCCACGATGACCGCGACACGCACCGGGCGCGCCACCAGCACCAGGATGCCGTTGTCGACCTCCGTCGGCAGCCCGACGATGACCGCGAACAGGCCGAGCGCCACCAGCGCCGTCAGGAAAGCGTCGCGCAGCGCCGCTTTGGTGGGCGTGAGCACGGCGGGCTTGAATGCGGCGGCGCTCATACCTTTTCAATGTCGGCGCGGCCGAGCAGGCCGGACGGCATGAAGATCAGCACGATGATGAGCACCGAGAACGCCGCCACGTCCTTGTACTGGACGCTGGCGTAGCCCGACCAGAAGCTCTCGATCAGCCCGATCGCCAGGCCGCCCAGCACCGCCCCCGGCAGCGAGCCGATGCCGCCCAGCACCGCCGCGGTGAACGCCTTCACCCCGGCGTTGAAGCCGATGAAGAAATTGATCGAGCCGTAGTACAGCAGGAACAGCAGCCCGGCCACAGTGGCCAGGCAGGCGCCGATGACGAAGGTCAGGCTGATGGTGCGGTCGGTGTCGATGCCCAGCAGCGTCGCCATCTTGAGATCCTGCTCGCACGCCCGCATGGCGCGTCCGAGTGGCGTGCGCGTCACCAGCCAGGTGAAGATCGCCAGCATCAGCAGCGTCACGGCGGCGATCAGCACCTGCATCCACGACAGCTGCACCACGAAGCCGTCCTGCTCCAGCAGCTTGAGGCCGCCGGGGATCATCGAGGCGATGTTCTTGTCACGGGCGCCCTGCGACACCTGCACGAAGTTCTGCAGCACGATGGACATGCCGATGGCCGAGATCAGCGGCGCCAGGCGGAACGAGCCGCGCAGCGGCCGGTAGGCGATGCGCTCCACCGCCCAGCCGTACAGCCCGGCGATGGCGGCGGCGAACACCAGCGTCAGCGCCAGGGCGATCGGCACCGAAGTGACGCCGATGACCGACAGCAGCGTCAGCGCGATCAGCGACAGGAAGGCGCCCACCATGAAGATGTCGCCATGGGCGAAGTTGATCATGCCGATGATGCCGTAGACCATCGTGTAGCCGACGGCGATCAGGCCGTAGATCATGCCCAGCGTGACGCCGTTGATCAGTTGCTGCAGCGCATACGCCAAGCCGGAAACCCTCGTGTTTTTAGCCCACTAACCGGCAATCAACGAAGCACGGGGTTGCGCGTGGTGCAAGGGTGCCTTGGCGGCCGTGCAGGTGCGGCGATCAGGGGTTCACAGCGCCGGGCCAGGTTGCTATAGCGCGCTGCCGCCTGCGGCGGGCGCATAGCTCAGTTGGTAGAGCAGCTGACTCTTAATCAGCGGGTCGTAGGTTCGAATCCTACTGCGCCCACCATCGTCCCGCGCCCACCATAGTAGTCAGGTCGAAGTCTTCACCCGCTCGCTTGCGGTTCGCAGTTGCCCGCACGCCGCCAGGATGTCGCGCCCTCTCGGCGTCCGCACCGGCGAGGAAAATCCTGCATCCATCACGATCTGCGCGAAACGGTCGATGGCGGCCGGAGTGCTGGTCTCGTACGGGCTGCCCGGCCATGGGTTGAACGGGATCAGGTTCACCTTGGCCGGAATGCCGGCGATCAGCCGGACCAGCTCGCGCGCCTCCTCGGGGGAATCGTTGACGCCGCGCAGCATCACGTACTCGAAGGTGATCCGCCGCGCGTTCGACGCCGCCGGGTAGCGCCGGCACGCCGCCAGCAACTCGCGCAGCGGGTACTTGCGGTTGAGCGGCACGATCTCGTCGCGCAGCTCGTCGGTGACGGCGTGCAGCGACACCGCGAGGTTGACGCCAAGCTCGACCCCGGCGCGGTCCATCATCGGCACCACGCCCGAGGTCGACAGCGTGATCCGCCGGCGCGACAGGCCGATGCCCTCGCCGTCCATCACGATTGCCATCGCCTTGGCCACGTTGGCGTAGTTGTACAGCGGCTCGCCCATGCCCATCAGCACGACCGTCGACAGCAGCCGCGGCGTCTCGCCCTTGGGGCTGGGCCACTCGCCGTAGTTGTCGCGCGCCGCCATGAACTGGCCCACGATCTCCGCCGAGCCGAGGTTGCGCGCCAGCGCCTGCGTCCCGGTGTGGCAGAACCGGCAGGACAGCGTGCAGCCGACCTGCGACGAGATGCAGACGGCGCCACGATCCTCCACAGGGTCGGGGATGTAGACCGTCTCCGCCTGCTGGCCGTCGCGGAAACGGAACAGGAATTTGCGCGTGCTATCGGCGCTGGTCTGCACCAAGGCCGCCTCGGGCCGGCCGATGACGAAGTGCCGCGCCAGCTTTTCCTGCAACGGGCGCGCGATGCTCGACATGCGCGAGAAATCGGTGACGCCCTGGTGATACAGCCAGTGCCACACCTGCTTGGTGCGGAACGACGCCTCGCCGATGGCCGCCAGCTCCGCCGCCAGCTCGGCGCGCGACAGCCCGATCAGCTCGCGCCGACCGTCGGGCAGCGTGGCCGCCGGGGCCTCGAACCGCGCCGTCTTGGCGAGGATGCGGGCGCTCTCGGCGGCGGTGAGGTCGAGGGCGGCGCTCACGGCGCGGCCTTGCCGAAGGGGCAAGCCTTCTGAACCGCCGCGTACGCCGCGCTAAAGCCGCGCAGGCTGAAGCTGTCGGTCGCCGTCTTGCCCTTCGGCGCCGGCGAGCGCGCCTGCAGCTGCCGCGCTTTCTGGAACGCCAGCACCGCCGCGTGGCCCTCATGCGCGAAGGCGGAGCGCCCGGCGGTGTAGAACTCGAACATCGTGGCATCCGCCGAGACCATGACCACGGCGTTGGCGGCGTAGGCGAACCCGGCGCTGATCGCCACGGAATCGCGTCCGCCAGGCCGTTCGGTCACCGTCATCACCACGTCGCCGCGGCCAGGCAGGGCGGGGACGGATGAACTGGCGCGGGTGAAGGCGTAGCACACCGCCTGCCCGGCCTCCTTGTTGGTGACGGCGGTCCAGCTCTCGAACCGGCCAATCGCCGTGGGGCCGGCGGCGCGGGCCGGGTGCGCCGCGGCAGGCTTGGCCGACTTATGTTGCTGCGCCGCCGCCGGCGTCGCCAGCGGCAAGGTCAGGAGCGTAGCCAGGACGGTGCGTGCGCGCATGGACGCACAGATACGGGCGGGTGACGGCGGGGACAAGCGTCGCGGCGTCAGGTCTCGTCTACCCCCAGCCATGGCGGCCTGACGCGGCGGAACACCGGGTCGCCGTGCGGCCGCGCCGCCGCCGCCTCGGCCGCGCCGCCGCTCATCACCGGGCGCTCGTTGAAGCGGCCGTGCTGCAGCAGCCGGTCGTACAGCACCAGCGCCCCGGCGACCGCAAGGTTGAGCGCGAACCTGGTCGGGATGCGGACCACGTGCCGGCAGGCCGCCAGCAGCTCGGGCGACAGGCCGGACCGCTCGGGTCCCAGCACGTAGGCGGCCGACAGCGGGTGGCGGAACGACGGCAGCTCGCAGGCGTCGGGCAGCAGCTCGATGCCGACCAGCACGCAGCCCTGCGGCAGCGCCATCGCGGCCAAGTCGGCGAAGCGCCACAACGGCACGTGCGCCGGCGTGTCGGCGGTGTCGGCGCTGCGCGCGGCGCGATTGTCGTAGCCGGCGCCGACGGTGAAGCAGTAGGCGGCGCCGAACGCGTGCGCGGTGCGGAGCAGGGCGCCGACGTTGGCCGACTTGCTGACGCCCTCCACGCCGATGCCGAAATAGCCGCGCGCCCTAGTCTTCTGGATGTGGCTGGCTTGCTGCATAGGCGATGGTCTATGCCGCCCGCCATGGACGACGCAACGGACGACGCTGCGGACGCTGGGCTGGCAGCGCAGTACGAGGCATACCCGTACCCCCAACGCGACCCGCGCGAGGAGGCCGGCCGGCTCATCATCGGCAGCCCCAGCCATCTGCGCGAGATCGATCACTGGGTGTTCGCCGCGCGCCGGCCACGCGCGACGCCGCTGCGGGCGCTGGTCGCCGGCGGCGGCACCGGCGACGCGGCGATCATGCTGGCGGAGCAGCTGATCCGGGACGGCCGGCCGGGCCGCGTCGCCTACCTGGACCGTTCGGCCGCGGCGATGGCGGTGGCACGCGCCCGGGCGGCGGCGCGCGGCCTCGACCTGGAGTGGCGAAGCGGCTCGCTGCTCGATCTGCCGGGCAGCGGGCTAGGCCCGTTCGACTACATCGACTGCGTCGGCGTGCTGCACCATTTGCCCGATCCGGCCGCAGGCTTGGCGGCGTTGGTCGCGGTGCTGGCGCCAGGCGGCGGCATCGGCCTGATGGTCTACGCGCCGCATGGCCGCGGCGGCGTCTACATGCTGCAGGACGCGCTGCGCCAGCTGGCCCCGCCCGAAATGCCATCCGCCGCCCGGCTCGACCTCGCGCGCCGCCTGCTGGCGCAGCTGCCGGCCAGCGCCCCGCTGCGCGCCAACCGCTCGGTCACCGACCACCTGGCGGGCGGCGACGCCGGGCTGCACGACCTGCTGCTCAACCCGCGCGACCAGGCGTTCACCGTCACCCGGCTGCTCGACCTGCTGGACGCCGCCGGGCTGGCCGCGACCTGCCTGCTGGAGCCGGCGCGCTACGACCCGGCGCGGCTGCTGCCCGACGCCAGGCTGCGCGCCGCCGCGGCACGCCTGCCGGTGCGGGCGCGGGCGCAGTTGGCCGAGGACCTGTCGGGCGCGATGAGCACCCATGTCGTCTACTGCGTGCGCGCCGACGCCGTGCCGACGCCGCCCGACGCGACGGCGGCGCAGGCGGTGCCGATCATGCGCGAGACGCCGGGAGCGGTCTTGGCGGCGCAGATCCGCGGCGACGGCGTGCTGCCGCTGACGGTCGAGGGCGACACGCTGATGCTGCCGCTGCCGCCGCTCGCCGGCGCCATCCTGCGGCTGATCGACGGCAGCCGCAGCGTCGGCGGGATCGCCGCCGCGCTGGCCGGGCGCGGAATTGCGGCGGCGGCCTTCGAGCGGGCGTGGCGGGAGGTCTACGAACAGCTTTCGGCGGCCAACCGGGTCCTGTTGACGCCGCCTTGATCAGCCCGGCTGCCAGGTGAGCCGGGTCTCCAGCCACCGCCGGTACGCCAGCAGAGCGGCGCTGTCGGTGGCGATGGCGCCCAGCACGGTGTTGCAGCCCGGCGCAGCCAGCGAACGGATGCCGGGGCGGAACCCCGGCTGCACCCCCGCCTGCACCATGGCGCCGCGCGCCGTGGCGGCGGCCTGCCGCCACAGCGCCACGCTGGCCGGCTCGCTGAGCGGCGCCATCACCAGCGCGTAGTCGAGTTGCGCCGCCGCCGCAGCCGCCCGCCACGCCGCCAACAGCGTCGCGTCGCCCCGGCCACGGTCGTCCCAGCTTTTGGCGACGAGGCCGGCCAAGGTCGGCAGCAGCGGGTCGGCCTCCGCCATGGCATCGGGCGCGCCCAGGCAATATCGCGCGGCCATGCCGGGCAACGCCGCCCCGGCCTCCGTCCCGGCCTGGCCGGGCAGGAACGCGGCGTCGATCCGGCCCGCCGCCAAGGCCGCCTGCGGGTTCGCCAGCCCGCGCACCGGCGTTGCCGGGACGCCGATCAGATCGAGCGCCAGCAACGCCGCCGCGCCGGGGCCGAGCGGCCCGTCCACCGCCATCCGCAGCGGCGTCGACGCGCTGCCGGCGTCGAGCGGCCGACGGCAGGCCAGCACGCCGGTCGAGACGCCGCACAGCAGCGGCAGCCAGTGCGCGGCGTCGAAATGCACCCGCGGGTCGCCGGCCAGCCAAGCCAGCGCCGCGGTTCCCGGCAACAGCATGAGCCGGGTGCCGTCACGGTCGAACTGCGCCTCGAACCGGTTGGCGCCGGTCACGCCGTCAGCGCCGCCCACCGGCCTGTCCGACAGGCGGCTGCCCGCCGGCAACCCGTGCAGCAGCGGCCGGGCCAGCGTGGCCGACCAGGCGCTGAGCCACCCGCCATCCGGTCCCGCCACCAGCAGGTTGGCCTGTTCGGCGGCCCGCGCCACCGCGCCGGCTCCGGCGGCAAGCACCGCCGCGCTGGCCAGCAGGGTGCGGCGCGGCAGCGGGCCTGCGGTCACAATGGGTTTGTCATCAGGAGTCGTAGGAGACCAGCGCCTCGACCGGCACGTCGACCCGCTTGCGGCCAGCCAGGAACGCCAACTCGATCAGCACCGCCGCCGCCGGCACTTCGGCGCCGACCTGGCGCAGCAGCGCGATGCCCGCGGCCATGGTGCCGCCGGTCGCCAACAGGTCGTCGACCACGATCACCCGGGCTCCGGGCCGCACCGCGTCGGCCTGGATCTCGATCCGGTCTTCGCCGTACTCGAGCGCGTAGTCGAGGCCGACCACCGCCCCGGGCAGCTTGCCGCGCTTACGCAGCATGACGAAGCCGCAGCCGAGCTTCAGCGCCAGCGGGGCGGCGACCAGGAAGCCGCGTGACTCGACGCCCGCCAGCAGGTCGGGCTGGTAGGTGCTGACCACCCTGGCCATCCGTCCCATCGTCACCTGCCAGGCGTCGGCGTCGCGCAACAGGGTGGAGATATCGTAGAACAGGATGCCCGGCTTGGGGAAATCCGGGATCGCCCGGATGTGGTCCTTCAGTTCCATGCCGCGTCTGCTCCGTGGTGGGTGGCGTGCCGGCGATACCCTAGCGCGCGGCGTCGAGGCGGGCTAATCCACCGCCCTGTGCTAATTCACCGCCCTGTCAGGAGTTGGCATGTCACGGGTTCCTGTTGCGGTGGTTGGCGGCCTGCTCGGGTTCGCCGCCTATGTCGCCCTCGTGGTGGCGCTCGGCGATCACGTCGCCGGCGCGAACTGGGCGGTGCAGGCGCTTTATTTCGTGGTTGTCGGCACCGTCTGGGTGCTGCCGGTGCGCTGGCTCATGCTCTGGTCGGTGCGTCTACGCTGACCGGCGACGCCGCCAGGTTGGCGAGCAGGAACTCGCGCAACTCGGCATCGCGCATGACCACGAGCTGTTCCGCGGCACAGGCCAGGACGACCGACCCGATCGTCGCCTCGATCACCAGGAACTCGACCACTACGCAGTCCTCGTCGCAGCCCGGCAGCGCGGGAGCGCCGACATGCCGAACGCCGTCACGGAACCCGAGGACGATGCCGTCCATAGGCTCGCCACCGTCTTGGACGTACCGAACGGCGTCGCCTGGAGCCAGATCATCCAATAACAACGTCACAGTACAGTTCCTAGCGCTGAAGTGACGACAAATTAACGATCCTAGCAGCCTGTCGGAGTGAGGTTCGGGCGATGTCGCGCAACCCGGTTGGAAATCATGGCCGCTAACGGCCCAGCAATCGCTTGTAGCGGTCGCAACGGCTGATCACCGCAGTTTCCGCGGTGCA
>JAABUY010006116.1_pt1 | contig 11859 bp, 14 predicted proteins | sample 5560271 | NCBI WGS metagenome assembly JAABUY01 (sample SAMN10711886, study PRJNA513374) | rock metagenome | isolation source: Antarctica rocks | place: Antarctica: Victoria Land, University Valley
CCGGAGCTCCAGGGCATCCTCGACGCCGTCTGCTACGCGCCGTGATCGCGGTCATGCCTGACCCAGCTTACCCAAAATGGGCAAAATCGAGGACCTCACGGACCGGTGATATGGGCAAAGTCGAGTTATGACGCCCTTGATTTATCGAGAGGCAGCCACCGCAAAATGGTCATGAGACCACAAACAATTTATACATTTCGCCCAAAATCCGTCAGTCCTCGTTCAGTCACTGATCGTTATCGGACAACGTTTAAAATAAATCGCTTTGATATCGGCTTTCGGAGGTAATGCCGACGTCTCTCGGCAGGAGCGGCTTGACCGCTCCCCATCATTAGCCGACCTACGGTTCAGGCATTAAGTATTAACCCCGCTCACTAAGCCGCCTCCGCCCGGATCGCGTCCGACAGCGTCTCCACAATCCGGTCCACATGCGGCACCTCGATGATCAACGGCGGGCTCAACGCCACAATATCCCCCGTCGTCCGTATCAGCAGCCCGGCATCGAAGCAGCGCTGGAACACCCGCACGGCCCGATCCGTCGGCAGCCCCGCGCGCCCTTGCAGCTCAACCCCCGCAATCAGCCCGGCGTTGCGGATGTCCACCACGTTCGGCAGGCCGCGCAGGCTGTGCATCGCCTGTTCCCAATACGGCTCCATCGCCCGCGCCCGGCCGGGCAGGTCCTCGGCCCGCTGCAGGTCCATCGTCGCGATCGCCGCCGCCGAAGCCAGCGGGTGCCCGGAATAGGTGTAGCCGTGAAACAGCTCGATCCCCGCCGGCGCCCCGTCCACGATGGCGGAGTAGACCGCCTCGCTGGCAGCGACGGCCCCCATCGGCACGGCCGCGTTGGTCAGGCCCTTGGCCATGGTCATCAAATCCGGCACCACGCCCAGCCGCTCGGCGCCAAAGTTCGCGCCCATGCGGCCGAACCCGGTGATCACCTCGTCAAAGATCAACAGGATGCCGTGCTTCGTGCAAATCTCCCGCAGCCGCTTCAGGTAGCCCGCCGGGGGCACCAGCACCCCGGTCGACCCGGCCACCGGCTCGACCATCACCGCCGCGATGGTGTCCGCGCCGTGCAGCGCAACCAACCCCTCAAGCGCGTCGGCCAGGTGCGCGCCCCAGGCCGGCTCGCCCTTGGTGAAAGCGTTGTGCTCCGGCGCGTGGGTGTGCGGCAGGTGGTCGGCATAGGGCAGCATGGCGCCGAACTGCTTGCGGTTCGGGCCTATGCCGCCGACCGAGATGCCGCCAAAGCCCACGCCGTGGTAGCCGCGCTCCCGCCCGACCAGCCGCACCCGCTGCGCCTCGCCCCGTGCACGGTGGTAGGCGAGGGCGACTTTCAACGCCGTGTCGGCGCTCTCGGAGCCGGAGTTGGTGAAGAACACGCGGTCAAGCCCGGCCGGCAAGATTTCGGCCAGCCGTGCGGCGGCCTGGAAGGCGAGGGGGTGGCCCATCTGGAACGTCGGCGCGAAGTCCAGCACGGCCGCCTGCTTCTGGATGGCCTCAACGATCTCCCGCCGGCCGTGGCCCGCGTTCACGCACCACAGGCCCGCCGTGCCGTCCAGCACCTCGCGGTTGTCGTTGGTGTAGTAGAACATGCCCTCGGCGCGGGCCAGCATGCGGGGCGAGGCCTTGAACGCCCGGTTGGCGGAGAACGGCATCCAGAAGGCATCGAGGTTGTTCGGACGGCTGATCTCGTTCATGGCTGAGCTTTCCTCATTGGGACCTTCGCCGGCCGGGCTTGCATACCAGGCCCCAAGTTCGCGCTTTAGCGCCGCCGGGGCAAGCGTGGCATCGTCGCTCCACAGCAAAAGGAGCGACCCATGGCCGACGGCCGCCTGTATATCGGCACACGCCGCTACTCTTCCTGGTCCCTGCGCGGCTGGCTGGCCGTGCGCCTCGCCGGCCTGGACGTGGAGGAGGTGGTGATCCCCCTCGTCGGCAGCGGCGGCACGCCGGCGGTCGCGGCCGTGTCGCCCAGCGGCCTCGTGCCCTATCTGGAGCACGCCGGGCAGCGGATCTGGGAAACGCTGGCGATCTGCGAGTACTGCGCCGAGATCGAGCCGAACCTATGGCCGGCGGACCGCCCCGCCCGCACCCGCGCCCGTGTGGTCAGCGCCGAGATGCACGCAGGCTTCCGGGCGCTGCGCGCCGCCATGCCGATGGTGCTGAACAAGTCGGCCCCCGGCGCCGGGCAGACGCCGGAGGCGCTGGCGGACATAAAGCGGATCGAGGCGCTGTGGCGGGAAACCCGCGCCGAGTTCGGCGCCGGCGGCCCGTTCCTGTTCGGCGCCGCGTTCAACGCCGCCGACGCGATGTTCGCGCCCGTCGTCGCCCGGCTGCTGACCTACCAGCCGCCGCTCGCCGCCGACACCCAGGCCTATTGCAACGCGGTCCGCGCGCACCCGCTGGTCGACGCTTGGTACAGGGCCGCGGCGCAGGAGCCGGCCGAGTGGCACCACGCGCACTACGAACAGGCCAGCACTCCCTGAAACCGTAGGCCAAACTTTGGGTTGGCGCCGCCGCGCGCCTATATGACGGCGAAATCGCCTGCAAGGAACACCCATGCCTGACACGCTCGTCCCCGTCACCGTGCTGACCGGATACCTCGGCGCCGGCAAGACCACGCTGCTGAACCGCATCCTGAGCGAGAACCACGGCCGCAAGTACGCCGTCATCATCAACGAGTTCGGCGAGCTCGGCGTCGACAACGACCTCGTCGTGGACGCGGACGAGGAAGTGTTCGAGATGAACAACGGCTGCATCTGCTGCACCGTCCGCGGCGACCTGATCCGCATCGTCGGGGGCTTGATGAAGCGCAAGGGCGGGCTCGACGGCATCATCATCGAGACGACCGGCCTCGCCAACCCGGCCCCGGTCGCGCAAACCTTCTTCGTCGACGACGGCGTGCGCGCCCGCACGCGGCTCGACGCCATCGTGACGGTGGTGGACGCGAAGCACCTGCTCGCGCGCCTGGAGGACAGCCACGAGGCCGAGGAGCAGGTCGCCTTCGCCGACGTGATCGTGCTGAACAAGACCGATCTCGTGACGCCCGACGAGCTCGACGCCGTTGAGGCGCGCATCCGCACCATCAACCGTTTCGCCCAAATCCACCGCACCAGCCGCGCCGCGGTGGCGCTCGACCAGGTGCTCGACCAGGGCGCCTTCGACCTCGCCCGCGTGCTGGAGCGCGAACCCGGCTTCCTGGAGACGGACGAGCACTCGCACTCCGACACGGTGAACAGCGTGAGCTTCGAGGTGTCGCGCCCCATCGACCCCGAGAAGTTCAACGCCTGGATCAGCACGCTGCTGGCCGAGAAGGGCCAGGATCTGCTGCGCACCAAGGGCATTCTGGCCTACGCCAACGACGACCGCCGTTTCGCCTTCCAGGCCGTCCACATGATCGCGGACGGCGATTTCATCGGCCCGTGGCCGCCGGGTGCCGAGCGCAAGTCGAAGCTGGTGTTCATCGGGCGCAACCTGAACCGCCCGCAACTGCGCCGCGGGTTCGAGGCCTGCCAAGCTGGTGCGCCCAATGCCGGGGCGCCCGATGCCGGGGCGCCCAGGGCTTGAGCGAGACAACAAGCCGGCAGTTCCTGATCGACAGCCGGGGCACGAGCCGGGAGCTTGGCGCCTTCGTCGTGGGCGCCGTGTTCGACCGCACGGGCGCGGTTGCCGGCTTCGCCTTGGGCGACGGCACAGTGCGCCTGACGCCGCACAACTCCACGGCGGAGTGGCCGGTCGTCGAGGCGCATGACGGCGCCATCCTCGCCATCGCTGCCGACGCCCGCCCCGGCTTCGTCACCGGCGGCGACTACGGCTCGAAATGGGTGGAGCACGTGGCGGCGTTCGCCGATGCAAAGTCCGGCGTGCTGGCCTGCTCCGTCGGCAAGTCCGCGCATCTGTTCACCATGGCCGGGCAGCCGCTGAAGACGTTGGCGCACCCCTCGACCGTCACCGGCCTGGCGCTCGACGGCAAGGGCAAGCGCCTAGCCGCGTCGCACTACAACGGCTGCACCCTCTGGTTCGTCGCCGCCAAGGCCGACAGCCCGCGCTTCATGGAGTGGAAGGGCAGCCATACCGGCGTCGTCCTGCACCCGGCCGCCGACGCCGTCGTCACCAGCATGCAGGAGAACAGCCTGCACGGCTGGCGGCTCGCCGACGGCCAGCACATGCGCATGAGCGGCTACCCCAACAAAACCGAGAGCATGTCGTTCACCCGCACCGGCAAGTGGCTGGCGACCTCGGGGGCGGAGAGCGTCGTGCTGTGGCCGTTCTTCGGCGGCGGGCCAATGGGCAAGGCGCCGACCGAGCTCGCGGGCGGCGACAACGTGACTTGCACCCGCGTCGCGTGCCACCCGCAGCACGACGCGGTGGCGGCGGGGTTCTCGGACGGGCTGGTGGCGCTGGCGGACATCAACACGGGCCGCATTCTGCCGGCGGTGCCGCCGGGCCATGGCCCGGTGTCGGCGCTGGCGTGGAGTCCCGATGGGTCCCGCCTGGCGCTTGGAACCGAGACGGGGTTCGCCGCGCTGATCGACTTCACCCCACGCTGACGGAGCGACGCTTTGGACCGCATCACCACCCCGACGATCACAAGCGGGGGCATGTCGATGCCCAAGCTTGGCCTGGGCACCTGGCGCATGAAGGGGCCGGAATGCACGGAGGCGGTGCAGCGGGCGCTGGAAATCGGCTACCGCCACATCGACACCGCCGAGATGTACGGCAACGAGGAGGCGGTCGGCGAGGCATTGGCCAATGCCGGCGTGCCGCGCGGGCAGGTACACGTGACGAGCAAGGTTTGGTACGACCACTTGTCCGCCGACGCCATGCAGCGCTCGGTCGACGCATCGCTGGCCAAGCTGCGGACCGACTACCTGGACCTTTACCTGATTCACTGGCCGAGCGTGGACATGGATTTGCCGGACGCGATCCACAACCTGATGCGGGTGAAGGAGCAGGGGAAGGCTCGCGCGATCGGGGTCAGCAACTTCCCGGTGGCGCTGCTGCGGCGCGCGGTGGAGGAGGTCAAGGCACCGATTGCCTGCAACCAGTTCGAATACCATGTGCTGCTCGGGCAGGCGTCGCTGGTGGGCTACTGCCAGTCGCACGACGTGGCGGCGTCGGCCTATGCGCCGTTGGCCCAGGGCCGGCTGGCCGAACACGAGGAGCTGCAAGCGATTGCCCGCAAGCACAACGCGACTCCGGCGCAGGTGGCGCTGAAGTGGCTGCTGGACCAGCCGGGCGTGGCGGCGATCCCGAAGGCGAGCCGGGTTGAAAGCCAGCAGGCCAACCTGGACGCGCTGCGCATCGAACTGGACGACACCGACCGCGCGGTGATCTCGATGCTGCCGAAGGCGCAGCGGTTCATCAATCCTGGCTGGGCGCCGGTGTGGGACACGCCGGGCTGAGCGCTAGAGCACGTCGATGGGTAGCAAGGCTGCGGACCGTATCGGCCAGATGGGAAGCCGGCGCGAGGCGCATCTCGACCAACCGTATCCCAAGCTCTCCCATCAGGAGAGACGCATGGCGGGGATAGGGGCCGGATGCGAACCAGGAGGCGTTGCGCTCAAGAATCAGTGGCACAAAGGCTTCCAAGTCTTGCTGGCTGCTGATGGCCTCGGCCCGCGAGAGATGGTCCAGCGCCCAAATCACCCCGGCCGCGCCGAAGTAGAGGTTTCCAGCCTGATCTGGCTGGCCGTCGTCCATGGGATGGCCCGGCCACAAGGTTAAAGGGTTGAGCGCAGCGAACGCATCGCGTGCGATCTCCTGGATCGCCTCCCGTGCCTCGCTCTCGTCCCAAGGCGAGGACACAGGCGGAAAGTGGCGCGTCGCCTGGAACAACAGCAACCTCCCTGCAAAGCTATCCTAAGCCGACGGCAGCGTCACCCCAATCATGTCGCCCTCGCGCAACAGCGCCGCCAGCCGCTCCGCATCCCAGCCCTCGGTGCCCGCTGGGCGCTGCGGCAGCACCATCCAGCGGTAGTCGGCGGTGCTGTCCACCACGCGGATGCGCTTCGCTTCGGGCAGCACCGTGCCGAACTCCGCCAGCACTCCGCGCGGGTCACGGACTGCGCGGGCGCGGTAGCCCGGCGATTTGAACCAGAACGGCGGATAGCCCAGCACCGCCCGTGGGTAGCAGCTGCAAAGGGTGCAAACGACCAGGTTATGCAGCTCGTCGGTGTTCTCCAGCACGCCAAGCGGCGGCAGCCCGCGCATGGCAATGCCCATCGCCTCGGCCGCCTGCGCGCCGTCCCGCAGCAGCAGCGCATGGTAGTCCGGATCGGTCCAGGCACGCGCGACCATGCGTGCACCCTGCGCCGGGCTGGCGCGGTCCGTCTGCGCGACCCGTGCGGCGATCTCGTCTGCGGTGGCGATGCCCTTGCTGGCGAGCAGGGCCTTGAGGCCGGCCAGCAGGCGCTCGCTCGGAGCCTCGACCAAGGTGTTCATGCAGCCTCCAACCAGCTTTCATACAGCTCCACGACGATCTCGTCTCCGCCGGCGTCCGGCCAGATCGACCGCGGCTCGAAGGCGACATGGTAGAGCGCGAGGGTCGCAGCCGGGCGGGCGAAGGCGAGGTCCTCAGGGTTGCGGAACGCGCCCAGGCGCCGGACCACCGTGCCCGTGTGGCCACGCAGGTAGTGCGGCGTGCGGATATGGCAGGGGCCACGCGCCTCCGGCCAGTCGTCCCGCACGCGAACCTGCGCGCCGGGCGCCAGCGTCACGCGCCCTCCAGGGCGGCGCGCAGCTCGGCGTCCGAGATCACGCCGCGGGCCAGCAGGTTGTCGGCGATCGACCGTATCCAGCGCTGGTAATACGACAGCCGCGCGTACTCGCCCTCCGGGATGGCCTCGATCCCGCGGCGCAGCTCGTCTACGGACATGATGCCCTTTGCGCCCAGGATGCCGCGTATCGCGTCCACCTCCCGGTCGAATTGCGTGAGGCTGTGCGTCCCGGTGTCGATCGGCTCGCACATGAACTTTGGCACCCCGCCCATGTCGTGATGGGCGCGCCTCTGCTCATCCCCTGTTTCCTGCTCATTCATTAGATGCCCTCCCCAGGAAGCAGGCCCCAGACCTCGCTGCGCCTCACCCAGCCACGATAGTCCTGTATCTGCGCCTGGCACCAGTCCGACGTGGCGTCGCAGGAGCGCAGCCGGACGATCACGCCGGGTTTCAGCCGCGCGACCGGCGCCGCATCGTCGCGGGCGTCGCCCCGCAGCACATGCTCGCCGCCGACCACCACCCCGGTCCGGCGCGGCGCAAGCGTCGCCTGGTGCATCCAGCCCTTGATGTTCTCCTGGTCCCGCACCAGGCGCCACTCCTCGAACTCGCGCTCGATCTGCACCGGCAGGTCGCGACGCTTGTAGACCCACTCGATTGGGTAGCGCTTGCCGGGGCCGACCCGCATGTAGACCTCGTCGGCACGCAGGGCGGCGAACCGGGGCAGCGGCTGGCCGGTGACGCTGCCTTTAGTGGGTTCCGCTGGCTTCTCCGGAGCCGGGTCCGGCCCGGGCGGGGGCGCTGCAGGACGAAGGGCCTGCCGCTTTGGCGGGGTGCCGGGCTTTGGACGGATGACGGGCGTCGCCTCCCGCCGCAGCGGCGTGCGCGGAACCGGCTGCACCACGGTTTTTGCAGGGGCCTGCGCCGCGGCCGGCGGCGGCGCGGGCGGTTGCTGCGCTGCGGCCAGCCCGGACAATAGCAACGCAACCAAGAACGTCAGGCGTGCGACCATGCGCCATCCCTGCCAACAAGGGAGCTATCGGGTCAAGCTCAAAGCGTAATTATTTGGCCGCCCGCAATGGCCGACAAGAAGCTCGGCACGCCTGCCACCTCCACCCCGCGCCACAAGGGCGCCGCCTCCAGCCCAGCCATGCGCAGCCCGGCGTCGCACGCCATCAACCGTACGCCCAGCTCAGCCGCAGCCTCCCGCAGCTCGTCCAGCCCAGCGACCCCCGCGGCCCGGACCGCCGAGTCCCGCGCCGCGCCGTCGAGGGTGGACCAGTCCTGCAACAGCGCCAGGCAGCCGGCGTTGGTCGCGAACACGCAGACCTCGCGGCCGACCGCCGCAGCACCGGCAGCGAGGACGAAGGCGTAGTGCGCCCGTTCGTGCCCGCCGGAGATCAGCAGGATGCCGAGCCGCTCAGCCATGCCCCGAGCCATGCTGCGACAGGTCGTGCAGGGTCGGCCGGTCGCCGCAGGCCGGGCAGGCCGGGTCGCGCCGCAGCCCCACGGTGCGGACGCGGGCGGCGAGCGCGTCCCAGATCAGCAGGCGGCCGGATAAGCCCTCGCCGATGCCCATGATCTCCTTCAGCACCTCCGTCGCTTGCAGGCTGCCCATGACGCCGGTGACGGCGCCCAGGATGCCGGCCTCGCTGCACGATGGCACCAGGCCGTCCGGTGGCGGCGCCGGATGCAGGCAGCGGTAGCAGGGGCCGCCGGCATACGGCTTGAACGTCGAGAGCTGCCCGTCGAAGCGCAGCACGGCGGCGGAGACGAGGGTGCGGCGGGCCAGCACGCAGGCGTCGGACACCAGGAACCGCGTGGCGAAGTTGTCGCTGCCGTCGCAAACCAGGTCGTAGCCCGCAACAAGGCCCAGGGCGTTGCCGGCGTCGAGCCGGGTCTGGTGCGCCTCGATCACGACGGCCGGGTTGACCGCACGGGCGGCGGCGGCGGCGGACTGCACCTTGGGCTGGCCGATCCGGTCCGTCGTATGGGCGATCTGCCGTTGCAGGTTGGACAGGTCCACGACGTCGTCGTCGACCAGCCCGATCGTGCCCACCCCGGCGGCGGCCAGATAGAGCGCAAGCGGGCTGCCCAGACCCCCAGCGCCGACAATCAGCACCCTGGCGGCGCGCAGCTTCGCCTGCCCGGTCCCGCCGACCTCCGCTAGCAGGATATGGCGGGAGTACCGGGTGATCTCGTCTTCAGTGAAGTCCAGGTCCATGTTAGCCACTTGGGATGCAGGGGGACGGAAAGCTATGGAGGATGGCGCCCTGGTGCTGTTCAGCGGCGGGCAGGACAGCACCGCGTGCCTGGCATGGGCGCTGGACCGCTTCGCGCGGGTGGAGACGGTCGGTTTCGCCTACGGCCAGCGGCACGCGGTCGAACTCGACTGCCGCGGCCCCGTGCGCGAGGCGTTGGCGCGAAAGGGGGGGGCGCTGCGCTGGGGCGGGCGGCTCGGGCCGGACCATGTGGTCGACCTGGCGCCGTCCCTCGCGGCCCTGGGCCAGACGGCGCTCACCTCGGACGTGGCGATCACGATGAATGAGGACGGCCTGCCCAACACCTTCGTGCCCGGCCGCAACCTGCTGTTCCTGACCTACGGCGCGGCGCTCGCCTACCGCCGCGGGTTGCGCCGCATCGTGGGCGGCATGTGCGAGACGGACTTCAGCGGCTACCCCGACTGCCGCGACGACACGGTGAAGGCCATGCAGCTCGCGCTGAACCTGGGCATGCAGCGCCGGTTCGTGCTGGAAACGCCGCTGATGTGGCTGGACAAAGCCGCCACCTGGGCGCTCGCGGACCAGCTCGGCATCGTCGGGCTGACGGTCGAGCACACGCACACGTGCTACCTCGGCGACCGCACCCATCGGCACGACTGGGGTTGGGGTTGCGGTGCGTGCCCGGCGTGCGTGTTGCGCGCCGAGGGTTGGCGGCGCTGGCGGGCGGGGTAGCGGATTTGTTTGGCTTCGATGTTGCTGACCTGGTTCAGCGCCATGGCTTCTGGGTGGTCGGCGGCACCATCTTCTTCGAGAGCATGGGCGCGCCGCTGCCCGGCGAGAGCCTGCTGATCGCAGCCGCGCTGTATGCGGCCACGACTGGCAACATCACCATCGAGCATGTGGTGCTGGCGTCGGCAGTCGGCGCGGTGCTGGGGGACAATGCCGGCTATTTCCTCGGGATGCGGCTCGGCCCGCCGGTGTTGGCTCGATATGGCCCAAAAATCGGCCTTACCTTGGACCGGCAGCGCCTCGGGCAGTTCCTGTTCCTGCGCCATGGCGGCAAGGTCGTGTTCTTCGGGCGCTTCATCGCCTTCCTGCGCACTTTTGCGGCCCTGCTCGCCGGGGCGAATCATATGCCGTGGCGGCGCTTCCTGGTTTGGAATGCATTGGGCGGCGTATTCTGGACTTGCCTCTATGGCTTTGGAGCCTTCCTGCTCGGCAACCAGGTGCATCGGATCGTTGGGCCATTCGGCGTCGCGGTCGGGGCGGTGGCGCTGACGGTCGTGGTGCTCACGGTGCGTTTCGTGCATCGCCACGAGGCGCGGCTGATCGCCGAGGCAAAGGCCGAAATGGCGGCGCACGAGGCTGGCACGGGCGCACACGCCGGGCGGGGCCGCATCCAGTCGGCGCAGACAGAGTCGTGAAGCCCTCGAACCGCCTGGCCTGAAACGCCAACGCCGCCATGCAGGGCATGACGGCGCAGGGTGGAACTGCCAAGCCCTGCCGCCATCTCAGGCTGCGGCAAGGCCGGGAAAACAAGGCTTACCGGTCGGGCGCGGAAACCGCCCAGGTGTGGCTGTGAACCAGGCCGTCGTCATGGTCGTGGTGCGCAGTGCCACCCTGACTCATCGGCTCGTCATGCGATCCCTCCGGAGCGTGCTCGCCGTCGTGGAACTGCGCCGTCTCGGTGCTGCCGGCCATGGCGGTCGTGCTGGACTTGCCGCCCGACGCCGCGACGGCAACGGCGTCGAACCAGCCGGTGCCGACCTCGCGCTGGTGCCGGGTCGCGGTGTAGCCCTCTGGCTCCGAGGCGAACTCGGCCTGCTGCAGCTCGGAGTACGCCGCCATGCCGCGCTCCTTGTAGCCGCGCGCCAGGGTGAACATGCTGTGGTTCAGGCTGTGGAACCCGGCCAGCGTCACGAACTGGAAACGGTAGCCCATCGCGGCGATCGACTGCTGGAAGTTGGCGATGTCCTCGGCCGTCAGCTTCTTCTGCCAGTTGAAGCTCGGCGAGCAGTTGTAGGCCAGCATCTTGTCCGGGAACTGCGCGTGGATCGCGTCGGCGAAGCGCTTGGCCTCCTCTAGGTTCGGCTCGCTCGTCTCCCACCACAGCAGGTCGGCGTAGGGCGCGAAGGCCAGCCCGCGGGCGATAGCATAGTCGACACCGACGCCGGACTTGATGCGGTGGAAGCCCTCGGGGGTGCGTGCGCCGGTCAGGAACGGACGGTCGCGCTCGTCCACGTCGGCCGTCAGCAACTGCGCGGAGTGCGCGTCGGTGCGGCACAGCAGCACGGTCGGCACGCCCTCGACATCGGCCGCGAGGCGGGCAGCGTTCAGGGTGCGGATGTGCTGGCTTATGGGGATCAGCACCTTGCCGCCCAAGTGGCCGCACTTCTTCTCGCTGGCGAGCTGGTCCTCGAAGTGGACACCAGCAGCGCCGGCCTCGATCATGGCACGCATCAGCTCGAACGCATTCAGCGCGCCGCCGAACCCGGCCTCCGCGTCGGCGACGATCGGCGCCATCCAATGCATGGATGTGTCGCCCTCAAGCTGCGCGATCTGGTCGCAGCGGCGCAGCGAGGCGTTGATCTTCTTCACGACTTGCGGCACCGAGTTCACTGCGTACAGTGACTGGTCCGGATACATCTCGTTCGACGTGTTGGCGTCCGCCGCGACCTGCCAGCCGGACAGGTAGATCGCCTTGAGACCCGCGCGGACCTGCTGCATGGCCTGGTTGCCGGTCAGCGCGCCGAGCGTGTTGACGTACGGCTCGGTCTTCAGCAGGTGCCACAGGCGGTTGGCGCCCATCTCGGCGAGGGTGTGCTTGATCCGGAAGCTGCCGGACAGCTTCGCGACGTCGGCGGCCGTGTAGTCCCGCTTGATGCCGGCGAACCGCTCGGGGTCCTGGCCGGGGGTCG
>JAABUY010006117.1_pt1 | contig 11852 bp, 13 predicted proteins | sample 5560271 | NCBI WGS metagenome assembly JAABUY01 (sample SAMN10711886, study PRJNA513374) | rock metagenome | isolation source: Antarctica rocks | place: Antarctica: Victoria Land, University Valley
ATTGAAGTCATTGAAGTCATTTCGTAGTATACCCCCTTGTCTTAGTCTTTGCATCGATAGCGCTACCCGACCAGTGCCTACTTCGGCTACGTTCTCATACGTCCCCGACAGTACCTTTGACGCTGGAATCTCTTTGCCTATCAATCGCCACCTTCGGCCACGATCGCCAGTCGTAGGAGTTGGACGTCGGGCCTTATCACTGGTCGGCGTAGCACCCTGACACTGTCCTCCATACCAAGCATCAAGCGTCGTAATTATCAGTTCACAATCCTCATCAACCTACAGGCCTGTCTGCAAGACTCAGCCAATCTGTTATGACCGTACCCAACCAACTATGATTTGGATCTAACTGAGACAAATGTTACGACCCGTCCCTAGAAGACAGAAGCTCTATAGACAGGATGGACTCCGATAGGTTACTGAGATCAGTTCCAGATGGACTAGTGAACCTGTCAATTGGTCGACGAATGAAAGGTAAAAGCAAGGGAGGATCCGGCAAGCTTAGAACTGGACTCGATGGAAGCCTCGGAGAGGCTGAGTTTCCCTTGAGAGTAGGTCTTGGGCAAAGAGACTTATGACAAGTCTGATCCTTGGGGAAAGGATCCACAACCCCTCAGAAGGAGGGGTTAATTATAACGCTATGAATGAGACATGTGAACGGTAGGCAAGTGAACTGTCATGTCGGGGACTTGACCTGTATATAGTTGGTGGAATTCCCGGAGGTCGGGACTTCCAATTGGTGTCTTTAGCTTTGCTAGCGTAGCGGTATGAAACCAACTATTCGTATCAGTCAGGTGACATGAACCACAAACCATGAAATGTCTCAGGTGAACAGAGACAGATCTGAGACATTCTCAGCTGTGCAGAGATAATCACGTAGAGATTCTCTCTTGACGTGAACTTCTCGACGAGTGTCTTGCCCAGGTTCTCATCCTTCGTGAGAAGAGACATCGAATTCGTCTGATGACCAGAGAAGTCTCTGTTTGTCTCTGCTAAGTTTCTCGATCATGACAAGGTGGCTGACTTTATTAAATGGGAACAGTATTAGGAATCAAATGGAAAGAGATCAAATCCTTCCTCAATATCCAGGTGATGACAACAAACAATAATCGGACAAAGGCACAGAGTCAGCTGGACACCTGTACAAAGGAGGTTGCCAATACTCAAAGTGATCTTTCCTAGGCAGGAGGTAGGTCGAGTGACATGGAGAGTGGGCTGATGGCTGGCTTGAAAGGTATCCTCACCAAGATTCATGGTAGGCTACTGGACGCAGCACAAGGAGCAGACCAAGAAAGCAAGCAAGTCTCTGACTGATAGTGATGCCGATTGTCTATCAGAATCATTCATGACCTCTGGGTTCCACCATCTCTGGAAAATCCCTCAACCTTTGCCACCCGTTCTATTTACGAACCGCTTGCACGGTATATAAGTCTATACAAAATGGAGACAGAGCCTGCAGCTCTGGATCATACGTCAACCGTGGTTCTTTACCACACTTCTCGTCCTGGTCTTAAGTCCACCTCATTGGGTCACAGTCCCAATACCTCCAGTGACAAGTCAGAGACACTCCGTGTTCCAGTGTCTTGCATGAGTCGGTTCCATTTGCAAGCCGATGGCGATGTTTTGGGCTAGACAAAACATCCTTGCTCTATATCCAATTCCACAAGAATCTGATCTGCAAAAGTAATACAGGTGCAAGTCATACTGGTCCCGATTCAACCCTCGAGACGGCACGTCACGGTAGAAGATCACAAAACTTTCGCCACCCGCTCGGACCCCCTCCTCCCCATTACACCCCGTCTACACATCTCGGCATCAGACCGTCCAATCCGGATTTACAAGATGCCAGCCGACCTACCGCTGAAGGACAGAGTCCGTCTCGCCCTCGTCCGTCTCCCCGCTCTCATCCGGACTCGACTGACATTAGCAGGCGCTCGCCGTGATCCGCTCCAAGCCAGACTCAACCCCTCTTCACGGTCATTCCCTCTTGATATCTCACACCATCACTGACTGAAACAGACCACCTCCTGGACCTCCGCCTTCACAATCGTCCTCGTCAAGCTCGATTCGTTGTCGACCAAGCTCCGTCGGGGACGATCAGCAAGCTCGAGGATCTCGGGGCGATTGTGAGGCGGCTCGAGGGACGAGTGACGCAGCTCGAGTGTCAGATCAAGATGACGAATGTGGTGGAGAGGACGAGTCGCGGTGAGTGGATGTGGAGCTGATCATTGAGGTCATGACTGATGACCGGTAGTCCTGGGTGATTGCACGGATGAGGATTGGGCGGAGCAGAGGAGGAGGAATGATTGAGCGTTGATACTGGGTGTTTCGTTCGTCTCGGTATCTTACTCAGTAGGACATCGAGCTCAGGGTGGTATCTCTATCCCGGTCTGTCGTCCGAGCTCACTATGACGTGAGGCTGTATCGACAATGCATTGTATATCGATTCGATCTTGGATCTACCTATGCCGTCTTGACCTCATTAGCTACCACGCTCCACTCATGTTCGATCTTCCCCGTCTGTATTCCCGTCAGCATGTCCAGCATGCCCTTCGCGATAGCTCCCAATCCCTCCGGTCCAGTCGGCACCGTGATATCTCCTTTCTCATACCCGATTCTACGTCCAACTTCAGCATCGATCGCCTTACGAAGTCATCCAACACCTACTTGTCGATGGTCGAGACGACGGCCGCTGTACCCGTCCCGAAAACCTCGAAGAGTGTACCGTTCTTCTGCGCCTCGACCAGGTCGGCCATGATGATTTTTCGCTCAGACACCTGGAGCTTGTCGGGTAGGCCTGGGACTTTTTTTCCGGCCGCATGAGAGCGCGCCAGTGCTAATACGCTGACTAGCGGTCAGACGAGGTGCAGGTGATAGGAAGCGCGACTGACCTATCGCGGACAACACCGGGGAGAATCATGTCGTCTAGAGGTGGGGTGACGAGCTCGACAGTGCCGTCAGGCTTCTTGAATGCCACGAATAAGTTCATAGTCCCGACCTGGTGACGTTGACTCAGAGACACCTTGAGAATCAACAGGGATAGCCGACCCACCTCGGTGAGCGTATGATCTTCCCCGGAAAGCCACAGGATCTGGCCGTAGCCCTCCTTCGCAGCCTCGATCTGGGGAACAATGCCAGGTGCGTAGCTACCAGCACACTCGATCAGCTGGTCTCCAAAGAGTGATTTCTGACCTACTTCGCGCCTATCTTGAAGCTCCCCGTTCCTCCAGGCGAGGCTCGAACGTATTTTGTGGTAGCCATGAGCGACACGGGCTTGAACCCACCTGAGCGTTCGGATCAGTTTCCTACTTGTGACGGATATGAGGACACCACTCACTCGCATAGTAGGGGCCGACCTGCGGGAAATCATTCCAGTCATCGACACATATGTCCAGCATATCGTGACTTACGGGAGAGCAAATGACGAAGAGCAATGCATCTTTGGATGGACCGACGCCGAGCGCATTTTGCGTGCCAATCAAAGTCGGGCCTGGTCAAAAACGATGGTCCGCCCAGAACAAGTCCGCAGAGTTTCGACGCTCAAAATGATCAGACTAACGGATGTACAGGGAGAACCCTTTGTCCTTCGGAATCCATTCCCCATCAAGCACCACGAGCTTCTTTATGAGCTCCGTCAAAGCTTCGCCATCAAACGTCTGTAAGAAATCAGCTTGCCCAGGGATACGTATGAGCTGAACGTACCGGAAGTGCCATTCGCGCTGCCGTCTTTGAGTCCGTCAGCAATCGCTCAAGCACAGCAGAAGAGATGGACTCTGTTCATCCGCTTCATATTCATGTCAGGCCTGAACAACCGTACCGTCCCATCATCCTGTCGATACGCCTTCATCCCCTCGAACCTGTCCCCATCAGCCTGACTCGAAGCTAGCCAAATGAGAAGCATACAACGTGAAGGCGTAATGCAGGACCGTACTGGACGGGTCCATTATCAAAGGTCCATCTATTCCCGTCAGCTGATGAACCGTTCATGGAGCAAGATTGGACACACATGGTTTGATGACTGGATTGCCCCAGCCATTCGCGCTGGTCCAGGAGATGGTGAGCATGTGATCAGTGAAGGTGTGCCCGAAGATGAGTTTTGATGGGGCCTGTCGTGCTTTTGGGGACGTAGTCTTTTCGAGTTTCAATAATGATGCCTAAGGACTTCGTCAGTGGTGCTTAGCTGAGTGGGAGGGGGAAAACTCACGTCGATGTCTGGAAGCTGGATGATCTCGCCTGTCATGACATCCTGCAAGGGCTGAGGTATGTTTCCGGCGTAACGACGTGATGAGACGGCGCTTGGTCGTTTGAGGGGACGAAGGGCATGTCGGCCGAGGATGGTGGGTATGGATCTACGGATGGTAGGGCAAGAGGCGGCCATGGCGACTGGCTCTCAGGTGGACCAACGGCGAGAAGATAGGAGGGCTAGATGAAGGCAGGAGAATGTGAAAGCTGCCGAGGAATTTGATAGAATACTGTCTCGACTCAACCCCAAATGACCTTGATTTGGCGGGGGCACCCTTTCTCGGTGTGATTCTGCTGTTGTCTTCACAGGTCCACTACTTCGTGACCACCTTTCACCCGCTTCGCTCCAATTCACCATCTCCTCCACTTGCCGCCTTCACGTGACTGCCCTTCACTCGCGCTGGAAACCGGACCAGGGCGACGGCACCGGATCCGATATGCAGAATACAGCGGGCTCCATCTGGGGCAAGGTCCGTACTGGGGCCGTGGCGGCTGGCGCTACAGCGTCGACCATGATAAAGGTGAGCTCGACTACTCCATCTCTGCCCAAACACAACATTAGCTCGCCCGCTGAGGTATCCATCTTGTCAGGATGGCTCTTCTATGGCAAGCACAGGCGGCTCCTCCCTAATAGAAAGTTTCTCCCTACCCGGCGAAGCCCAGAAGGCTGCCAAGATCCTCGGCAGCTTCCTTGGTCCGTCGTCACCCTTTTCCATAACCCGCCTTGACTGATGGGATGGATCTCAGCCGATCCTCATCATCCCCAATCCGCACTAAATTCCGTCCCCAAAGCCGTCCTCCTACGCGCCAGAGGTATACGCTCATCCTGTCTGTCGAATCCGCTGATGAGGTGACAGGACTCGCCGTCTTCACTATTGTCAAAGCCGGCTTCGTGTTCTCCGGGAAAGCTGGCTCAGGATTGGTGATTGCGAGATTGCCGGATGGGAGCTGGTCGGCGCCGAGCTGTATCGCGACGGCTGGCGTGGGGTGGGGTCTACAGATTGGCGCAGGTGGGTCACACTCCTATCTAGGCCAAAGCTTGCCGATTGAGTTGGGCCATTTAGATCTGACGGAGGTGGTTATCGTACTGAATTCGGATGAGGCGGTCAAAGCCTTCTCTCGAGGCGGAAATGTTACGGTCGGGGGTGAGCAGCATTTCACCTTATCAGCTGAAGACTAAGCTTGCGATTCAGGCGGTGTTTCAGCGGCCGCTGGACCAATCGGGACAGGCGGCAACATCTCCGCGTCCCTCGCCAACCCGGCACCGATGTTCAGCTACAGCCGATCGAAGGGTGCGTCTAGCCGAAGCCTGCTCTTACACAACTAAATTCACCTTTCATTCGCAGGCCTTTTCGCTGGTCTGACGTTAGACGGGACGATCCTCGTCGAGCGGAAAGATGCGAATCGGGCATTTTACGGGTCCAACATATCCGCCACTGACATCCTAACGTACGTCCTTCGCTTATTGTACTTGTCGTCCCGTTGATGGGTGATAGGGGACGTGTCCCGGCCCCCGAGGTCGCGTCGGCAATGTACGACATCATCGAAGGTCCTTCTCACATCCTCTGGCTAAGCCCCGAGCTGATGGTACGGTAGCTGCCGAAGGACTGGATGAGTCCGGTCTGCCATTCGAGGCGTACGTCCCGACTGCTGAGGGAGCACACGCGCCTGTGCCTCCTGAGGGGTACCCGACTGGAGGCGAAGGGACGGGGTCCGGGAATAAGACTGTGTTTGATGCCGGGGCTGCTCAGTAAGATGTGCGAGGGTTCTGGCCATTTCGGGGACGAGGCTGCAGCGGATAGATTTTGCTGGTGTGACTATATACACACCTTACATCGGTCATACCTATTTCCGTAACAGCATTCGACTGCCAGCTCTAGCTGAATACACGCCGTCGCGTCACCACTTCGAGTCGACTGTTGATCATCGAGTAGGAATTCAAGCTCCAGGTACCCTCTGCTCAAGCTCAATTGCTACCCGCAGTATTCCGATACTTCCAGCAGTCTTCCCCCATGTACTTCAAACTAAGCGCCTAAGAAGGTACCTTGTGACATCCCGACTGGCTACCGGACCCACAAGATCACGCACCAGAGTCAGAGCCACTCGGGATCGGACTCACTCCGCCTTCTTTGGATCATTTGCTGTCATGCAATTGCTCCTCTGACAATACGAAGTGCGACCAAGTCATTTTCTGGTCCCAGCACTACCCTGAAATTTTAGATTTTTAGTATCGATTATTCCCCCTCGTGGTTTAATCGCGAATTGTGCCTTCCTATGGCGAAGCACCATACTTCTCCCTCAAGTCTTCCCAACCAGGATTGTCCACCTGGATACCCTCATATCCCGTCGCATACGTCCCACTGACGAGCTTGAAGCTCGGGATGCTCAGGGCTTGCGTAGCACTGCCCAGTGCCCAAGGGAGAGGACGACGGTGTTGGTCCCGTGATAGTGGAGGATAGCTTGATGTACTGGAAGGTGGTCTGCGGACCGAGCTTCGCGACAGGCTTGCCCATTTGCCAGCCATTAATGTAGAGCTGAGCTGGACAGCGAGTCAGCGCAGTCCAGCGGACGGATTATATTTCCGTAGTAGGTAAAACTGCAAAGAGGGGGTAGACTCACAGCGGTATTGTCCGACAGTGCCGTCAAAGACGAAGGACATGGGAGCGTCGTACCCTTTCGGGAAGTCGAGATCGAATGTCGTAAGGAAAGAGCCGATCTTGAAACAAATTAGTTGCGCTCAACTCCAGCCGAGAGGGACCTACTCCCGTTTGATCAAGACCTTGCATCGGGCTCCTCATCTCCCATGACGAATTGTCGTAGCCGAGCAGATGCCACCCTTTCCTCTATGAAGTCGCGTCAATTCCTGTCGTGCAAGGGAAGCAGAACAGATTACATCGCCGAAGAGTCCTCCTTCATTGTGAATCTTCCTCGTCTTGTCAGGTACTTTCTCGCCTAGATAGTTCCTGGCGACGGTCCAGCCGGTGGACTGCTGACTATCGTCTCGGCCGACGAGGTAGTAGCCCTACTCGTGTATCAACGCCACAATGAGACAGTCCCGGAAGAGAGACCAAACAGAAACCAACCTGGATACCTCGAGGTTGTTGTATATCTCTGACCCTACCGCCAGGTGTACAGCACACGTCATACCCTGATAGATCACCACTCATGTTACTGCGATTGCGTCAAAAGTTAAGGACACATGGAAGCAGGATAACAGACTCTTGCACGACCACGCAAACATGTCCGCCGTGACCGGGAAGCTGTTATTGTTGGTGCGATTGGTAGTGTCCTGAGCGCCGAGGTAGTTCTCGTTGAGCCAAACGCTGGCCGCGCAACTGACGCCGCCCGATGTGGGAATGTTGACCGCGGTGGGGGCTGTCATATTCTTGGAATGCATGAAAGTACCTCGCCAGATGATGTTACCAGCCTGTATCCATCAGTTTTATATCGATCAAGCACGAAGCACTTACATGGGAGCCATAGTCATCTGAGTACAGGACACAGGGTTCACCGTAGTATGGTGGGAAAGCGCTTGTTGTATTGGTATGATTCGCTGGTATGATGGCGAACCCATCAAAATCAAACTTGATCTCGGGCAACGAATCTTTGTATTTCCAGGTAGCTTTCATCAAGTCTGGGATAAGCAGATTCGGCTCGGTGACATCGATCGTGATCTGGTAGATCCCATCGCCGACCTCGCGGAGGCCATCGAGCTGCTTGTTGTTCCACTTGATCGCGTTGACCTTACTAGGCCCGTAGACAGTCATAGTCGTCTTCTTATCCACGTCTCCCCAGACGTCCAAGCAGTCTTCCTCACTAGATGCATGGCGAACGAGATATGGTCCGTGGACGAGTAGAGGGGTCGAAGCCGCAAGATCGACGAAGTTGACGAAAGTGCCCCTTCCGGCGACCGAAGGGTGCCAGAACTGCTTTGCGGTATCGTAGTCGGCGATGAGAAGGACAACGTCTCGACCGCCGGTGGAAGAGAGGAGGACCGAAGTGAGGCCGGACGACGGGGAGAAGCTCATTATGAATGAGCTATCCTAAAGGCAGGACACAGTTTCAGCTCTCGTGCATCATGAAATGGAGAGAAGCCACTCACTGTGGCGTAATATTGCACGTCTGTTGGGCCAGTCACATTCTTGGCCGTGGGATTGCCGACTTCGAATGCCACCTCGTATGTGAGACCCTCCCATCCATAGACGAGAAGCATGTTTGCTCCGTCTACTTCCAGCTGGGTGAGGAGGTTCGCCGTCAAGTACTTCAGTTGCGAAGAGCCGAATGACAGGTCCGTCCTGATAGGCATCAGCATATTCGACGCATTCGAGAAATGAGAGGTACGCGATGACGAAGGAATCAGGTCCTAGGAGAGTGATATTGCCACCTTGTCGGGGTACAGAATCGTCTGACCCGACGGGATATTGGAAGGTAAGGGTGTTGCTAGCAGGACAGTCAGTCGGATACTTGTAAGTGACGTAACATGTACTTGTCCGTAGCATTGTTGTGTCGGAAGATGTAGAATGACGATCCCGCGATGGGGTTCTGGAAATGGGTAACGTATACGTCCGGAACAGTTGAGTTGTCGACGGCTACGGCGCACAATCGTTAAGCGGGAGCTGATCGCTCCCTGTCAATTTGGCTTACCAATCAGGTCGGTCAGATAAGAGTCCTTGAAAGACCTCAAGAAGAGACTGCAGCTTGAATTTGGCGAATTTGTCGGTGATCCCGCGCTGCTCATCGAGGGGGGCAGCGTATCCTGGCAACGATTGAGCTATCTATGAATACTCTCCCGTAGGGTCGACTCACGTATGAAGTGTAGCCCTTTGAGTATGGTAGCTGGCCCCAGGACGTGCCACCCTGAAGAACAATAATGGTCAGTCTGGGTAACTCCACTTTTCAGAAGGGAGCAAATCACGTAGAACATGTAGAAGCTCTACGCTGCTACCCCGCTAGCCCAGAGCTGATGGAAGAAGACCCGCTGGAAGCTGGAGGTCTAGTCAGCAAAACTCTGCAAGCGACGGGATAGACATACTTCGTATGACCAGCTCCGTATCCTCCGGTACTGCCCCGATTATCCGCCGATCCACCTTGAAAAATGACGCGATTGCTCATCAGCATGTGCCTCAGGGAAGTAGATTGACGCACTCTGGGAAGCAGTGGAGTTTCCCGGGAGCAGCAATGTCCAGGTAAGACCTCCACGTCCCGACGACGTCCCTCCGATTCGCGGGGTTCACCGACCACACCCGGAAGAGCCTGCGAAAGGACCCTGGATCGGATGATCACGCTTCGGTTCGGCCGGACAGTGCTAACTCAGGGGTAGGCGTCAACACCATACAAGTCCGTAGGGTTGAGCGGATTTCTCTTCTCTCCTAGATCATTGATGAAAGTCGGGACGACCTGTAGGTGCTTTGAACATACGTATCTTGTGCGCAATTGGGACCACGTACGATGCCCAAGGCGAGGGCCCTCTGGCGGAGCTCCTCGACATATTGGTTCTGTCCAGCTGAGCCGATCTCAGCCGAATCGAGATGGGTCAAACGTAAACTTACGACCATTGTAGTACTCATTCTCAATTCGCAGCAGGATGATTGGTCCGCCTTTCGTGATCTGATTCTTCTCGATGAGACCAATGACCCCGTCCCACTTGAGGGTCAGAAAGTCTGCATTTAAAGCACTCACGATATCCCTGCCACGATTGATGGTAATTGGGGTGTCATTGCTTCTGAGTTCGCCGACGTATTGATTCCAAGTTGTATCACCAGGTAGCGTTCAGACATGACCCGGTATACCTCCAGACGACGTCTCCGAGCTGTCCAGCCTATCAGAACGACCCGGCTGCTACATATGACTCACTTGATGTCAGGTCCCGGCCTGGCGATGACGAATATCCCCTCGTCCTCACAAGCGTCAAAGAACGGCTGGAAATCGTTTATCCCCGTCAGATCCACCTCTCCCGCACTCGGATTCGTCAGTCCCCAATGAAAGTAGATCGATATGGTATTCAGTCCCGCCGCTTTGGCCTTTTGATCCGCGGGAAGAAGGAGATCGAGGACGAGGCGAGGGCGAGAGAGCTGTGACGGAGGGTGAGAAGGAAGGGGAACAGCATCCTGCAGAATCAGCTGTTGTTGCAGTCAGAATGGGTGGGTCGGAATGTGAACGGAGACCATGCTGGCTGAGGAAGAGCTGCATCTCGGTTGTACATCGGTTATTCGGTTAGATTTGACAACTTCGTAGCGCTCTTTCCACAATCACATGATAGATATCACTGTCCAGGATTCGACAGTGAGGAGACTACGGGAATCGGCCCGGTGTTTCGCCCGCTCCGGGAGGGTACTCGAAAAGCACCGGTTCTCATGTCAGGTGGGGTGATTTGCCTACCCTTGCAGATCATCACTTGCATGGGTGGCATTCCCGAGGGTCTCTTCTGACATTCTGTCCTAGTCATGACAAGCTTCATATGACTCCTGGTCAATCAAAAGTGACAAATCACGTGAAAGACTGGTGTGGCCGGTCCAGCGAATTGGCCCTTCGGATTATGGAGATTGCATGTCGACCAACAGCATATCTCGAGGGGATTTCGCAGAGACCAGTAGGTTCCTGTATGCCCGGCTACCCCATTTTCCCTGCTCTTGACGGTTGATGAAGGATGATATTGACACGAATCGCATTTCGCGTTACAGCTGGCGTGGTGCGTTTGGCGTCTCCTTATCGCCCATGGCATTCCGAGAGTGTAACGGAAAAAAGGCACTTTCTCTCCAACGCCGACGCCCGGAATCCTAACAGTGTGGTCTGGATCCCCCTGATCCTATTCGAAAGCACCGGATCTGGAACCGCGGAATATGTCTTGAGCAGTCCCAGCATTGAGCCTGCTTGCCCATCGCGCTGAACCAGGATAACACGTTTTGGCCATCGTTCACTGCACTTTGCACGATGATGTAACTCCGTTCGACGCAGCACCGGCTCCATTCCTCCTGCTTCGGACTTTGGATTGGGCTTTGTGAACGTTTGGTCTGTCACATAGAATGGGAGATGCCGATGGGGGACGGACCAGATCCCCAGCCAATCGCGGCGAACGGACATGCAGGAAAACTTCCACCGCCGCTGGTCCCCCTGCCTCGGATGGGGATCGAAAACCACCGCCGAAGGCTCCCCCACCTCAATCAGCAGGCCGATGTGGCGGATGACGGGACTATGCGGGCGGAAGGGATACATAAGAATGGGAGAGCAGACGTCTTGAACAGGGGGTGGATCTATTGGGAGGACGCCAAGCAGTGTACTGAGTATGCGTTTCATCTGGTTGCACGCGTGCGCTCGGTGTGTGAAGCCATTTAGCTTTGTCGAGAGATCATTGCGCTGATCCGGGTGTTGGAAGGCTCGGATAAGCTCGCGCGCGACGCGTTCGTTCATGTGAAAGTTTTCACTTCGCTCGTCCTTTTTTATTATCTGGCTTTTCTCCGGTTGCCCACGAAAGAAAGCATGAATAATATATCGTATTATACCAAGTAATCCTCATCTCTTCTTCCGTCCACCCTCTTTCCTCCGGCGCACCGGCTCCTCATCGCTCTCTGCCTCCTCCTCGACTGGTGGTAACGCCGACGTAGCTCTTCTCG
>JAABUY010006119.1_pt1 | contig 11851 bp, 10 predicted proteins | sample 5560271 | NCBI WGS metagenome assembly JAABUY01 (sample SAMN10711886, study PRJNA513374) | rock metagenome | isolation source: Antarctica rocks | place: Antarctica: Victoria Land, University Valley
CTGCGACTCAAGTTGAGACTTCTTGCACATTTGTGATTTCTGATGATCATCAAGCGTTGATCTCTTCAGACTAATATTCGAAATACATGATTTGCAAGATCGATTCAGCAAGTCTCTATGAAAAGTCATCTCAAACGAGACGTTGAGCTTTTGCTGATTTTCAAATCATTGCATTGTCTGAGAAAATGCACTAATCTTTCGTCGCTCTTGCGTAATGCTTTGAGCGTAAATAATCACAAGTTGCGTCGAATGATGAATCAAAAAGTCAATCTTCTTCTGATATCGATGACACAACAGACACAAATCTAGATTATCTTCATAATGTTTCAAAGTTTCGACGTCAGTGATAAATTCTAAGTTGAATATATCACATCTTGTCAGTAGCTTGACGATCGAATTCTCTGAAAGATGACATTATATTGTATCACGACAGTGATATTGATCTTCTCAAAGACGTTTCGAGACGTTTGTTAGCTTGAAATAGAATGCAAAGATGAGCAATGCGTAAAGTGTCTTTGCACAATCTAGATACATTTGTGATATGTGAACGCTTTCTTGCAGCTCATTCATGCGATCAATGTTGTCAATCGTCGACTCATCGTTGAGTAAGACGAAATTCAGTCGAATGAAGTCTTCTCGCTTTCTCTCATTCATGATGTTCATGAGTTCATTTCAAATTTTTTGCTCATTGAAGAAAGACATGTAAGATCGTCAAAGTCGAGATACATAGTCATCGAGAATCACGTGACGAAAGTTGATAGTTCTGAGAGATGTTGAGATCTTCTGAGCATCTGTGTCAAGAGACACAACGACATTCGAGATCAAAAGATAAGAATCGTTGTGTAGACGTTTCGACAACGCAATTCTGACAGAGTTGTTGTGTTCACTCATTTCATTATTCTGAATCGATTTGAATGTCTTGATTTGTGCTGATCGATACAAACTGTTTCACATCAGTCGTGTTTCGTCGTACAGCTACATAAATGTACTCACACAGATGCAGTCGAAGTAGCTCGATCACTGAAAAATCAGTTTCTAAGCTTCTGCAAAGACGAGACACTCACGCTTCTCATATGCATGATTCATTCTCAACTTTCTTTGAACGAACGTGTGTATATTCTAATCTTTTGTTCAGTCTTTTGTCTTCGAGGACAGCACTCAATCTTATCGCATTCTTCTTTTCTTGCGTCAGACTCGTTGTAATTGATGAAAATCATCAAAGAGACATTATCAATCGTAGCGACGATGATATCAACTTTGATGACAAGAATTCTCGATTGATAGTCAAACATGCAATCATCAATTCTCAAGTACTTCTTCAAACAGTCTTCAAGAACATTCGCATCATAATGATTGTTTCTATATCAACTCTTCAAGAAGAGATGAAGACGTTTAATGAAGTTCATTCGCTCTTGAGATCATTCGAAGAGTTTTCAAGTTAATGCATCGAAAACGTGAACACATTGTGAAACTGACATGTCACGTAGAAATAAGATACAGACAATGAGATCTTCTGTTTCATATTTAAGCCTGATGATTCGTGAGATCTGAACGTGAAGCTTATCAACGCTAGTGTCGAACGCAATATCAAAAAGTCTTGAATTTGTAATTCACTTTCTATCATACTCTGAATGATTGTCATAATTTCTAGTGAAATAACATCATGTGTGTCTTTCTCATCGATAGTCAAAATTCGTTCGTCAGCGACAAAAGATTTAAGTCTCACGATGCAATTTTCAGAACAACATAAGAGACAAGTCTTAATATGATATTGACAATTCATAATGAGCATCTCATTCTCGTAGATTCGTACACACATATTACATATGACATGTTTGCAGAAGAGTGAATTCTCTGACTTTCGATGAACACATCAAACGCAGATGCTGTTGCTCTGAAATAGCAGTCACGATATGTCAAGATCACTCACATTCTCTCGATGCACTTGTGTCGCGAGCTTGCTCAACATCATATTCACAAAGTACGTGATCAGATGTCTTTTGATACATTGCTTCTGATTCTCAATCTGCTTCACGATCTCTTTTTTTGCATATGATCGCTTCTTGAATGAGTCAACGAGTGATCTAAGACACGAGAGATGATAGATGACATCATATATCGTCTTCGAATCAAAGTCTAAGTTCTGAATCAGCTCGTAATTTGAAATATGCTAGTGCAGTACTCACGATGCATATTGAAAGAATAAACGTTCAGCAAGATACTAGAAGCGATAAAACTTGTCATAATGTCGTTCAAAAGATCATGATACATTTCAAATCGTAAGAACGAAGTTAAATGATCGAAGTGATCTGAATCGACTTCATTATCTAGTCGACTTGTCATAACGAAGTTAAAAGATCGAAGAGCAGAGACTGCTGTCTGCGATACGACAATTTGAAAGAACTTGTTCAGATGCACGACGAAGTAGAAACATTGACAGCGCGATCAGACGTTTTGCATCTCATTCATCTGTCTTCAAAGCAGCTTCTTCAATTGTCGAAAACGTGTCAACGAGAATATTTGCTCGTCTGTCAGATGTAGAATCTTGATGAACGAGTAGAAATCTTTTAGAATCTTCTGATTCAGACTAAATTGCACATCTTGCATTTCGAGTAGATCGTGTGTAGAACTAGCACTCGTCTCGTCATTGCATTTGATGATCACAACACTCGATCGAGCTTGCTTGAAGAAACTTGATTCTGCTTCGACAATGATTCAAATTTTCAGACGATTCACGACACTGTTGAAGTTGAGAAAGTCGTCGATAAAAATGCACAGTACGTTGCTGAAGAAACAGAATATTCACGCATGCAGAATGTCATAGACATTGTGCACGATTGTGTCATTCGCTCATCAAACAGAGAAAGACTCGATTTCATGACAAGATGCGTTCGAGACTGATATAATCATTGCAGATGAATCACTTTCGACAAAGAATACTGAATGATCGAAGTAGAGACTTGTATTATCAACTCGCAGAGTGACAATGCTTTCATTAGATTCTTTTTTGACGTGATTTGAAAAAAGCTCTCGAAGAGCTAGATTTTTGACTTTTCGATCTACAAATAGTAGAACAGAGAGTTGCTGAATTGTCGAATTAGTCAGCTTTCTCATGATTCTAGTCAAGCGATCTGTATTGATCAACGCGATCTCTTTTTCACTCGTCATGTGTAGTCACTCTGAATGCTTGCAGATGATCATGTTGATTATGCTTACAAAACAACGATTCTACAACATAGAGAGATAGAGATCACGACAGGTCTTATATGTCTCTATGATTATTCAAAAGTTGACTTCTCTCAGACATTCTTTTCTGACAGTCTGCAGAACAATTTCTCATTCGATAATTCGATGATTACTGAGCATGAGCACTCGATCTTAGTTTCAGATACAAATGACAGAAAGTGATTGAGTCTTTGTCTTCGATGTGATCATGTTCATCTTATGTGATCTAGTGAGAAAAAGAAGCTGTCGATCTTTTCAATTATATTTATTCATGAGATCTGAATCATGTCTTTTAAAGCAATATATTTTGAAGGTACAGCATCGTATTCAGCGAGTAACACATCTATGAAAAAGACAAATGAATCAAAGATCAATCTTCGTAGCAAGTAACTAAAATCAAACAAAGATTTTTCGTGAATGCAACAGCGACATTGTAAACAACATTTGCTCTTCTTCTCATTCAAGTCGTCTTTTCTTTTCTTGTGTCATGAGTACTGACTGCAATTTGACTGTTTCTATGTTGATTTTCTCGTCGCTGTCAGAGAAAGACGTTTCTGACATACTCTGTGATTGAATCTTAAACTTTCTCGACAGATTATCAAGAACGAGTTGCTTGTGCTGCAGCTCGTTGATCGTGCGCTGTAGCTCGTTTCGCAGACTTTTCACTTCTGACTTTGTACTCTTTCATTCGTGAAAAAAAGTATTCAGATCTATATTGTTTGAAAGATCAATGCTCAAATCTTTTTCGTTTGAAAGCTCAAGCTTGTTGAGAATGTCAGTCAATGTCTGAACGATAGCTCGTTCATGCTCAAGACTTTTCTCTGTTGCTTCACAGCGAGTCGATTCATGTTGCAGCGACTGAATCGCAAGAACGTAATTTCTTCTTTCTTCTTTGAAAGTCGCTTGTTGAGTGTCAAGCTGTCTCTGAAGATCGACTGCGACTTGTTTCGACGACTTTACAAATTTGACATACTCTTCTCGTTCATGACTTAGAGTTCGAATACGAAGCTCATTGAGCTGATTGACGTGATCGATTCAAAACAACTGATCATTCAAAATATTGTGCTGACTCTGAAGAATGTTGATCTTTCGATGAAGATTCTGATTTGAAAATCATTCAATATCACACGTCGTGCAGATAAATGAATTCATCTGTCACTAATGTCAGCTTCACGACTTCTGAGAGAAGTGAAAAGTCTTTATCACTCGAAACGTCTGATGTTCAAAGCTCACTGCATGATCTTGCGATGTCATGTCTGCGATGATTGAGTTTTGTTCAAGAAAGTAGAGATGAAGAATTGATGAATTGCTGAACTCTATGATCTTTTCAATGAAAGCAGTTATCTCTAGATATATTTCGAAAGACGCAATGTATAATGAATGCTTCAAATTCTTTGCAACACGTTCTGAGTCTAATGTTTACATCTCAGAAGCGAAGTCAGAACTAGTCATCTCAATTGTGATAGTGTGTTGACTAATTCTATTTTGTGATGCTTTTAGAAGCATCAGAGATTCAGATTGAACTTTCAAGAGCATCAAGATTCGAATAGCGCTGAATGATTGATAGAGATACGAAGCATGAGTGAGACGTAGATATGCGCGACGCGAAGAAACTAGCTAGGCTTAGAAATACGATTCGTGTGAGATAAGCATTTCTAATGAAAGAATTCTGAGTGTTAGAGCTAATGCACATAATCACACACGTGATACAATGTAGAATTGACGCACATCAGCTTTCATAACGTCTGTAAAGTTCGATTCGCACGAACTCTTCATGCGCTCGCAGTCAGTTGAACAAGACTTAGTCGCAATCTTTCATTCATTATCTCTTATCATTCAAATATTGCTGCTTCGAACAAGCTGATAAGAAAGTCGATCTCAATGAAGCAGTTCTTCATAATTTTTCTCTTTCGTTTCTCAAGATGACTTTCATTAAGCAAGAATCTTTGTCTGAAGAGCAGTGAAATTAATTCATTAAGAACTTTGAAAACAAACTCAACGCATACTTTTTCAGCTATGAGAACATCACATTAGATCAAGACGAGTCGTTCACAAACAACAAAGCTAACTCAATCTTTGATCAAGTGATCAGTCAAGCGACAGAGAATGTGAAAAGCAAATCAGTTGATTCACATGTGAATTGAACATTCATGAATTCAGTCGATCAGACGTTTGAGATATTGAAAGATCTTGTATCTGATATAAATCTTGATTTCGATCAAATATCATTAAGACTCGATGAAATTGAAGCACTGTATGAGCACTGTATCTTCTTTAGATGATAATTGCTTACAATATAACAGACTAGAAGAAAATTCAAGATATATCAAGTTCAGAAATCTACAGCAAAACGAAAGTTGATCTTCGCGAAAGACAGATTAGCGATCTTCATCAGCATCTGACTGCACTTCATTCATTCTTTCAGAGAATGAGAGCGATCTTGAAGATGTTAACACAACACGTTAATTCTCAATAAAAGATCAAGATGCTCATCATCTCGATCAACATGCAACACGACAAAAGCTTGAATCGTGATTGAATGCAGCGTCTGCGTTAGAATACAGAGTTGATGTGATCAAGTTTGACAGTGACGAGACTGAGCGAGAAATCAGATCATGTTTGATCTGAAGTGCTTTTTCACTGCATGATTATTGATAATTGTCTTTTCACAACTTTGCATTTCAGAAAGATATCTCTTTTGTGAATCTAAGAAGTTCTGACGATCTTGTTGCTGAAAGAAAGTGAGCATCTTCAAAGCTTGATGACGTTAACGTAATGCACATATAGCACATCTGCAAAGCGATAAATGCGTTTATCGTCGCAACACAAAAATAGCATCTGCATTCATTATGTTCTCTATGCAATCGCGTCATGCATCAGAGTTTAATCATGCTAAATCTCGAGTCATTGAAATACATGAACAATTTCTCTATCTTTACAGATTCATCGTGAGAGCGCAATTTCTTCTCTTGTTTATTAGTAAAGTTGTTTCATGATTCTCGAAGATGATCACTCTATCTTCACAATCAACTCTCTGAGTATGCAATTTCAAGTCATGCGCGAAGCTGTGTTATCACAGAATAGTGTCTCTATCGCTTCGACACAAACACATAAAGTCAGTCTCGAGTGCTTTGCATGAATGATAATTTGCGACGAATCAACAACTTTGCATACAGAGAAAACTTCATTCATCAATTTTCATAAGAGAAAATACTCGACGAAAGTCATTTCATTTATGCTCAAATCACAAAAGTAGTATACAATGATTGTTCTCATTCAAATTTCGCTAGAAATCTGAGAGAAATGTGCTTCATGTCAATCTATTTCTTATACATCACATCTAGCTATAATCACATGAGATGTCTTCATTTCAAGTTAGCGATCAGCTTGACATCTCAAACATCTTCGAATCTTGATTGTAAGATGAAGAAGTCATCTTCAATATGCTAGACTTATCATCATTGCGAGACATTTCAGAGTTGTTCAAAGTTCATTCTAGTAGAAAGAAAGTGTGCTCGTGTAGTAAAGCATGAAATCTTGCTCGTCGAATCTCTCTTGCTGCTTGACGAGAATTCTGTTGAATGAAATCGTCGTGAAGCGTGTTCTGCGAACGTGTGAAGAATTTCGAAAATACGATGATGCACATCATCATGAAACTTTGCAGTGAGACGTATTAGATCAGAAATACAGAATCTGATTTTTCTGTAGAACAAGAATTTTGAGTTTCAGTCAGCACGATCGCTTCACTGTTCATACGAGATAAAATATCTTTTTTTCTCTGAGACTCAAGTATCTGTATAGCTAGACTTTGAGAATTCAGCACTCTTTAAATGCTGTTGAATTCATGTCGATCTCTGACTTACGTCTTGAGCATCTCAACATATGACTCTTCTCTCAGATTCTGATCTTTAACTAAGCTTGCGTCGATCAATCAATCTGTGAAGATCTCAAATTCTGACTCTTTTTCTCTTCTGTTTTAGTCACTGTTGAATTTTTGACTGACAGTTTAAGTTCTGAACTGAAAGCGTTCATTTTTTGCATGATTTCTGACAGATGAACAAATTCGATTGTTTCAGAAACATTTTTGAATATGACGTTTTCTTGTCGTTCGTTGAATCAAACATAACTTCGAGATCTAATCACAGACTTGCATTATATTCGATCAATTTTAGAAGATGCTTCTCAAGATTGTTTGACATAGACACATTTTTGTCATGTTCGCATTTCGACGTCAAATTCACTCGCTTCTGCGCAAAGATCAGACTACAATCAAGTGACATTTCATCTTGACAGACTCATTATCAGCAGAACTGCTGCGTCAAGAAGATAAAAATGTCACACAGTTATAAAACATGTTACAGAAACTATCTGTTTCTGAACGTGAGATCTTCTTCTTCGTTATCATCTTGCTCACGACGAAGATATGTATTATCGAAAACGATGAGATTCTCTTCTCTTATATTTGAACTGTTCTAGAAGTTTTCATTCTTTACTCTCTCACAATCTCTGACTTCGTCTGAATGTGCGACAGTCGCGCGACATACATAGTACGACAGACGAAACTCATGTCAGAGCTTACATTTTCTTTCGTCGAAGTTCTCTTCTTTTCGAATTCTTGTTCAGACAAAGATTGTCTTCGATTAGTCGCGCTGTTTGAGATCATGTCACGTCGCGAACGCTGTCGTGTCAAGATCATCAGAAGTATTGTCGAATTGATCAATGCTGTGTTGTCAGATTCTTCGTTCATGATGTATGATCATAAAAGTCATCTTCATTAACTTAACGTCGTTGCTTTTCTGAAAGACATTAGATCAACGAGTCATTATTGAATTGAAATGACTTACTGTCTGACTACAGAACAGATCGTGAGCAATGTTTCTTCGAGATACACTGTCAAATGTGATTCATAGAGTTCTTGAAGACACTTTCAGATAATCTGTTGTACTTTTAATTCAATGTCACGTTTCTGTTGAAGTTGTCACTAAAATGTGTCTCTTTCTGTATCATCTCATTCTTTTGAGTCGATGATGTTCGACTCGCGTTGAACGACGTAGTAAATGAAAAGAACGATAACTTTGTGTAAAGTAAATAATGAGTTGTCGAATTTGATTCTTTATCATAGACAGAACTAATATAAAGATGTTGAGCTTGTATTTGTTCTATGTGCATATGATATAGTTACGCAAATGCGTTGCATATACAGTCTAGCATTTTGCTGACATTGTGAAAGACTGCGGTCTAGTAACTGAGCAATTCGCTTTCTGATCTTTTATGATGAGTTGATATTCATTACGCTGCTCAATCTTCGACTTCTGAGATATGCTTGAATGTTGAAGTCGTTCTAACAAGTCTGCAATATCGTCTTTCAAAATCTCAAGATGATCATCTAACTCAAAAACAGTTTTCTTCAAATTTGATTGCAGTTTCTGCAGAGCTTTGATAAAGAATTCACGTTTTTTAGATTTCATTTTCATGAATCTGTATCAACATCAATAGTGAGTCTTCGTAAAAGAAACTGATAAGTTCTTACTGTTCATTGTAGATCGCGCATTCTTCTTTGATATGCTGTCTCTCTGAGATGAGTAATAGAATGACAGCATCAAATGCATTATACAAATAGACTCATATCTGATCATCACGTCATCATCTTCGATACTTGCAATACTGTAATTCTCGCTTCTTTGCTAGACTTGACTCTTTAAGCTCAGAATGAGCTTCTCTAATGAATTTTGCAAATGCTTTTGTCAATGCTTTTTTTCTTTATCGTCGACTTCAATTTTGAATGTACTTTGCTCAGACGACGCACATTTTCTTTCGATTTCAACATCTTGCAAAATCTTCATCGTAAAAATTCATTTGTCAATACATACAAAAATCTTATTCTTGAATGATCTGATCTGAGCTCTCTTGATAAGTTGACAAATGATCTCAGTCGTTGAATCGATTTTTGAAGTTTCAAGCTTGATGTGACTTTGCTTTTGAGCGATTGCTTCATCTCAAGCTGTCGTTACTTTCTCACACTCGACTGTCTCGATCATTCAAAGCAATTCTTTCGCTCGTTTCAAGTGTTTTGACTCAGATCGTTCGTACTTCGAGCTGATAGTGACGAGATGATCTCACTTCTCAAGTCAAGCATCTTGAGAATCTAAATGCGATGAAGACTCTCAGTTTAGTCTACGACTCTTCTTGAATTCTTCTTGATTTTGATCAGACTCATCATCTGAAATGTCTTCAGATACACGACGCTTTTTAATTCTAAGCTTCTTGTTTGATGACAGAATCATATTTACTATCTGTTGTTCACTTCTTTCTTGACGTTCTAAATCGACTAGACGCTCAAGATAATGATATCGAAGTCAAACATCATTTATCTGCTTCTCTAATGTGTCTCGATTTGAGACGAGACAATCTGCATTGTACATCATGTATATCTCACAGTCAGAATCGTTTTCTTGCTGTCGAGATGACTGCAAACCTTCAGTGATCATAAAAGAAAAACATGAAAAAATGAAAAAATGAAAATTCTCACTTACTTCATTAACTGCGATAAAATCTCGATTTTGATTCTCTCATTCTTTCATGACGTGAATCAATCGCTCTTTGATGATCAACATCATATCTGAGTTTGATATGTCTTCAACAAGAGAGTCATACTGTCGAATGATGATACGTTTAAGATTCACATCAAACAGCATTCAGTGACTTTGAAAGCAGCATGAAATGATGATGCAATCGTGATCGCGACTCAATGAGCATTGCATCTTTAGATTCGATTGCTGATTGCTGCTCTTAAATGATGCATAGAAGCTTTGTAATATCAAAGTCGTTTTTGATCAATTGAATGAGAACAATAACAACATCAGATTGAAATTAGTGAGTCATTCTCTCTGTTGAAAACGAAAGAAGAAATAACTAATTTCATTCGAGTTGATGATCTTTGAGCGTTCATCGTTGTTGACAACAAAGGTTTTTTTGCAATATTGATATTCACAGCGTTGAATCTCTTGCTTCAGCTTGTTCTTGATTGAAATTTCAACATTCGTTCTGATCGTCTCAACATCAGTTGTTGTGATGAAGCTTTCACAAGAAACAGCAGTCACATCGAACAAGCTATCAGATGCTGATGATCGATCAACGATAATGATTTCTTGATCAGAGACGAAAGATTTCTGAGATATTTCTGGCATAAGCACTCTTGACTTCAAGTGTGAGCGCAGTGTTAAAGACGATAGATCGTTCATTGATACTGTCTTGCGTGATCTTGTGATCACGTTTGAGCAATTTTGAAGTGAGACATTAGTGAGCTCATGATTGAACTGCAGCTGCTTGTGTTTCTTCTTTTCACGCTGCTGTTTCTGTCGAGCTTGCTCTTTGAGTTTTATCGTCACATGTTTCAGATTGTCAAGAAGCATAACATAGTTTTTCCTTGAATTCAACTTCGAGTATGCGAAGAGAAGCTTCACTATCTCGCTCAATGTCTATATACAAGTCAGCTTGAGAATGATTCAGACTGCATAGCGTATCAGAGATGAATCTTTCGACATCTGATTCATTTGTGTCGTCGTCGTCAAACGAAGATTGATCTCATGAAAAGAAGTATAGAAACACGTGATTGATAATGCGCGCGCGCATTATCAGTCACGTGATATAGGTTTCATACTGTGCAACGAATTTCTTTGAATCTGATCATCAAATGATGAATCTTTGTCGACGAGTTCATAACTCTCTTGCCTGTCTCTGACTTTGTCTCTGTGAATGTATAAATTTTCTATATCAGATATTAAAGCATGTATTTTGAGAGTTGTAAGATTTTCGCGAAAGTTCAGTTCATCGTCGATAAGCTTGAGTTTTCATTAGAAGAAGAAGCTGAGCAGAAGACAATAAGTTCACGACTCAGTCTTGACTTCGTCTCAATGCGCAGTCACTTGAAAAGAGAATGTGAAAGAAATGCTGATCGACGGAACAAAAGTCAATGAAATTATGCAAATGTCTATTAATAAAGTCGTCGCTTCTGATCATTCGAGCACAGCAAACTTCGCATTGAGTTGTAGTATAATCTTTCAATTTAACTACAACTACTTACAGCTCAGACAAGATCACGCAGACAGATCTTCTAACACAATACAGTACATTCTGAACGATCATTATATCTCTATCTTTCAAAATCACCATTCGCTCTAACACTCTTTTTACGCTTGCTGCGAACGTGTCTCAGCCGCAAGAGAAGCAATAAAGAAAAGGCTATATGAAATTTGAACGTTGTAGATGTGGCTTTGACTTTATTTTTCGATCGTACAACCTAAGAGAGCGAACGATTCATGATAATAACTATTGGAGAACGGGTTATGTATGCATAGCAGTGTTCAACAGCTTTAACCGATGATTTTCGAGATGAATGAATGGCATCTATCAGCGGCCATCAATGAATTCGAAGGCTATTACTCGTATTTACGAGGTTTTCGCGCACACTGAGTTTCCGCGCACTCTAACCTAGAAAGGTTAATTGCAGGTAGTATCGAGCTTAGCGTGCTAAAAAAAGGGACTAAGATAACTAGTCATAGTTAGCGTGCGCGAAAACTTCGTAAATACGAGTAGCGTATTGTCGCGCGCTTCTCACCAAATTCAC
>JAABUY010006120.1_pt1 | contig 11850 bp, 14 predicted proteins | sample 5560271 | NCBI WGS metagenome assembly JAABUY01 (sample SAMN10711886, study PRJNA513374) | rock metagenome | isolation source: Antarctica rocks | place: Antarctica: Victoria Land, University Valley
CATGATGTTATCATTTCATTTTTATTCATCATTCTCAATTCTTCAATTTATATAAAGTTGAATTCTCAGTTTTTTATGATGATAATTCAGATTATTGCATAAATCTTAAACAATTAATTGTCAGAATTATGTTTAAATGATACAATCAATGAAGATCAGAATTGATAGTGCTTGATCTTTAGAAATAGCTATAATTGAATATTAAGAATACAGAAGAAGATTGATACAAAAACTTCTATTTATGTAATGTTCAAAGACTGCACTAGACTTGAAAGAAATGTGTTTGTGACATGAGAAGAATGTGATGTAGATGAACAAGATGTTGGTGAAAGAAAAGAGTGTTGAGAAAGAAAAAAGAGTGTTAAATCATATTTAAGTCAAATCTGAGTCAAATCTGACTAGCTCGCTGATTAGCTCTAATCATTACGCAGAGAACTCGTCACTGTTCACTGCGAATTGATTAGAGCTTCAGTCTTGTTCAGTCTTGATACGCTCGTAACATTATCTCTTTCTTCGAAAATTCATGTTTGCATGAATGTAGTTCATTTGCTCACTTTTGTTGATAGTTATTTCAATATTTAGCGCAATTTGTTTGAATATAGCTTATGAAATTCGTTCAAAACTTTCTCTGAGTCATCAAATTTCTCTTTATCAACATAGTATCATTTGTTATTTCTATCTAGATCTGTTCATTTGACTTTGTACTGTATTTGATCTCGATAGCATCTGAAGTTCAATATTGTTGCGAGCATGCATCTCTGTTACTTCTGATTAGCTTGATTAGTCTAACATAGACTAGTATAGAGCTGTGGGTAGAACTGTTGTTGACACGCTAGCGACTTAGCGTGTCTTTGTGAGTAAAACTCACGTCGTGTTGCATCTTCTTTCTACTTCAGCTTTGAACTTCTAGTTAAAATACACTCATATGATTCGCTCTATGCAGACTTATAACATTAGTTCAAAGCTCATCAATCTTGCTATCGACGTGTAGACGATATAAAAACAAGTTACATCACTCAAACTCAAATCAGAATTGAAATTCGAAAATCGAGCTCAGAAGACTTATTAGAAATCAAGAAATTTCTAGAACAGAACAGAAAAACATGAATGCGTTGCTCTAGACTAGCTCTTTACTAAGCTCGTCGTCAGAACAGAAGAACAGAAGAACATGAACGCGTTGTTCTAGAACTGAAATCAGAAATTTCAGTTGAATTTCGATCAGCAATTTTCTACTCACACAATGACTAGAAGCACAGAATCAGAATCAGTGAGCATTGCTCGCTATGAACTTCAAAATGCTAGAAGAGAATCACTTCTATCACAGAATCGAACAGCATCAGAAGAAGAAGACATGAATGCATCATTGAATACAGAAGAAGAAAACACGAACGCGTTGCTCTTTGATCATGAAATGATCAAGATCAGCATCAGCACTGAACTGAATGCTTGAATAAGCACTCATGAAGCAGATAATCTCGTTGCCTTTATCAAGTACATGTGTCAACAGCATGACATCGAAATCAAGATTCACAATGACATGATTCAGATGTTGAATGATGTCAACAAGATCAACATTGAATTGAAAGCTATCAACATCAAGTTGAAAGCTACGCAGACAACGTTGAATGCTGTTCGAACGCGTCTACAGAAAGAGATGAAGAAAAAGAACGTGATTATACGTCATTTAGAAGCGACATCAAGTCAACTAAGCACTTCGATTTCGAAAGATCGATTCTCGAGATTGATCAAGCTATCTGACTCATCTTTGTTTGAAGATTTGAAGCAGAATGTGAATAATTGATTGTTTTGAATGTGAAACAAGCTGAAGATGAACAAGAATCATTTTTCTATCGAAGAAATAAAGATTGCATATGTGAAAAGTCGAGTCAGTGAAACGACGATCAAACACATAGCACTCAGAATGAGAAACACGATCACGAACTCATTTCTTGAAGCAGAAGAGATACTGTCGATCATAAATAAGATGTACAACGATCTTAATTAATGTCACATGACTCAATGACAGTTCTTGAAGTTGTATCAAAACAAGATCTTCTTTCATGAATTTTGAATGAAATTTCAGAGACTTAGTGCAAAACTAGAATACAATAACGAAATTCTACTAGATGATCTTCAGCATAAGATTAGCTCAGATCTTCAGCGAGTCATAATCAATGAACGAACTATGAATTTGAATGAATTCGTCGACATTTGCATGCAAGTTGACGTTTGATTGACGAAATTGAATGCTCGATCAGCTCTCAAGACATCAACAACTTAAGTCGCTCGCTCTATCGCTGACATCTTGACGACGATCACTACTGCAATCTCAGCTTCAATCTCTGCATGAAAGAAACTCAGAATATCGAACGTTGACTCTGCTAAAGAGAAGTTGTTTAAAAAAGAACTCTGCTTCAAATGCAAGAAGTCAGAACATAAAGCATGTGACTGTCTTGAATCAACTCAGATGCACGAAATCGCAGCGAATTCGAAAAACGATCTGTTCTCGTCAAAGTAGTGACTGAGAACGATATACTCATATTCTGTTTCATCAACATGTCTGACGATTCATTTGATTTCAAGTCGTTCACTGTTGACGTCATCTTGAATAGTCTAGAAAAGATATTCAAATCTTTCGCTCTGATAAATACTGAAGTCACTGACATGACTTTTATTGATGAATCTTTAATGTCAGAGCTATGTGAATGCTTTGATATTCAGTCAATATCGCTGTCAAAATCAAAGTCGATTCGATCGTATGATGAAATCTCTGATCGAAAGTCGATTACACACGCTCTGTATACATCAATCATGATACAAGAACACAAGAATGAAATAATGCTTCTATTGATAACTCGTCTAGATCAGCACAAGATAATCATTGAAAATCTTTGATTGAAAAGAAATCAAATTTTGATAGATTTTGCAAACGATTGATTAATATCATCGTTGAAGATTTGAACATTGAAACCTGTCGTTCTGAAAGCAAGCAGTCAATCAGCATTTCACAGACCTAAGTTCAGCAAGATCTGCAAAATGAAACGAAAGAACTTGAACTAGATGATTACGTCAACAATCATCTTGAAGCGACTCACGAACTCGAAACTAGTGAATCAGTTCATTGAATCTGTTCGATTCATTGAATCTGTACTCATATGAAAGCAAAGCATTCAAGTTGACTCTGATCAACTTCGTCTCTTTCAGTCAATTGAGAAAAAGAAATTCGTCAATATTGTCATGATCGAAGTCGTTGTATATCGAACTTTAGTCAAGAATAAGAAGATCAAGATCTTCTTCTTGATCATTAGTGAAATCAACAAAGCGTTTAACTTGATCGAAGATTTCGCGAAACTGAATGAAATGATTTCTGTCATGTCATTAGATGAACTGAAAAAGAAGCTTTCAATAGTTTATCACGACTTTCTGAACATTTTTGATAAAGAAAAGGCAACGCAGTTGCTCTTGCATCGATCATACGATCATAAGATTGAATTAGAAGAAGAGAGTCAATTCTCTAGAAGTTGATTGTACTCTATGTCGAGTCACAAGCTACAGAAGATCAAAGAGTATCTAGAAGAGAATTTGAAGAAGAATTTTATCACACTCAGCAAAGCTTCTTTTGCTTCGTCAATACTATTTGTCGAAAAGAAAAATGATAGTCTTCGCTTTTGCATGAACTATTGAAAACTGAATGCTCTGATCAAAAGAAATCGTTATTCAATACTCTTGATAAACGAAGTACTAGCTTGAATTCAAGGCAGTAAGTATCTGACTCGACTCGACATAATCGTCGCGTTCAATAAACTGCGCATGAGTTCAGAAAGCGAGAATTTAACTACTTTTGTTACTTTCTTCGACGTCTACAAGTATAGAGTAATGCTCTTCGAATTAACTAATGAACCTGCGTCTTTTCAGCACTATATCAACAATGTGTTGTTCGAATGTCTGCATAAATTCTGTCAGACATACTTGAATGATATTCTCATTTACAGTAAGACATTGAAAGAACATAGAACTCACGTGAAAAAAGTGCTAGACAAGCTTCGTGAAGTCGATCTACAGATAGACATAGACAAGTGTGAATTCAAGATTCAGAAAACCTCGTTTCTTAAACTACTGATATTCATCAATGATCTACGAATGAACTCTCGAAAAGTAGATGTGATTCGAAGCTGAAAAGTGTCACGATCGTTGACTTATGTGCAGATCTTCATTGACTTCTGCAATTTCTATCGACGATTCATAAAGAACTTCTCAAAGATCATTCAATTCATGATAAAGCTGACTCGAAAAGATCATTCATTTGAATGAACAGAGATTTGTTAGATGATCTTTGAGAAACTGAAGCAACAGATGACGACAGTCTTTATTCTGAAGCATTTCGATTTGATCAGAGAAGCTATTCTGAAAACGAACTTCTTGAACTATGTCAACGACGAAGTATTGTCTCAGTATGACGATGAAGACATTCTACATTCAATGATCTTCTATAGCAAGAACATGATTTCTGCAGAATGCAACTACAAGATCTACGACAAAGAGCTTTTGACTATTATTTGATGCTTGAAGCACTGACGTCTCAAATTGAAATGTACTGATATTTCGATCAAGATCTTCATCAATCATCTGAATTTGAAGTACTTCATGATCATCAAGAAACTGATTAGACGACAGGCTAGATGAGCTGAGAAGTTATTCGAATATAACTTCAAGATTATATATCAGTCAGAAAAACAGAATCTGAAAGCTAACGCGCTGATCAGAATGTCAAACGTCAAGTCGATTGAAGCAAACAATGATCAAAAGCTATATCAGCATCAGATGCTATTGTCAGAAGGCAAATTTGAACTGCAGTCAATAAAAGCTGATCAAGAAGATGATCAGAAAGCTGATCAAGATCTGACTCAGAATCTGACTCAGATTCGAAACTCGAATCAAAAGCTAATCAAAATTCAATCGAAGAGATAGTTTCTATTCAGAATCAAATTATAGCAGAAAATTGAACGAATCAACAATGTATTGATATTCAAACAGTCATAGAACAGAACAGAAGAACTTGTCAAGATATGAGTCTAGACAATTGCAGAATACTGAACGAAGTACTTTGAAAGAATGATAGACTGTGAATTTCTCAGTCAATGATCACTCAATTGATAAGAGAAGCATATGATCTTTCGATCAGTGATCATTCTGACATGAATTGAACGTTAGACTTGTTAAGACAATCATATTGCTGATCGAAGATGAGAACAACAATCAAACGTTACATTCGAAACTGTTACGTTTATCGTAGGTCAAAAGCATCAAGAGATCAAATCAATGAACTATTGAAGTCATTGTTTATATCTGAACAACGATGACAAGACATATCATTAAATTTCATTATTGATTTATTGAAAAGTGATAAAAGCAACGCGATTCTGACAGTGATAGATTGACTGTTTAAAAAACGTCACTATATACTTTGTTGATCAGATGACGAAGAAACTTTCGCTGAACAAACAGTCAAGCTGCTGCTGATATGAGTCTTTAAAACTCATGAGCTATCAAGATCAATAGTGTTCGATAGAAATTCGTAATTCATATCGATTGTTTGAAAGTCTTTATGTCTGAGACTCGACATTAAAATGAAACTATTCATTGACTATCACTCACAGATTAATGATTAAACGAAAAGAGCGAATCAGAATGTAGAATGATATCTACGAAGCTACTGCTCATACATGCAAGATGACTGATTCACCTGACTATTTATGACTGAATTTGTTGATAACAATGCTATTTCATCGTCAATTGAACAATCAGCGTTCTTTCTGAATAAAAGCTTTCACTCTTATATGAGCTTCGATTTGAATTCAACTGAATATGAGATCACTTGAGCTAGAATTCAAGCGAGCAAAGCAGAGAATATATTCAAACACATGAAATGATCATTAGTGTTGATCAAGCAGACAATAGCAAGAGTCAGAGTCACAATGAAGAAACAGATTGACAAGCATTGAAAGAAAATGATTTACAAGATAGATGACATGATGTTTCTGAATTCTAGAAACATTATGATCGCAAGATCGTCAAAGAAGCTGAATGATAAGATGCTAGAATCTTTCAAGATTCTGACTGAGATCGAATATGCATATCAACTGAATCTGTCATTGATAATGAAGATTCATTCAAAGTTCATCTTGAATCTACTACGACTGAATTCAAAAGACTCTCTGAAAGAATAATGAAATGAGTCGTCTGATTCTATAGTGATAGATGATGAAGATGAATGAAAAGTGAAGAACATACTGAACTTCAGACACTACAGAAGATGACTGCAATATTGTGTCAATTGAAAAGATTATGACGTTGATCTAAATTGATACAATGTTGATGAAAATGAGTTTAAAGACTGCTTGAAGATTGTAAATGACTTTCATCAGAAGTATTTGAACAAGTCAAGTTAGAAATTGACTTAACAAGAATTGATTGATTGAACTGCAGTAATGAGAACATTGCTAAATGAAGGGAAAAAGTAATGTTGCGAGCATGCATCTCTGTTATCTCTGATTAGTTTGATTAGTCTAACATAAACTAGTATAAAGCTGTGAGTAAAGCTGTTGTTGACACGCTAGCGATCTAGCGTGCCTTTGTGAGTAAAACTCACGTCATGTTGCATCTTTTTTCTACTTCAGCTTTGAACTTCTAGTTAGAATACACTCATATGATTCGCTCTATGCAGACTCATAACAATGATTAACTTCGTCTTTTTCAATTGTTGATGATCGAAGTTCAGTAGCTTTTTCATTTGAATGACAATATCATCTGCTTTTCTAGCTTTAAGTCGTTCACAAGTTGTTTCATAGTCAATTATATTTGAATTAAAACTCATTCGAGAGTGAAATTCTTTATTGAAGTAGAAGAGAATCATTGAAGTGATCGAGAAGATATTGAAATTGTCGCTGAATTTCATCATAGATATTCATTTAATTCAGTCATTTTGCATGTAATTGCAGTAAATTCTAAGTTCGCATTCAACGTCTTGATTGACTCGTTTCAATTGATCATCAATCTCAGAATGATAAACTGTGAATAGACTAGCTGTGATTCTTAGTCGCTTGCAAAGACTTTTTCACATAGTTGATATGAATTGAGAGTCTTTGTTCAAAACAATAGAACTGAGTAGATCATGCAGTCGATAGACGTTTCATAACATGATTCAAATCGTTTCTTCGACTGAGATGTCATCATCTTTTCAATGACAGAAAACATAGTGACGTTTTTTGATGAAATGACATATGATTGTGCAAATGACATTATAGCTTTCTGACAGAGATAGTTCAGTGATGAAGTTCATAATTATATCTTTTCAGCGTTTCTGTGAAATCAAAAGAGAATGATGAAGTTCATTGATGCTATCTCTAGAAGCTTTGCTTCGCTGACAAGCATGACAGTTTCAAATGTATCATTGAATAGTAGCTCAATGATCTGATCAATAGTAGAAACGCTGAACTAGATTGATGATTCGTTTATTGTCAAGATGAAAGATTGAAGATTGATCATGCACTTCTTGTAGTAATTTCGTGTGCATGTTCTCAGAGACTCACAGTAAATCTTTTCTAAATAGAACGTCATCAATGATTTCGCAGTTCTTCAGTTTAGTGATATGAAATTTGAGCTTGTTTTCGTTCATAGCTTGTCTATATTCGCTGCAGAGATCATCTGTTTGATTGATCATTCATACTCATTGATAAAGATTTGCTTTCGATTCAATAGATAGAACATCAATTCTATTGAAGGTTAGAATAGTCTGAAAATGATCTTCAAGACGCTGAGCTGATTCAGAGACGTTCGCTAGAAACATTCTGATTAAAGCATTGACTTTAGTGTTCATTTTGCCTGATTTAAAGATAATCTGAAAGTTGAACTTTAATAGAATGTTCAGATAGTTGACTTGTCGTCGACTTAACTGTTTGTTTTTCATGAAGATCTTCAGAGTCTGATGATTGATGAACATCTAAATAAGTAGTTCAATGCATTTCAGCTTAAGTCATCAGTGTTCAAAGCATCGAATAATGACTAGTAATTTCTTGTCATAGATGTGATAATTGATTTCAGCGAGAATCATGCTTTTGCTGTAGAAGATCATCGAATGAAAAACTCTCTCATCATTGTACTGAGATAGTATTTCACCTTTTACATAGTTTGAAGCATTGATCTTCAAAATAGCTTGTTGTTTGAGATCAAAGTGACGAAGTACTGAGATTGAGCTGACTTGTTTCTTTAGATTGTCAAAGACTTGAACACAGATCTCATTTTAAACAAAAGACGTGTTTTTTCTAGTCAGCTGAGTGAATGATTTGACTAGTTTCAAGAAGTTCTTAATGAAACGATGATAGAAGTTAACAAATTTCACACAGCTCTGAATTTCTTTTAAATTAGTTGAAGTGATTCAGCTGACTATGACTGTCACTTTACTAAAGTTCATACGAAGATTTAGTTCTGATACAATAACTTCTAGAAAGACAGTCTTTTCTACATTAAATTCGCACTTTTGAATATTCATCTGCAGTTCAGCTTTGCGTAGTTGACTCAATACTAGTTTGACGTGATCTTTATGTTTCTTTCTCATTTTGCTATAGATGAGAATGTCATCTAGATAAACTTGGCAAAAGTCATTCAGAAAGTTTTATAGAATGTCATTCATATATTGCTGAAAGAAGATCGATTCATTAGTCAGTTCAAATGATAGCATCTTGTATTTATATGCTTTTAAAGCAGTGATAAATGTGATGTAATTCTTGCTATCAAGATGCATTTGAAGTTTGTTGAACGCTGATATGATGTTCAATCTAGTCAGATGCTTGCAACTCACTATTTTATCAATGTCTCGTCTATCAATGATAGAAAGTATCTATTTCTTTTGAAAATGACATTTAGCTTTTGATAATTCACGCAGAATCGAAGATCTTCATTTGCTTTGAGAACGAATAAAACGGGAGAGAAATAGAGAGTCTGACTAGAAGTGATGAATTTCTTCGATAGATTCTCATTTAAGTACTTCTTTATTTTCAGAAGTTTGACAAAGAACATTCAATAAACTCAACAGTGAGAAAGCATTGAATCACTGATGAGTTCGATTTTATGATCATAGAAGCGATGAGAGAGTAGTTTATTCAATTGAGTTCAATCAAAAACATCTAAAAACTCATGATATTTCAATGACAGCTTCGCTTTAATATCTTTCAAATTCTGAGTCGTTTCATCAATTGAAGAAACGTTTAAAGCATTCAAATTGCACTGAGTATTGTACATGATTTCTCTATTGATGTTTATCATGAATAGAGCAAAGACTTTGATCTTGTTCTTCTTTGAATGATTCAACAATGTTTTGAATGAAGCTGCATTTATGCTTCAAATCGAGAATGACTCTTTTTGAATGAGTCATTTGAATATCATAGAGATTTTAGTCTGAGTGATTGAAGAAGATGAAGTTAATCACGATTAACTTGAGTGCTTTGAATTGAAGAAAATTCAAAAAATCGAAATAGAAGTATTCAATTGATTCGAAAAAACAATGATGTCATTTTGCATATTCAATAATATTTCGTTTTTGTTCATTCAGAGCTTACTCAATATGACTTCATGATGATTAATATCAGCTATCAGCATTGATACAGTCAATTTCTTATGACTTTCAATGATGAGATGAAGTAGAATTTTATGAGTGATGATCTTCTTAAATATTTTCTCATCATAATTTCTTATTAGCTTCTCTTTTGTCAGTGATATAAATTGAATTTTCAGCTTCTTGCATACTTTATTGACTAGGTTAAAATGTATAATTGTGTAGACGACTGAATCACTGTTTATTAGAAAACGAAGGCTGAAAGATTAATTCTGAGAGATGATATGAGCATCAATTAGAAACGACTTTTCAAAGTAATTTTCTTTTGATAGAATTTCATCTAGTTTGCACAAAGATATAATCTCTATCTCTTCAATGTCTTTTGAAGAGATGATTAGTTTTTTGAATTGAAATTTGAATCGAAATCAAAGCGATCATATTCATTGTTCACTGCATTAATTCTAGTAGATTGATTGAGACACTTCTTAAAGCTATGATTGAATTTATGACATATGAAACAGCTTTCAACTAGAATATCTGCTTCTTTGACGCTAGTTAAAATCGCGTCGCGCGACTTTAGCTGATCAGACTTCGAGTGATCGACTGACTGAGTGACAACAGTCGCTCTATGAAAGATAGTTTTAGAAAGATCATTGACGCGTTTGATCTTGTTCTTGATCTTTCGAATGACTTGCTGATCATTATTCAGATGAATCAAATAGAAACGAATTTCTTTTAAAGAATCAGATTGAACTAGTTGATTTATTCAAATGAATCAAAGACGAGAATGTATTTTATCTTTCAGATCAGCGATCAGTTGCTTCTTGTGATAGTCTAGATAGAAAGATAGACGTTGAAACTGAGTATAGAATTCATTGAATTTCTTGAATTCTTGAATCAAGTTGTAGTATTCTCTACGAAAGTTGACTTTCTTATTCGAATCATTAAACAACTGAGCTAGCTCTTTCAAAAGATCGTCGACGATTCTATAAAGATTGACATAGTCACGTTCACATCTAGCTTGAATGATCTCAGCTGCGTCATCAAATAATCTAAAATGTATATAGCTCAATTTGACTCGTTCATTAGAAAAGAGATCGACGTTGATCTCTAGTTTATTCTGAATTTTTCCGTATCAGTTCTTTCAAGTAGAATTCTTTTCATCAGTAAACAGCGAAGAATTAGAACTTTTTGAGATCTAGAACGCTCAGAGTAAATGAAATCAGAAGAAGTGATTTCTTTAGCTTGAAGTCTAGTCTTCAACTCTTTGATTTCGTCTTCTTGTTGTTTATTTAACTCGTAGAGTCAATCTGTTTCTTCATCAAGAGCTAGACTTCAAGCCTTTCAAATTTCGTAGAACACAAGAAATATTATCGTTTCAACGAATAATTCATCATCTTCATGAATGAATGATGCAGCACTTGATGATTTCGTTCGTGATTTCAATGAATCAGCATCAAAGGTTTGAGAGAAACGATTTTGAAATTCTTCAAAACGCTCTTCAGTAAGCGAATGACTAAACATGATGAGATTTGTTTTGAAAAAGAGTTGAACGAATGACGATGCTTAATGATTTGAAGAAGAAAGACGTATGAAATGAGATTTAATCTTCAACAAAGAAGATGAGATTTGTTTGTTGATTGATTTGATTGATTTTCTAGCAAACAATAAAGATTCTTTATCGTTGAATCTATCGATCGATTTGATTCTTGAGCAATTCACGAAGATTCTTTATCATGATTCTCGTAATTGAGTGAACTTTGCGTACTTAATGAGCAATAAGTAGTTTAGCAATTCAAACAGTCTTGTCGTTGATTCTATTCAACTCTTTAGTGTTGTTCTATCTTTCAATTATCGTTGATCATCAGATAAATGAATTTCTTTAGACTCGTTCTGTTTAGATGAGTATGTTGAATGAGTAATGAGATCAGTATCATGTGATTAACGAATTCTTAATATAATGTCAGAATCGTGTCTAAATGATACAATCAATGAAGATCAGAATTGATAGTGCTTGATCTTTAGAAATAGTTATAACTGAATATTAAGAATACAGAAGAAGATTGATACAAAAGCTTCTATTTATGTAATGTTCAGAGACTGCGTTAGACTTGAAAGAAATGTGTTTGTGACATGAGAAGAATGTGATGTAGATGAACAAGATGTTGATGAAAGAAAAGAGTGTTAAGAAAGAAAAAAGAGTGTTGAGTCATATTTGAGTCAAATCTGAGTCAAACCTG
>JAABUY010006122.1_pt1 | contig 11849 bp, 13 predicted proteins | sample 5560271 | NCBI WGS metagenome assembly JAABUY01 (sample SAMN10711886, study PRJNA513374) | rock metagenome | isolation source: Antarctica rocks | place: Antarctica: Victoria Land, University Valley
CGACACCTCAAGAGCAAGCGTCGCAGCGCAACAATAGGATGAGTCAGCTCCCTCCACCCTCACCGTAACAGACAGACTATAGGAGCGTTAAAGAAGGGGCGGGGGCCGCATGGGCCGCATGGATTGACCAAACCGACTACTCATGGCTGCCCTGTTTGTTTAACTCCCAAAGCGGGCGGCCCAGTTGGCGAAGTCATCTTGGCTGGATCTGTCCTGGGTCCGGCAGTGCCAATAAGTGCGCTAGCCTGTTGATCTACGAGACCTGTAAAGAGCTGCTGGGAGATCCCGAAGACGACGGCGTAGAACGCTGCCCTCATACCTGTAACTGGCTCGAGCACACCGCTGGCAAGACCGCCGCGCAGAAGGATAACGGCAAGCAACGCTGTCGCCGCGCCCGCAGGAACTTTCAGCAGCGCCTGCAGAATTTCCAAACTGTACGGACCCGACAAACGTTGGCGCTCACGGAGTGGAGCAATCATGGTCAATGCCCCCCCAAGTCCTCCGATACTAAGGATAAGCCGATCCGTATAATCAAAGATTCCAAAGATGACCACGAAGATGGAGAGGACGGCCGTGACCATGACGAGAAGGTTTCGGAACCGACGGACCGCCGTGTGATCACGGTCGATTGTCACGTTGGCTTCCTGACGTAGGTGAAACAACATCTCGCGATCAATGGTCTGCTCGAGATGAACGATGCAGTTAGCAATAGCCGCGCGCTGAGGGTCATCGGCCGGCCGGTTCGCCAAAAGCCGCTGAAGATACGGAAGTTCAGCCCGTAAGACAGCCTCATCTTGAACGCGCACCAATGATTCGCGTGCCGCTTGAAGATCAGACCACGCTGTCTCAATAGCCGCACCTGTCCACCAGTCACGTATAGAACCGCGCTGGTCAGCAGTTTTTTGCGGGTGTGTAATAGCTGCTTTAATCTGACCAAACGCAGGGTGACTTTGATTGCCCTCGGGTACGAGCCCACATTCGTCCGTCAGGCGCTGCGCTTGGATATGCACGAGCGCTCGCCAACTCGCCTTAGGCGGTCCAGGCGTCCTGTTAAACAATGAGAGTTTCCTTTCGGGCGTCAACGACGCACGCCATACGTTCGACATCCTCGCGGTCATTGCTGCCTCGGTTGTAGGTACGTTGTTGTCGAATGATCATCTATCGAATTTCCCTATTGCCAGGCGACAACGCGGTAGCCATGGCGCAGGCGGATGCGTAAGATTTCCTCGATGTGGGCCTGGGCAGCGGTGCGATTTGGGTAGTGGTTGCTGCGGGTGTGCTCGGCGCTGCCCGTGCGGCCCCAGGTACGCACGAGCGCCCCGCCCTCGAACAAGGCCGGGCACCAGGTAATGGTATAGCTCCGGTCGCGGTCGCGCGCTGGATCGACGCTGCGAAGCTGGAGGTAGGCCGTGAACCGCGCAGCCACAGGTGCCAGGCGGGCCATGTCAACCGACCTGTGGGAGCAAGGCCATGATGGCGTCGGCGACGTCGGAGGGGGTCCGCTGATCAGTGTGAACCTCGACGCCAAACGCAGGATCACGCGCGGCGCGGAGACCAACATCTAGGTGGGTTAAGCACCAGTCATGTGGACCGTCACCGTCGGGGCGTGTCAGGATGCGCTGCCGTAGCACGTCTTCTGAGACGGTCAACCGCACACATAATAGGGCGGGGTCGATGCGACGTAACCCGTCGGTGATGGCGATGAAGTAGTCATGACGCCACACCGTCATGGGCACCACTAGCGACCGGCCATAGGTCTCCATGAGCAGGTGTGCAACGTCAACCACCAGCCGCCGCCAGACGGCAAGATCCTGGAAATCGCCCACCTCGTCGATGAGCCGGACGATGGCCTGGAGGCATGCCCCGACGATCTCAGGATCGTAGAGCAAGGCACCTGGCATCCTCTCGACAAGCACCTCCGCGGTGGTTGTCTTGCCGATACCAAATGGCCCCGTGAGGAAAAGAATCATGCGACGCGGTCCCCTTTTCAGCGATCTAATCAGGCTCGCTGTACACGCTGTTATCGTGGCGACGATGCCTATCCTGCGCTTACCGTTGTGCATCCCCCGTCGTCGGACTAGGTGAGTGGGCGCACGATCACGCCACCACCTCGATGACGTATTCTACGCGCTCCACGCGCTCGGTGCACGGGGCATCGTCGTTGACCGTCCGCAACGCGCTCGTTACCTTGCCGGCCAGCTTCTGCTCTAGCCAGGTCTTGTTGAAGGCGGCGGGGACGGCCACCCGCAGCACCTCCCCCTCCTGGTCGAGGGCGTGCGTCGAGGCCAGCCAGGCGTTGAAGTTCTCGCTGGTCATGACCTGGGCCAGGTCGTCGAGGACCGCGCGCCACACCGAATGCTCCTCGACAATGGGTAGGCGCGCGGGGCTGTCGGACCACGCGGCGTAGGAGTTGATCGGCTCGCCGCGGCCGCCCTCGCGTCGGCGTCGACGACGACCGGGCTGGCCAGCTTGCCGGCGCTCCGCGTCCGGGCCGACGTCGGCCGGCCGGGGCGGCGCGGGGTGCAGTAGGTCGGCCAACACGGCGAACAGGTAGGGCATGCCGTTGGGGGCTTGGCCGTCGCGCCGGCGCTTGACGATGCTCGCCTGGCGGTCACGCGTCCGGGTCGCCGCCTCGTCGAGCAGCCGTAGGAAGCGGTCGAGGGGCACGCCGGCGTCGCGGTGTAGGTTGCGGGCGCGGCCGAGACTCGAGCGCGGCGCGTCGTCGCCCAGTTCGTCGCCGAGCGCGGCGAGCGCGGCCGCGAGCGCCTGGTCCGGGGGATCGAGAGGCGGCAGGTCGTCACCACACAGGGGCCGCCCAGCGGGGCCGGGGGAAATGTGAGGGGCGAGAGCTGGGCGCGGGCGCGGGCGCTCCGATGACGGCCGGCCGGCGCCGTTTCTCCCGGCCCCCTGGGGCCGGCCCTGTGTGACATCGTGGGGCTCACCCTTGGTAGAGTGTGTGAATGGGGGGTAGGGGGGTATCGAATCGAAGTCGAAAGTGTCTATTTCGACTGGGTTTACTTGGGGTGAAGGATTCTTCACCCCTCCCGCACGCGATCCTTCACCCTCCCCTCTGGTCGGCGTGCCGGCTTCTTTAGGCCGGTTGTCCGTTCCAACACTCGTCGTGCCTGCACATAGCGGCTTTCGTTCCGCATCCCTCTGTGCCCTGTTAGTATGGTCACATCGCCCACCATTGCAGAAATCGTTGTCGGGGGTCGCTGGTGTCGCGGGGGCCGCGTCGGCGGCGGGGAGGAGGCCGTCGAGGCGCGCGAGCCCTTCGACGGCCGTGAAGAACGGGCGCAGGTCGTAGGCGTTTGTGGACTGTCGACCGTTAGTGGATAGTCGAGTCTGTATGTGCAGTAGCCCCTTCCCCTCTAACGAGCGGAGGTAGCCCTGGATCGTGCGGACCGTCTTGCCCATGCGCGCGGCCAGCGCCGCCTCGCCTGGATAGGGGTCGCGCGCCGACCACCAGTAGGTGCAGAGCTGCGCGATCAGGACCATCTCGGCCTCGCTTACGCCGAGCCGCGCGTAGTACACCCACGCGTAGGTCGGCAGCGCCGTGTAGCCCCCCGTCAGTAGCGCCACGCCGTACCGCTGGATTAGACGCCGGTCAATGGCCTCGGACGACGACAGGACGTGCGGGGGCGGTGTAGTTTCAGGCTGCGGGGGATGGGTGCGATCTTGACATACACCCACCGTTCCCGTATGATTGCTCATAGGTACTCCTCGGAAGCATAAAGCCTCCCTGTGAGTCCCAGGGATGTCTTTAGAAGTTGGTCGCTCCTAAATGTTCCTGGACCCGTTCTATCTAGTGGCGCTGGTGATTGGTTTGCGGCCTTGGTACCAGAGCCGGACAGTATGTAAATAGTAGCCTTAACCCATCGGGGCAACCCGGTGGGTTTCGTGCGTCTAGCACGAGGGTGCTAGGACATAGTAAACTTCTCCATGATGGGCATCATAACGCATCGCCTCCCACGTGTGCAACGCGCCGTAACCCTACACAACTATAGGACGTGGGTTCTATAATTGAGGTGCACGCTGGGTGGCCTCGGCGACCGTGATGCGCGCGTCATGCGTGGCCGCATCGTAGGTCAGAGCGGACTCGAATTGTGCGTAGTCCCACACGTCGGCGGGGTCGGCGCACGCTGCGCATAAAAGGTGAGGCTGGAAGCGCAGTTCGCGCGTCTTCCGGTCGATCGCTGCTGAAACGACGGCATACCCGCGACGCGCGCGTAACGTCGGGTCCAGCGCTAGAGGGAGAGGATAGACCTCAATGCCACACACGAAGCATGTGCAGGATTGCCCTACACGCTGGATCCGAGTGTGGGGGGTGGTAGGGTTTAGTGCGGTATGTGACGGATTTGCACGCATAGTCTTCTCCTTTCCTTGTCGCGCGCTGTTTCCTCTTATGCAAGTCGGATAGGGGCCGCTCCTGTACTCTAGCGTATGCCATATTGGAGATACTAACCATGACGTACTCACCGTTATACCTCACCTTTTCAAGATGCTATCAAAACGGTGAGGTCGCCGGATCGGCAGACAGCGAACTGAACGAGCGATGATTACGGGCACAGCATTGGGCTTCGGGGAGCGACTCAAGCATCTCAGAATCGCTGCTGGTTTATCTCAGGAAGCGCTAGCGGAGCGCGCTCACCTCAGCGCACGGGCGATTAGCGATCTCGAACGGGACCCAAAGCGCACGCCTCGCCGTGATAGCATTCAGCTGCTGGCCGAGGCACTGGGGCTATCGGCGCAGGATAAAGAGCTGCTCGAGGAAACAGTTGTCCACCGGCGTAGCCCTGTCCGACTTGGGCATCGTGACGTCATTGGCGGCGCGCGACATGCCTTGGAACGGGATGTCATCGAAGTTGTTCCCAACTTACGCGCCGGTAGGGACCATGGCGATGGATGGCTTGAGATAGCACCTGCCCGTCCTGAGGTGGTTGTTTCCCTGGGTCAGGACATGGCTAAACGCCGTCTGATGGACAATATTGTGATCCATCATTTTAAGCAAAACGTCGCGCACACACTCCTCTCCGAAAACATCAAGACGATGGACTTTAGAGAGGAATGGCAGTTTATCGTCAACCGGTTGGTGTCTGAAACTAATGTCTGCCTGCGTGCGATGGTCTTCGACGTAGAGCTGAGCAGATGGTGGAGTAGCGTGCCTGGCCGGCTTTACATGACCACAAACCTCGATCTACTGAAAAGGCGGGTCGCTGTCAAGCGTATCTTCGTCCTCACCTCCTTCGACATGCGCGTCAGGAGAAATGCCCTGCTGACGGCTTACCTTCACCATAAGTTGGGCATACACGTCAAGGTGTGCGAGATTGCCAGCTTCCAAGGCGACATACCCTTCACTCCCGATATGTTTTCGGTGCATGACAACATGTTTGTCACGTTATACTACTTGGGCAAGCCCGATCCAATCACGAATATTCTATTGAATGGTAAATATATCACGGAATTCCAGTCATTTTACGATGACATATTCGATGACGACCGCCTCTGCGTGAACATAGAGGCACTATTGATGGGTATAGGGGAGGATCCATCCTTCCTCGGCGCAATCGATACCCAAATGCGATTACTCGAGCGCCTATCTAGTACGCCAACAGCGCAGGATTTCATACGAGGGATGTAAAAGGGTAGTTTTACAATGCATAGCAGCGAACTCACCATCGGCCGCACCTTCGCCGTGACGTTCGAACATGGGAGAGATTTCTACGCCGAGCTCACCACCTTCTGTGAGGAAAACGAGGTGCGGCAAGGATATATTCCGTTCTTCTTGGCAGGCTTCAGCGAGGTAGAGTTGGTGGGGACGTGCGGCAAGGTCGAGGACGAGAACGCCCCAGTGTGGTCATCGGTCTATCTGCGCAACGTTGAGGCGGCCGGGGGCGGCACGATCGCCCGCGATCATGACACGGGTGCCCTCTCGCCCCACATACACGTCGCTGTGGGTGTCAAGACCAGTTCGGCCGTAGCACACACAAGCCATCTCCTCCGCGCGACAATCCTTTTCTTGACAGAGATGATCGTCGTCGAGGTCGTGCGGCCGGACCTCACAAGAGTCAAAAATCCCGATCTATACAACGTCGGCTTGCTCTCACTATTCCGCAACGATGCCCCCGGCGGACGGCCGTACGGCAGCATAGGGCGGGAACGAAAGCAAATCTAAGAGAGTTTTTCTTCCGCGCTGTTCACATGGCGCGACATCGTTGTAGCGTCACCTCCGCATCCCGTGAGCCGGTGTTGCCCCCACATGCACCTCTTGGATGACCGGAAAAAGACGCGGTTTCTCCCGGCCGCTACGCCAGTGATGTATATCCCCAACGACGCGGGCCACACGTCACACAGAGCGGCGCAGCCGCGCCGGGGAAAGCCACTCCGGTACAGCGCAGCGAACCTTCAACGGATAAGCCTGTGCATATGCCCCGCATGTATAATCACGTGATCAGGACAGCACTATACAGCTCAGTAGTGCTTGATTGTGTTTGACAATACTAAGCCGTGTAACGTACTCTGAGATTATGAAACCCTCTGACGCGCTTGTCGACCTCTCGAGCTACCCGACGCTGCTCACGGTGCAGGACGTCGCGGGGCTGTTGCAGGTCGCCGTGCCCACTGTTCGCACCTACCTCCGCCAGGGCGATCTCACAAAGATTAAGGTTGGGCACGGCGTGCGCATTTCGCGCGCCGAACTTGAGCGATATCTCGTCGAGCGCACCGCACCGCGTCGAAACGCAGAGGGGGGGGCATGAGCGGCCCTAACGTACTAGCGATCGGCGCGCAGAAGGGCGGCGTGGGGAAGAGCACGACGACACTCTACCTCGCCACGATCCTGGCCCATACGCTCAGCAGCACGCCCGAGCGGCCGACGGTTGGCATCATCGACCGTGACGAGTCGCGTAACCTGGCCAAGATGCTCGCGCAGCGACCAGACCTGCAAGAAGCCGTCCATGCTGCCGGCGTGCGCGTCCTCCCTGACGGCGAGATTCCCCACGATGACCCGGCGCTGCGCCTCATCCTGATCGACACGCCGCCTGGCGTTAGTGCCATTAAATCGCTCCAAGAAGCGAACCTCGTCGTCATCCCGACCAAACCGGAGGACCAGTCAATGGGCAATTTTGTTGCCTACCTCAAGCTGCTCGACGATGCGCGGGTGTCGGTCAGTCCGAACATGCGCCTCGTAGCGGTAGTGCCGACGATGATCTGGAAAGTGGGACGTAACGTTATTAAGCAACACCGCAAGCGCATCGCCGACATCGAAGTTATCGCCAGTCGGCGTAAGCCTCCTCTGGTAATTTTGCCGGCCGTACCGCTCTCCGCGAGCGTCATGGACTTCGACTTGGCGTCTCCCGAGTACATACCTGTCGTTGAGGAGTTGAGCCGTCATGTCGCGTTCTAAGAGAGAGCCTGTCGACCTGCTCGACGCGCTCCTAGCCGATGAGGGCGAAACGACGGCCAAGGACGTCGCCAATACCATTGAGGCGCACTTCGACCCCATTCCACGCGGCTACCTCATCCCAATCGAGCGTATCAAGCCGGCTGAGCGCCAGCCGCGCCAGGGGCGCGATGAGGCCCGCATCGCACAGCTGGCCAACTCGATCCGCGAGAACGGTGTGCTCCAGGCGCTCCTAGTACGACGCGACGCAAGTGCTCCCGGCTCCTACATTGTCATCGCAGGCGAGGGGCGGTTGCTCGGCGCGCGTATCATTCATGGGAGCGAAGATCCGGAGGCGCGCCGGAAGGTCGCGACACTCCCGTGCGTGGTGCGCGAAGCCTCGGACGCTGACGCGTTCGCTGATGGCCTCATCGAGAATCTGGTGCGCAAGGACCTCACACGCAGGGAGGTGATGGACGCGGTCAGGGCGCTCAAGGACGAATACGGGTGGTCGGTCCGTGAGATTGCGCGTCGCACGGGCCGCGACTCGAAAGACCTCTCCGAGCTCATTCGCATTGTCGAAGACCCGGAGGTGGCGCAGCTCGTGGCCGACGAAATCATCGCACCATCGACCGCTGGTCATATCGTGGAGGTGCGCGACCTAGCTCTCCGGGGCCATATAGTCGCCGGGGTGCGCGACGGAGACCTCCGCACCGGCAACGACGTGCAGACCGCGATCGCCGCGGCCCGCCAGCAAAAGGTTGTTCTCTCCTCGTCAACGTTTGTCGAGGGCGATAAACCGCCGCCTGCCCCCATTGCAGTCACCGCAGTGGATCGCGTGGACCCTGCGCCAAGCCCCATTCCGACGACCTTGAACGGCCCCACGCACGACGCAACCGAGGGTTATGGTCAAGTGCGGGATATCCCGCACTTGACTATAATCGAACGAGAGCAGGGTAATTTGTCCGATCCCAATGGTGTCCCTAAGCCCGAAGTCATCCCCGTTTCGGCTCACATACGGCGCCTCGGCGCATCGAGCGAAGCGGAGCGCTTGGCCGTTGAGGTGATAACATTCATCAACAAATCGCCCAAACTCGATAGCGCGGCGATACTCAAGCTCAAGGAAGCGAACGACATCCTTACCACGTTCGTTGCACAATTATCAATACGTGGGTAGGCAGGGAGTGGCTAAGAGCCGGGTCATACAAAATCCGAGACATGGCAGGCATAGCGCGGGAAGGTACGCTTGTGTAACTGGCGACGGTTCCAGGCATACACGAAGAGGCCTGGTGTTACCGAACGCGACACCAGGGGCAAAGTAGCAACCTCTGCAGGCGAGACAAAGAACCGATTTTTGTTTTGGTTTCGCTACTTCGGCCGGATTTGCTGCCGTAGGACACCGTAACGAGCCCTTTCTACTCTATCGAGATGTCAAGAAGGAGCGACTCTGGTCGAACTCGCTACATTTCGCCTGCTACCGGCACGGTCACAGCTCTATTCGGGGCGAAATTAGGTCGCTACTTTGCCCGTAGTGTCACGTTCCGTAACAATAGGCCGTCAAGAGCGGTAGCCGAGCACTGGAAAGCCGGATGCCTGGAAAACGGGCACGTCCGGTTTGGCGGAGGGGCCGACGGAAAAGGGTCGCAAGATACCTCGCCGGCGGCCTACTCTACTTAGCGTCATGCGGAGCGATAGAGCCCCTCTCGTGATCACCTCGTTTGTGCCATGGCACAAATGGCACAAGTCGATTCGCGCCATGGCGCAAGTCGCGGGGGCACGCGCCCCTCACTCAGACTCCTCGTGGCGCAACACGTAGCGGCGATCTTTGGTCGTCCCACGGGCATCAATCACGCCCTCCGCCTCCAACGCCTGTAAGTCCCGGATCGCCGTCCGGCGGGGAATACCCAGCGTGGCAACATACACGCGTGGGCTCAAAGGGCCGACCGTCCGCAGGTAGTTCAAAATCCAGGCCTGGCGCGCGGCCAGTGAGAGGGAGGACGTCTCCTCACGGCGCGCGGGGGGCGTGTCCGCCTGTGCCAAGGACAAGAGGTGGGCACCGGCCCCGTAGAGCGTGACGACGAAGGTATCGCCCGTATTGGCGAACACCGGCGCGGGCAAGCTAGCCGCGGCCATCACCGCCACCATGCGGTCGAGCCCGAAGCCCAGCTCCTCGATGACATCCAGCGCGGCCAGGCCCTGCACGAGCGTGGCGTTGCGACTCCAGCGCTTGTCGAGCAGGTTCTCCAGGCGCATCGGACCACCCAGGCCACCAGGACTGTGGATTTCGATGCGATCGGCAAAGGCATAGATGCGTACACGGTCGCCCCGCTGCCCGTAATCGCGGTGCGCCAGCGCGTTCAAGACCGCCTCCCGCAGCGCCTCGCGGGGGTATTCGTCACGATCATGACGCGCGGCCCCACGTAGCTCGATCGCATGGAGTGACGTGCGCACCAGCCAGGCGACCGCTTCATCAAGCTGCGTGGGCACCGTTCCCTCGATTTCACGTTTCAGGAGGCGCTCGCCCATCTGCGTGCCCGCGTACTGCACGACAGCGACGCGGGCCTGGGGGAAGAACTGCTGCGGGGCTTTGCCCAGAAGCAGAAGACCGGCCACCGACGGGACGAGCGGCGCATCCGGCTGTCCTTCCGGTCGTACGAGCAACTCACGTGAGGCCAACAGCGCGTCAGCGCCCATACGTCGCCCCGAGCGGAAGAGGCCGACGAACTCACGCACCAGCGCCGGATCGAGGTCCGCGCGGCGTGCGCCCGGCACAGGCTGTCGATCATAGGCGAAGAGGCCCCGACGCGAGAGCAGCGCGCGGATCTCCTCAGGGGTGAGCGCCCGCCGGTGGGAACCCTCACGCGCGACGTAATGTCCCTCGACGCTATACACCTGGTCGAGGCCTTCGGGCACCGTCACCACCAGCACGGTGCGGCCGTCGATGTCGATCCGCTCCGGGGCCGCGAGCTCGTACTTCGGTGTGCACAGTTCGGCCGCCGTGTAGAGGTGGTCGATCGCGATCTTGACGTCGGGCACGCCCGTAATCACGTGGACCTTCCGGCCATCCACGACACGTTCGGCGATGCCGTAGACGAGCGTCCCGCCCTCGGCATTGGCGAATGCGGCCAGGGAGGTGGCGAGCGAACCAGGGCGCTCCTCCGCTGGCTTGAACTCTAGATACTGGCCCTCGTCATCCTCGGCGACGAGCCGTTGTATGTCGTGTGCCTCGATGACCCTCTCCGCTCCTGCACTCCATGATCTCTACGCTCATAGTACGACACAGGCGCGCCTGCCGCCCGAGAAACGAAAGCAGCTGCCGAGCGAGATCCGACTGCGGGGCGGATAACGTCCGGTGATGTTGGTCTGGGCCTGTCCCTGCCACCGGTAGAGCTTGGCCTCGATCTGATGGGTCAGGATGACGCGGCTCCACCCATGCTCAACGGCCGTTTGAGCGTACCAGGCGCGCCCCAGGTCGGGAACCATGTCGAGCAGCCGCATTACGTGCCCCCAGGGCACATTGGCAGCAGCTTGCTGCCAAGTCCAATGGTAATCGCTCAGGTGGGGCGAGGCGCTACGCAGCAACCGGCAGCGGCGCGCAGAGCGTCGGCGGCCGAACCTGGGGCAGCAAGGACGGGGACAGCGTGCCCGTGAGGTGGGCCGCGCACGCGTCGGTCAGATAATCGAGCGCGTCGCGCTCCTGCTGACGCAGCGTGGTGACCACCGTTAACAGGCGCGCCACGAAGACACTGCCCTCCGCGCTCTGCGTGCCGAAGCTGCGGCGGCACCACAACACGGCGCGGCGCAGCGCCCGTTCGGCGGCGTTGTTGGTCGGCTCGACGCCCTCCGTCGTCACGACGGTCCACAGCGCGGCCTCCCCCTTGAGGATGTTCTCACAGGCGTGGCGCGTCTGAGCCTGTTTCCGGCGGCCGCCCATGCGCACCAGGCGGGAGATGCGGCCCTGGATCGGCCGCATCTCCCGCTGGAACTCCGCCCGCCTCAGCGTGCCGTCGCGCGCGCGGTACCACAGCCCGAACATCTCCTCGGCCGCGGCGAGCAGCGCCCGCCCCAGGCGCGCCGACGCCCCGCCCCGCTCCACGAATGCGGCGAAATCGCGCAAGAGGTGCGCCTAGCAGAGTTGGCGCTGGATGGCGTCAATCCAGGTATAGCCCGACCAGCGGTCCGACCCGACAACGCCGTGGTAGGCCGGCCCGAGCAGGTCCTTGGCCCCCTGACTCCCGCGCGTCGCGCGCATCAGGAACACGCTCACCAGCGCGGTCACCACCACCCACAGCCCGCGCCGCTGCCCCCCTTCCTTCCACCCCGTCTCATCCACATTGGCGACGTCCTGCGGAAGCGTCAGGATTCGGAACGCAATTGGGCTGTAGCGCACGGCAACAAGCGGTGGCCCCTACCTGATGTCGCCTACGCTGCCCGTCGTACCGCGCACACCACGCCCCAGCGCTCCTGG
>JAABUY010006123.1_pt1 | contig 11848 bp, 16 predicted proteins | sample 5560271 | NCBI WGS metagenome assembly JAABUY01 (sample SAMN10711886, study PRJNA513374) | rock metagenome | isolation source: Antarctica rocks | place: Antarctica: Victoria Land, University Valley
TCCCAGGAGGGGCGCGCACCAGGGACAGCGTGCGGAGAGCGGTCAGGCCGGCCAGGGAGGCCAGCAGCGGGGCCGACAGCCGCAGGTCGTCCAGCAGCAGGTGCGCCAGGCGCGGCAGCGCCGGCAGTTCCGCCACGTGCACGCCGGAGACGCGGCCAGGTGCGGGCTCGCAGCGACCAGGCCCCGCGCCCAGCCCGCGCGGTCGAAGGTCCAGCCGGCGCCGCCGAGCAGGAGCTGCAGCGCGCGCAGCCGGCCCGCGTGCCGGCCGGGCTCCGGCGCGGGCACGTGCACCTCGGCGCCGGGCGGGCGCGCGCGCGTGAGGTCCAGGCGCAGCGCGCCGGCGGCGCGGAAGTTCGCGCGCAGCCAGTGCAGGTAGCCCTCGAGCGCCTGCGGCGCGGCCGACGCGGCGGAGCGGGGTCGGCATGCCATAATCAACAATCGCACGTCTGTCCTGTGCCTACGGCCCGCATGCAGTGTCGGAGCTGTGCCCGCACCGTCCAGCGGCTGTGCCCGCAAGAGTCCGTGGTCTGAAAGGCCAGCTCGGCGGGGACCGTCTCGCGCAGCTCGCGGCTCGTCTGCGCGAGCGTGCGCGCCCACTCCGCCACCGGCAGCTTGTCCGCGACGAGCTGCAGCACCTCGGGGCTCAGGTGCCTGCGGCGGCGGCACAAGGCTCACATGTGGTGCTTCGGCTCCCTGCCGGCGTGCAGTCACAAGCATGCACACCATGGCAGCTGCGAGCTTGCCGAAGCGAGGCTCTGCTAGGAGAGCGGGTGCGGCTGTACCTGAGGGTCACTGGTGAGCCCGGGCGCGACGGGGCGCTGCAGAGCTCCACCTTGGACGGGCAATCGCGCTCGCCCTCCATTGCTCGACAGCAGGCTGCGCTTGTGCTGGATGCTACCATCTTTTTATCTCTCTGCCCGCCCCGGTCGTGCGTCAGTTACACTGCAGGCGAAGCGCAATGCGCGTGGCACACATTAGAGAGGCTACCCTACCCCAGGCAAGCCCAAACTGGCTGCATGCCGATGGGCTGATGTCAAAAGGCTGCCATCGCTCGGCATCTTCAGTGCGCACAGGCATGCTAGCTGCATAGCACGCGCTCTCCACAGGTCAGACAACATACCGAGGAACCTGACCCCTGTCTCAAGTGTCCGTACGGCGCCGTCAACGTAGTGGACACGTTGGGCAGGACCACAGAATGCACAACAAACAACGCTCTGGAGCTGAATAAAGACCTCACGCAGTACAGACATGCGCTATTCTCAGCACGGGGTGCGCTGTTCGACACTTTGCGCTACGAACAGTGCCGAGCACAGGGGTGGGGGCATACTTGCAGCTAGCATGTAGTGTACTGGCATGCTGGGGGCCTGAGACGCACATGCAGAACCCAAAGCAGTCCGCGCACGACTGCTGTTCCCTGGACAATCATGAACCGGTGAAACATCACCGTATTGCGGCCTGTGCGGAGGGCGGCGTGGCCTTCAGCTCGTTGGGCGTCGCCTGGCCCGCCGCGAACGCCTGCGCGCTGGGGTGCGTGTCTTGTGAAGGTCAGCGGCCAGTGTGCCGTGCATGAGCACGGCCGGGCGCGGCGCGCCTGCAGGTTTGCGACAGTGGCCGCGGCGATGTTGGCCAGGGCCTCGCGCGTCAGGAATGCGCTGTGCGGCGTGATGAGCACGTTGGGGAACGTCTTCAGCAGCTGGAACTTCCTGCGGCCGGGCGCGCCAACAGTCGGTCAGGACGCCACAGGATACTACACCCTTTTTGTAACCGTATTCTGTCGTACGACCTGACGTCGCGCAGCATGGGCTGCACTGCCGTGGGGCAGGCCTGCTCACCTGTCCCAGACCTTGAAGCCGTCGCTGAGGCTGGCCGTGCGCCAGTCCTTGAAGAAGAGGGACCCTGCGCCGCGCCACGCAGGTGTCGCTTGGTCCGGGAGTGGGCGTGCGGGCATGCTGTCATTGTGTTCGGTGCAGGTGTGCGGCCGGACAGGCTCATGGTCAGTGTTCACTTCCCAGCCGAGCTGTCCGATGCAGGTTACTTGCTGCCAGGCAGGGTGCGCGACAGGGTGCGGCGCGGCAAGGTGCGGGGCGCGCCCTCGCGCTCGTAGACGTCGAGCGCGAGGCCGCCCAGCTGCCCGCTCTCCAGCGCGTCGCAGGCGGCGTCCGCATCCACCAGGCCGCCGCGCGACACGTTGACCAGGATCGCGCCGGGCTTCATCCGCGACAGGCTGCGCACGCTCGGCCGCCTCACACCGTCTCAGGCGCCGGCTCACAGCGGCGCGCGTCAGGGGCGCACCAGCGCGGCGGCTGGTCTGCCTGAGGGCCGTCTGGCGGCAGCCTTACTGTGTTGCGGCGTGCGCCGACAGGTGCTGCGACCCCACGCAGCCTCGCATGCGGCGGGCATGCGGCACTTTGCAGATCCACCACTTTCAATACACATGCGCATGATATTCTCCTACACGATCAGTTCACATGTGTGACGGGCACGCACGCAGTGCCCACGCAACTACACACACACACACACGGTCCCGTGACCTAATGCCCGCTCCACGACCAGGGTATGATTCAGACCTGGAACAGCACCATGCACTGCGCTGCGCCGCGCACCTGTCCGCGCTGACCATGTGGTGCGTCGACGGCAGCAGCGGGCAGTGCAGCGACACGATGTCGGCCTCCTGCAGCAGGCGCTCCTTGCCGACGTACTCAACGCCCAGCGCGATCGCTCTGGGATCCTCGCGGATGTCATGCGCCAGCACGCGGCAGCCAAAGCCCTGCCCGCCCAGGCCAGGAGGCCTGCGTGAGGCGGGCTCGCCACGGGAGGCATGCGAGCGCGGCGCCGCAGCGGCGCACCCGGAAGATCTGGCAAGCGGCCAGGCCGATCGCGCCGGTCCCGATGACGCCCACCGTCTTGGCGCGCAGCTCGAAGCCGACCAGGCCGGACAGGGAGTAGTCGCCCTCGCGCACCCGCAGGTGCGCATGCTGCAGGTTCCTGCAGGTGCAGGATTAAACACCTAATCAGGCAGCTCGGCGTGCTTTCAACGAGTGCCAGGGCCTAGCAGCAACCCGTCATTGCAAACGTCGCAGGACGCGCCAACAGCTGTGCATGTGGCATCATGGCTCGCATGCAGCCCTTGGACCGGCGGCCAGGCTTGACAGCGAGGGGGATGAGCGCGCCTGTTGAGGCAGAGGAGCATGGCCACCGCGTGCTCTGCCACGGAGTGCGGCGAGTACCTGGCCCGCGCACGCCATGCTGCACAAACTGCGCTGTCCCTGCCTGCACGCACTCCACACACCGCTCCCCGCAGCCACACATATCTGCGTTGCAAAGCCTGCCGATTCTCTGACTCGCGAGTGTGAGACAGCAGCAGTACATGCCGAAGCGCAGCCCCCTTTCAGCCAAGCGGTGTAGAGGCACACGTTGGGACGCGCGCCACGCGGATGCCCGCCGCAGCGGCCGCCGCAAGGTCGACCCTGTCGTAGCCTGCGCACCGCATCGCCTGCACCAGCGGTGCTGCCAGATGGTCGGCTACTTGCGGGACGAGCAGGCCGAGCTGTGTGTGAGCGCAGCTGGGGGAGCGGAGGCGTGGCCACACCAGGAAGCGGACACCCGCAGCGGCCAGGCGCTCCATGACTGCTGCGGATGCTGTGTCGTTCACGAACAAGCACGCCGCGTCATAGCCGGACGCCAGCCGCGCTGTGTCCTCGTCCAGCGCTGCCTCAAAGAAGGTCGCATCCAGGGCCGCGTCACGGAAGGGCTGCTCCAGGAAGTCGCGGACCTGCGCTGCACACCTGTGAGGGGCAGCGCTACACCACAGTGGCAGTGATCGACACATCCAGGGCGCAAAGCGAGCGGCACAGCGGCGACAAGGTGGTCAGGTCAGGGGAGCCAGCACGCACATAGCGCTGCGCACTGAAGCTGCAGACTCTGAGCGCGCTGGGAGCGCCGTTGCTGCTGGCAGCACAGCGTGCCGCGGCGCCCCTGCGCCTGCTTCCACAGTGGCAGGGCGGTGCAGGAGGGCTCCTCGCTAGCTGCATTGCTGCGATGTGGCCTCTGACTGCCACCCTGCTTGCCTCTTGAGGAGCGAGGCTTGGTCAGTCAACAAGCTGGGAGGTGCAGATCTTGTGCACATGCGAGCCGAACTTGTGCTGTATTTGTGCAAACTTCTGCTGTATCCGTGCTTACTTCTGCTGTGGACAGTGCTGGCAGAATCTGCTATGCACTGCCCGCAAGCATTGGGACCAGACGAATCGTATTTGCGGGGCTTTCTAGGTCTTTTGTTTGGTGTTGAGGGTCGAGCCTGGCCCTCCTTCAACCGGGCCCGACAGCCTGCTCTGTACTGCCTGTACTGGCTCTGCTACTTACCACCTGTGCGCTGTTGTCAAGGCGGGATGCTGGCGCATCTAGCAAACCAGTCCGACAGCCTCTCGGCGCTGCCGTGCACAGCGTGCAGCTAATCAGCAAGAGGACAAGTGTGACTGCCAATATCAGATGACTGGCATTGAGTTCAGCTTTCGGCATCAGTGCTTGGTGTGCCAGTGCGCTCGTGGAAGCAACTCCGTAGTAAGAAACTCCGCCGCTCGTCTACATTATTCACAGCGTAGACCTTCACGTGACCGTGCTTGGTCAAAGTGGCGCTAGTATGTTTCGAGCCACGGAAAGCTCGCTGTTATGCAGGCATGAGGGCGCTCCTGGCGCCCATGCAGCCCCTGCGGCCGTACCAGGCGCGGCCGTTCGTGGCGGGAGGGCCCCCGCCCTGCCTCGGCGTGCGGCAGCTGCCCCTGCCGCCGCGGGGCGCCGCCGCGCGGCCCACACGCGCCCAGCCCTCGCAGTGAGCCGGCCCGTCTGCCTCCCAGGCTGCTGCTGCGCGCCGTGCTCGCCCCCCGTGCTGTTGGCCAGCCCCCTTTGGCTCCAGTGTCGCAGTACTGGCAACGTCGGAGCCTGCTGAGAGTGTGCTGTCTCCGCCCGCCCTTGATTGCTGCTCCCGCTCCCCGCTTCCACCCACACTTTCCCCCATCCCCTTGCTGGCTTGCTGTGCGCCAGGCAGTGGCAGCATAGTGCTGATGGCACCATATGGTGCCATCAGCACTATGCATGCATGCATACAGCAGGGACGCCGTGGAGGCGGACGGCGCGGTCGCCGTGACCAGTGAAGCCAGCAGCAACGGCGCCGCCGCCGGCGTGGCCGGCGCCGATGCCGGCGCCCATGAGGACCGCCGGCAAAGCGAGCGCGGCGCTGGCCGGGCGGCCAGCGCCGACGGCGACGGCGCCGACGGGGGCGGCGGCGGCGGCGGCAGCGGCGGCGGCGGCGACCCGCGCGCAGCGGTCGCGGCCAAGATCTCGGCCGCGCGCCGCCTGGCGCGGAAGCTCTCGGAGGAGAAGGTGACCCGCCGACGGGGACGCGCACGCGTCTGAATAGGAGCTGGCTTCTTTTCGGATGTGATACTGGATGTGATACTGCTTGGTCTGTAAGCACATGCGGCAGCTGAGGCGGGTGCTGGCCCCATGCTTGTCGGGTCGGGTAGAGGGGCCCCCGCGCAGCCACGCTCCGCGCCCCCCCACCCGACGGCGCGCCTGGCGTGGCGCCCAGGACGCGGCGGAGGCGGCGGCGCGGCCGGCGGCGGGCGAGGCGCCGGGCGGCGGCGAGGCGGGTGCGCGGCGCGCGAGCGTGGAGGCCGCCAGCGCGGAGGCCGCGCGCGAGGCGGCCGCGGCGGACGCGGCCGCGCGTGCCGCGCGCAAGGGTGACCCGGCTGCCGCCGCGCTGGCAGAGCTGGAGCGCCTGAAGGCGCGTCGGGGCCCGGGCGCGCTTGGCCTGCGTCTGGCACGGCAGCAGGGCGCCGGCAATAGCCGCACCACCAGGGCTGCAGACGGGGCCGCCGGGCGGCCGCGGCCGGCGCTGGCGTTCCAGGGCACGATGCGACGCAGGCGCGGTAGTAACGAGGAATGTGCGCCTGGGGCGACGGGAAGGCTGGTAGCTACCCTACCCTACCCTAGCCAGACCCCGCGCCGCGCAGGCGGAAAATGAGGCGCTGCACGCGCTGGTGCTGGAGGTGGCCGCGAACAAGGCGGAGGCGCGGCAGCGCGCCGCCGGCCTGCGCGAAAAGTACGCGCGGCTGCTGGGGCGGGTGCGCCGGGGCTGCTTTGCGCCGCCCCGCCCGCAGTCGCCGCTCCGCGCCGCCTCGCTCGCGGCTAACGCCCAGCGGCTGCGGCCGCCGCGGAGCGTGACCGCCTGCTGCTGTGGCGGACGTCGCCGGCGCCGATGCCACCGGCCTGGCAGCGCGGGCGGACGCGGGGGAGCTGCTTGGCAGCCGGCAGCAGCGGGGCGCACAGGAAGCCTGCTTGGCCGCCTGGCTGAACGGGGTCGCGCTGGCGCGGGCCAGGAGAGCGCAGCGGCGCCGGAGGAGGAGGCGCCCGCCGCGGCAGCGGGCGGCACCGAGGCGGCCGCCTCTGAGGCGGCGGCGGCGGACGGGCGCGAGCGCGAAGAGGAGATTGTGCAGGCGCGTCGCGCCCGCGCCGCTGCCGGGTGGCGCATCTGCACCGGCGCGGAGCAGGGGTTGACAGTGTCAGCCGGATGGCAAGGGGCGAGCGCTCACGCCCTGCAAGCCGCGAGTGCGCTGGCCGCCGGCGCTGGGGACACTAGAGACTGGGCAGGGAGATGGGTAGGGTGTCACATTGGCCCGCGCGCGCGCCGTTGCGCGGCTGCTCCCGTGACCAGCAGACGTGCGAGTATGGCAGGCGGCCCTGTGTGCAGCCAGCAGCGCGCGAGCAAGCTCGGGAGGAGCCTGAGCGCGATGCCGCTCGGTTATACCCTACCCTAGCGCGCAGGTGGTGACCGCGCTGGCGGTGGCGCGCGAGGCGCTCGCGCGCGAGGGGCGGCTGGAGGCGCGCCTATCCGCGCTCGCGCGCGCCGCGTCCGAGCGCGGCGCGCGTTTCTTCACACTGCCGGAGGCGCGGCCCCGCCCGTGCTGCCAGACAGCTGCGCGCTGCGGGCGCGGCGCGCCGGCGGGGGACGCCTGCGCACGCGCAGTTGCCCGCGCCGCCCGCGCGCGCCTCGTGCGGCCGGGCAGAGCCGGCGTTGCTCTGCCCGTGCAGCCTGTCAGGCTCGTCGCTGTGACGGGCGGCTGTGTCCAGGGCTGGGCGCGAGGGGGATGACCGAGCGCAGCGTCCTTGCGCTCCGCCGCCACGCAGCAGCGGGCTCGCAGCCCGGGGACGCAGACGCGCTGCATGCCAGCCGCCCCTGTGTGCGAAGCGCGCGCCGAGGCAGTGCATTGGTCAGCGGCAGTCTCATTGCGACGGGAGCTGACAGCGGACCGGGCGCAGCGCAGGACGGCGCGCCCGTCGGCGGCACCGCCACGCTGTACTATAATGCGGCGGCGGGCCCGCTGCCGCGCGGCGCGGGCGCGCTGCAGCTGAAGGCCGGCCTCAACGCCTGGGCGGACCTGCTGCGCGCCGACCTGGCCCCGGTGCCCGAGCTGCCCGGCTGGTGGGCGGCCGATCTCGCGCCGGGCGAGGCGCGCGCCCGCCGTGCGCCGCTTCGGCCCCGCTGTCTGGGGAGGCTGCGCGCGGGCTGGGAGCCCGACGAGGGGCCGCTCGGCTGGTGCGGCGGTCAGCTTCCGGGGTCAGAGCGTCGTGGCTCTGCGCAGGCGGGGCTAGATCAGGGTGTGGGTAGGCTGACGCGCTGCGGCCCAGTGAGGGGGCTGGTGTGCGCCGTCAGGACACCTTCCGGGTCGACTTTGTGGTGGTGGAGCCGCGCTCGGGCGCGACGGACAACAACGGCGGCGCCGACTTTGCGCTGCCGCTGCTGGGCGCGCCGAGCGAAGCGGAGATAGCTGCGCGGCGCGCCGCCGCGGCGGAGGACGCCGAGCGGGAGCGCCTGGCGGTGCGCGGCCCGCCGCCCGGCAGCGCGCGGCTCGCGCTGCGGCCGCGCCGCGGCCCCTGCGCGCCGCGCGTCGCCGCCGCCAGGGTCTTGATTAGGAGTAGTGTAGGGTAGGGTAAACTACCTATCCTAACCCTGAAGGACGGAGCGGCGTGCGCGCACCAGGAGGTCGAGCGCGAGGAGCTGGCGCTGTGGGAGCAGGCGATGGCGGCCGCGGAGGCAGGCGCGGCGGAGGCGCGGCGGCGCTACCGGCGCATGCGCGAGGTGCGGTTTTATCTCCCTGTGCACCCCACGCACCTGAGGCCTGTTTCCCCACATGCGATATGGAGGTCCCTGCCCTCGGAGGCGACATGTCCTGCATACGGTTCGCTGGGTCTGCTCTGTGTGCCAGCCGCTGAGCAGGGAGACTCGCGCAGCGGCCTTGCTTAGCGCTCCGGTCGACCAGTCAGCCAGCCGCAGACCCAATCTTTTTGTGCTGCTCTTGCCGACGCGCGCGAGGCTTACGCGGCACGGCACTGCCGCTGCTGCGCTGCGCACAGACCCGGCCCTGTCCGGCTGTCACTCTCTGCTGACCACTCTCTGCTGAGGAGGCAGGTGGGGCCAACCTCAGTGTGCCCCCCCGGAGCGGACACGCATGCGCAAGTCCAGCATCCATTTTACGTCGCGCCTGAATGCAGCTCACAGGCGTATACACAGGGCGAGCGCGCGCGGCCCGCAGGAGGAGATGCGGCGCGAGGCGGCGGCCAGCGTGGCCGCGCGGCGCGGCCCCGAGCTGGCGGCGCTGCGCACGGAGGCCGCGCGGCCCGGCGTGTTCGCGTGGGCGGGCGGCCCGCCGGCTGCCGGCGAGAGCGCCGTGCTGGCGTACAAGGCCGCCGGGCCCCTGCGGTGCCCTCCCAGGAAGGGTCTCTTGAATCCTAGATTAGGTTATTATATTGCCAGTATTTGAACGACAGCTTCGAAGCCGATCGGCGCCATGAGCTGTAATGACACCGAGCAGGGCCGCACATGTCGGGCTCGAGCCCGCCAGCTGGCCGCCGGCCATGCCGTGCTCGCGTGCCGGTGTGCAGGACGCGGCCATGCGCCGAGAGCATGCAGGCATCTTGCCAGGCGCCCGTTCGCAAGGCGTCTGACACTTCCTGCTTAAGGTAGGGTTTTATGCACCCTACCCTACCCTGTGGCCTGCAACGCGCTGACGGCGTGCGCCGCGCCGTGCAGGCACGCCGCGGACCTGGTGGTGCACCTGGGCTACGACGCCTGGCACCAGAACGAGAAGCTGGTGCTGCCGCTGCAGCAGCTGCCGGCCGATGAGGCGCGCAACCTAAGCCTACCTTATCCCTAATATTCGCCCATGCGTTACTGCCTATGGCGGCGGCGTAGGCGCCTGTGGGGTTGCACGGCCACCGCTGCACATTGCAACAGCTGTGGGCGCACCGCCAGGCGGCCTCCAGAGCCCGCACGCATGCGTGACTACGTCCCCGCGCGTAGTGCACAAGCGGTGCCGGCCTAAGCTGTTGCCCATAACCCTAAGCGGCGCGGGGCGCAGGCGGAGCTGTACCGGCTGGGCCCCGGCGACTGGTGGGCGGCGGCGGTCAGCGTGCCGCCTACCGCAGCCGCGCTGGACTGGGTGCTCTCGGACGGCGCGCAGGCAGTCTGGGACAACAACGGCTTGCAGGCGCGCGCGCCCCGCAGCGACACGTGGGCGCTGCCCCCTCGCCCATGCAGCGGCGCGCATGTGTCGCGGCTGGCCTGGCAGGGGCCGCTGCAGCGTCCGGGCTCGCGGCGCGTCTGCCTGACGATCCTGACATGACCCCGTTCGAGCCCACGAGGCGAGCGTCGATAGCCATGCGAGTGGCAGCCGCCGGCGCACTGCCGCACCGCAGGCGATCCGCTGCAGGCCAGCGTGCTGGCCAGGGGCCGTGCGTCATGCCGCGGGGCTCCTCTTCCCTCGCTGCTGCAGCGGCGCCGCCCGCTCCAGTGAGGGTAGGGTATAGGGCAGCCTGCACCGTCTGCTACTCTACCTTATACCCTACAACATGTACTATTTCGCGCCGCGCAGGACTTCCACTCGCCGGTGGCGGGCGCGCTGTCGGAGGCCGAGTACGCCGAGCGGCTGTACCAGGCCATGGCGGCCGAGGCCGCTGACGAGCTGGCGGCCAGCGAGCAGCGCGCCGCCAAGCGCGCGCTGCGCAAGGCCGAGCTCAAGGTGCTGCCCGCCGCGCCTCACTTGATTGCGCGAGGGCGTCTCAGCAGAGCGCAAGCAGGTGACGCCCGCAGGCGCAGACACCCGTCACCTACCCAACCTACCGCCTGCTCTTGCACCGTCGCCTAGCTGTTTACATCGCACCCGCCTGGTGGATATGTGAATGGTAGGGCTGCGCGGCGGTCGCATGTGAGCCGCGTCGGAAATTAGCGAGCCGCGCGGCGCCATGCACGCAGGCGCGCGCTGGGCGCAAGCGGCGGGACCTCCAGCGCCAGGTGCTCTACACGCTGCCGGTCACGCCGCGCGCGGGCGAGCAGGCGCGCCCGGCCGCGGCCCGGTCTCGCGTTGCTGCGGCCCCGTTCGGCGCCAGCGGACATGTGTTGAAGCAGTGTCGGGCCTCCTGCTCACCAACAGGAGCGCTGTCCCCGCTCCCGCGTCTGCTCGGGTGCTGCTGCTCAGGAGCCCGACCGCCCCGGCCAACCAGACCCGGGCGCGAAGCTTAACTGAACTGTGCTGCGGCCCAGGCCAGTATCCCATGCCGCCCTGATCCTGCCGCGCCGCCCGCGCGCGCCACGACACCACACCCCGCGACCCCGCGACACCCTGCGACCCTGACGCAGCCGCGCCGCGCGTGCGCCCCCAGGTCACGGTCTTCTACGACCCCGACGCGACCGTGCTGCGCGGGCGGCCGGAGACGTGGGTGCGCGGCTGCTGGAACCGCTGGGCGCACGCGCAGTGCTTCCTGCCGCAGCTCATGCGCCCGGTGGCCGCCGGCGGCGTCGGCTTCCACCGCGCCTCCGTGCAGGCGCGCACAGACCCTGCGTAGGGGGTTTTCTTCTGGAAGGCCACCAGGGGCGTCAGCTTCCATGACGCCTCCGTGCAGGCGCGCATGGACCCTACAGAGGCGTCTTTGTAACTGCCGCCAGCGGCGTCGGCACCCACACGCCTCCGTGCAGGCCCAGACCCTTCAGAGGGCTTTCTGTCAAGCTTGCCGCAATGAGGTTGGGCCGCGTGTTATCAGGAGGAGGCGCTCTTGGTGATGCAGGCACGCGGACCCAAGCACGTGGTCGGGCATCGTGTACAGGTGCCTGGCGAGCACCGTGCTCAACACCAGCAGCCCTGTTCGGCTGGCTCCTTGGATGCGCCGGTTCGGCGCGGCCCGCGCATAGGGGCGCGCGCACCGCGCAGGTTCCGCGCGACGCCTGGATGATGGACATGGTGTTCTCAGACACCGGCGACGCGCACGGCGGCTTCTACGACGCCAACAACGGCCTGGACTACCACGTGCCGGTGGCCGGCGGCGCCGTGGCGCCGCGGCCGCTGGACGTCGTGCACGTGTCCGTTGAGATGGCGCCCATTGCCAAGGCGCGCCGCGCCCGCCGGGCGCCGCGCGGCTGCATTTTCCTTTTCTCCCCGGTGCTGCCGCCGCCTCGCAAGGGAGGAAAGGGGGTGAATGGGCGTGCCACAGGTGCCGCCGGCTGTTCGGCTGCAAGCGTCGCCCTGCCGCCCAGCGACCCGCAGACACACTGCGTCGCGCCAGAGTGCTGGAACGCAGGGGCGCAGCGTTTGCAAACCTCGCTCGCAGAGCGCGTGGAGTAAGGTGGCAACGCTATGATATCATTCTCAACATCCCTTGCATGGCAGGCGTTGATGCCTGAAGAAGCGCGCGCGCGCGCGCAGGTGGGCGGCATGGGCGACGTGGTCACCGCGCTCGCGCGCGCCGTCCAGGAGGAGGGCCACGCCGTGCGCGTCATCGTGCCCAAGTACGACTGCCTGAA
>JAABUY010006126.1_pt1 | contig 11845 bp, 9 predicted proteins | sample 5560271 | NCBI WGS metagenome assembly JAABUY01 (sample SAMN10711886, study PRJNA513374) | rock metagenome | isolation source: Antarctica rocks | place: Antarctica: Victoria Land, University Valley
AAACCCGCATCCTAGCTCTCCGCTCAAACCCCACCTCCGACGCCGAAGCCATCAAACTCAGCACGCTAACCTCCCTGCGCGACGAGAACAAAGCCCTCCTCGCCCAGCTCGAGTCCCCCAAAAACACGTCCCCTGCCCCCTTCGTCCCCCTCGCCACCCTCGCCAATGTACGCGCCGAAATCCTCACCCTCGAAGCCTCGGTCGCCAGCAAAGAAAAAATGCTCCTCCGCCTCAAAGAATCCTTCTCCCGCAAAGCGCTCGAGTTCCGCGAAGCCGTCGCCTCCCTGCTCGGCTGGCAGATGAACTTCCTCCCCAACGGCCGCGTCCGCATGACGTCCATTTTCTACTCGCCCAATGACGACGATGACGAGGGGGGAAACAGTCTCGTCTTTGATGGCGAGAGCGGCAGCATGCAGATTAGTGGGGGGCCGAAGAGCGAGTTCGGAAGGGAGGTGAGAGGACTGATTGCGTTTTGGGTGGATCAGCGGAAGGAAGTTCCGGGGTTTTTGGCGGCCGCGACGTTGGAGTTTTATGAGCGGACGACAAGGGCGGCAAGGGCGTGAGAGGGGGGCTTGTAGGGGCGTGCTGGATAAGGCAAGGGTGGGGTTTGACTGGAAAATTGCGGGGGGTTTCGTCGAGGGAGAATTTGCGAGCGGGTTTTCGGAATGTGTTCCTGTCCTCGCGGCTGGGTGATTCGTGCAGCAGGCGCATCTAACCATTCCCTAACGCAAAGCCATCGCACATCTCATGCAGTCCCGCCCAGTCCCTTTTGCGCCCCTACCTCAACACCATCACCATCACCCCCGTCTTCGGCCCTTTATTCATTCCCCCTGATCCACAACCCCCTTCTCCCCCTCAAACCTACACACCCACACCCACACCCACACCCACACCCACACTCCACACCCACACCCCTATCCCCTCCCCCCCCTCACCATCACACTCCACACATCTATCCCCCTTCCCCCCCCCACCGGATCTTCCACCCCACACATCTATCCCCCTTCCCCCCCCATCTTCCCCCCCACTCCACCCCCCCCATCTTCCCCCCCATCTTCCCCCCCACCCCACCCCCCCGCATCTTCCACCCCACTCCACCCCACTCCACCCCACTCCACCCCTCCCCTCCACCCCCTTCCCCCCCCGGATCTTCCACTCCTTCCCCTTTTCACACCATTTTCACACCCCATCCACACTACTCCAGCCCACCCTCCCCCAACACCCCAACCCCCAAAAACCCCAACCCAGAAACTCTCTTCCCCACCCCCCCCTAAGAACATCATCTACTGTAGAACCCCCCCCCCAACCCCTGGGTAACAACATATCTCTCCGAGCTCCAAAAATTGGGAAGCGAGGGTTCGAGGTTTTTTTTGCGAGGTGTGGTTTTGGGGGTTTGGGGTTTGGGGTTTTGGGTTTTGAGGCTGTGTGGGGTGGGTTGGGGGAATGGATGGGTGGGGTTGATGGGTGGGGTTAATAAAGAAGAGGGGGGGTTATTGTGAGGATCTGAGAGCGGAGGTGTGGGGTACAAAAAGCTGGGGCGTAACAAAGTATCTATGTAGAACGATACTATTTCACCCGGTTGGGGGAATCCGACCCACTATTTCCCCAAAGCACAAAACCCCCTTTTAACCGCATACGGCTCGTTTTATCCTCCTTGGCTAAGATGGCATTACAACCACTACCCACCACCCAATTAGCCATTCATACATCCATCCTTTCCTTTCTCACGGCATCCACCTCCCCTACCCTTCTATCACGCAATCCCTCATAAGATCCCTCCCACCCCAAAAAGCTGCCCTAACCCCCCTGCGCCGGCGCCTTGTTGCACACCTGGGGGGAGCCTAAAAGTCCTGCAAGGGGAGGAAGACCGCCTGGGAGAGCTTGGCTTGGATTGCGGTCCCCGGTACCAGGTCCGGCATTTCCAGACCCTGTGGTCGGGAGCCGAAGATTGTTGTTCCCAGCTCCCCCGATTCCAATCGCCGTGTTTTGGGTTCCTTGCTGTTGGGTGTTTTGAGCAGAGCCCTCAGGATTGCTGTACCCAGCTTCTGTATTGGGGCTAGTGGTAGTCGATTGCTGTTGTGCTTGATAGGAAGACCTAGGGTTGGGGTTGGCGTAGCTGGTGGAGAGGTTACCGGACTGGGGATGAGTGGGCCCTTGGGTTAGTACGCTGCCGCTGCCTTGGGAAGAGCCGGCGCCCTGGGTGCTACTGCTGCTTTGGGCATTACTACCTTGAGACGAGCCACTACCTTGAATGCTGCCGCCTTGAGTGCTCCCGCCTTGAGTGCTCCCGCCTTGTTGTGATGCACCAGCACCACCTTTAGTACTTCCGCCCTGAGTACCCCCGCCTTGGGTAGAGCCGCACGGTACATTTTGAATATGAATTTTGAGATTCGCTTTATCACTCTAAACAGAAGGTTGTCATTAGAATAGCATTCGAGTCCATTTAAGTGAAAAGAAACACTCACCGAAGTATAATCTGTCCCAGTGAGGTCCTTATAAGCACTGTAATCGATATCCAGACTATTTCCTGCGCCACATCGCTCATCGGCTGGGATAGGTGGATTCTCCTTGACCTTACAGTAGTTGAGAGCACTTCCTGCTGGGCAGGCATCGACGATCTGAACGACAATGGTTTTCCCGATTTGGGCGCCCGTGTCCGTAGGGTACGCCCCGAAGTTGGAAACGCTGTAGCATTTACCACATGAACCTTGAACGTTCTGGCAACCCGGATGTGGGTAACCACCAACCACGCCTCCATCTGATGTACTAAAAGCAAGTCAGTCAAAGCCTAATGACGGGATCCGAATAGACCTACCATTTACTCATATCATACTGGAAATTCGGATCCGCGTTGCTGCCATCACAAAGGCCCGATGACAGGTCCGGACTAATGTCGCCAGCGGCAGCTTTGTAAATGCCTTGGTTGTCTGAAGTAGAACCGTGAGAATCACTTCACGATGACCGTTCAAGATATAGTCTTTAAATGGAGTAGTAGATCATACCGGCTGTTGTGTTGATGCCAGCGTTGCTACACACTTCACCACCCGATTGGTGTGCATAGTCATTGAAAGTTGCGACGCCTACAATCCCACCGGCTTGCCGTGTCTCCAAGAATGGTCTTGCAGATATGAAAGGAACCAGGCCTGACAAGAGCAGATGTGTATGCGGATGAAGCATGTTGTGCTCAAACCTGCTGTCTGGAAGTTTTGGGTCTGGAAGCTTTGATGAATTGAAGTGATTAAATGGTTTATGTTAATATGGACCAGCCGAAGGTTGAAGAATATATAGAAAGTACAATTCAGCAATAAGACATCGACTGTTCTGATTCATGTTCGGCATGGGCAGCTGTCCTTGGTATTTATCCCTTCTTCCATTTTCCATTTTCAGAGCTATGACCGAGATCTAAAGCTCTACAGCCAGGAGGTTCCACTTGGTCGCCCTCCATTCTCCACGTCTGGTTAGCCATGCGGCTTGAAACATTGAAAATGAGCCTCATACACGTCGGCAGGAATCCGTGGGAAGGACTTGCGACTCCAAACCCATTTACTACGTAATGTGACAAATAGTGGTGAGCTACAAACGGTAGCGGAAGCAGAAACGTGAACTAACATCCTGCCAAGAATGGATAGGAGTCGTAAGGTCGGTTTTAGATACGAAGAATAGGTAAAAGCACACGCACATCGAAGGGTTTCATGACATGTAGGCGGGAACAAGCGAGGCTCAGACTGATATCAAGGATGGAAGACCATTGGTCCCCGGGATAATGAATGGGATCTCTTGCAAATGTTCATATGCAGCAAAGATTTTATATGACAAGAACAGGACAAGCAAGAAGCCAAAAACGTCATCAACAGAAGCTCATCAAGTGAGGCGTACACCAAAAATCGTTTAATCAGCTTCTTTTCCGAGCCTTTAGGAAGTCATTGTCAGCTAGTCGAACCATGACGAGCCCTATGGTGTGGTCTTTAGCTGACTGTCTAAGCGGATCAGCCATAGGGAACTCGAGTAATATGGCATGGACATCTTGGTTTCGGAAAATAAATTCTCACTTGCCACGTCTGCGCTGATACTCAATTTCGTTTGGGTCCATTGCATTAAATTCGTCTTGTTAGTTCTTGTTTGACACTTTGTTGATGTGAGAGCCGTTTGGGGTCTGGAAGGCGGAGCTTTGAAACTTGTTACAGTACAGTATAGTTGATAGGGCGTTCTGGAAGCATCCCAAGAAGCTGACGAGGGCCGGCCCAGGGTGGGAAAGGTGCATTCGAAGATGCTGTATGGAGTGATGCACTGATCGACTCAAGCGTCACGGTGTTCTCACCTTTTCCAATCTTGCCCCCTAGTCCTGCCGAGTACCGGCTAATAATGTTCGTCTCGGCGTATGCGGATGGAAAGTCATGATGGCTTCGCTACAGGTTCAGGGTGACTTGTCCAAAAAATCTGTTGCATTTTCCACCAAGTACCACGCGTTCAGAAAAAAAAAGATCACTCCCATGATAAGAAGTTCCTACTCCGCTCTTGAGGCTCTCTTCGTACCCGATATAGATAATACATGTTAAAACCCTTCATAGACCTTTAGAGTAAGGGTGTTGAGGTTCCCGTCCATGGCTTGGTGTGGGGTTTCGGTTGCCAACCGAAGCTGCACCATGGCACAGTCGATCTTGAAAGACGCTAAACGAGGTTTTGTGTGAGGACTTGTGGTAGGGGATGAAACGATCGGGGCTTCGAAATTTGCCTTGTTGGGAAGTGGAAAAGATGATGTTGAAGGTTGATGTGCGGTCGTCTGTCCCATTATTTCCTGGTAGATGATGATTGGCCGTTGGTTCCGCAGTCGTCTGACGTTGGGTATGTTTGTCACTTCCATATAGAATGGAACGAACTGAACCTGAAGAATTTTAAGCTGTTCTCATGGTCTACGTATCGCCCTTCCGCGTTTGGCTGAGGAACCCCTTACACGTGAAGTCATCTCAATGTCCTAACTTCGATCACATTGGTGCTTAGTCAGGAATACTACTATTGTGTTGATTCTAATTTCGAATCGTGGCTTTCTCAAAATGTCTGCATGCCTGAGTAGAACATATTGTGCCCCAGGCATGCAAGTAGTAGCTGCCGTTCGTGGAGACATCCATAACGATCAAGTTCTGGAAGGGTCCCTGTATCCGATGGATACCCTCTGCATCCGCTCAATTCAAGCTCTTCGCCAATGTCCAGAAACTCTCCATTTTGGATTTCTTAAGCACCTCCCTTGCTTCTGCATCCGTTTCACACACTCTACTCCCCCAACGCCTAAATGCGCGACCCCTCTCCTCTCCTTCCCATACCAGTACGCACTGATTTTGGGAGTTATCTTTCAACTCGCCTTTCTCGTTCTCGGCTCGCGAAAACCCCGCCAATACCTCTTTGTTTCCTTCTCGAATGGCTGCCGTTGGGGCAAGGTTCTCGGTCCACTCAATTCGGTTCAGCATGAGCTTCTTGTAGGAATTGATACCGTGTTCACCGCCCTCGACGATCACAAGATTGAAGTGCGGATTTTGGATGCACAAGCCCGTGAGAGATTCTTGCTCCGCATGTTTCGAGACTTTGAAGCGGTGGCGGCCATTGGCTAGAGATTTTATCTTGTACACGGAGACGTGGATGCCTTTCTCCGCGTCCTCGATCTGGTTCTTAGCCAGTTTTTTGTTGGCTTCTTCTTTGGTCAACTTCCGTTCTTGGTTCTGTTCATAATGCTTGTCCGCTCTTTCTTGAATCTCTTTGGTCACTCTGGCTTCGACGGCAGTAGGGTCAGCTAGGGCAGCATCGCCTAAGACACGAAGTAGGTTTGCTTTCTTGACCTTGGGAGGCGGTGGGGGTTCAAGTCCTAAGCGGACCTTCGCTTGATATTCTTTGAGGTTAGCCATCCTAGTCTGTCTTCTCAACTTTGCCTGTTCTCTGGCTGTAAGGAACATCGGTTTCGGGGCTGGCATCAAATTCTCTTGCGGAGGCTCAAGAAGCACGGGATGAACAACCCAGATGGTGATGATCGAGTCGGAGCTTTCTATTTTGGGCTCGTTAGAGTAGTCATCACCCACAATCCCCTCATCCCACCACTCGGTTTCTGGCGGAGTTTCGACAAGAAATGTTTTCCCGGTGTCAAGATCCTCGTCAACGAAAGCTTTTCGTGAAGATTCCGCAATACGCTTCTTCATCTGCTCTAGGGCATGTTGACGACGTAGTGCTGCAGCCTGCTGGACATATTTCCCCTTCTGATTGAATACTAGTTGCCTTGTGTTTCTTGACTTCAACGTGGCTGTCTTGGCCCCCAGTGATGCATCAAAGTAAGGGTTGTTTCTTGTCTCCTCAGCAGAAGGCCCGGACAAGTCCAATTGCTTCTTGCCATTTCCAGCCTTAGAGGTCTGATCGGGAGGTGATAAAGGCCGCCTATTTGCCATGGTAGTTGCAAATTTGGGCTGAATGGCCTGCCGGCCCTTTGACGATCTTGCATCCTGACCGGAATCCCCCATCAACGCCGGATGTAGGCCAACGTCTAAACCACCTCTAGCGCGCGACATGCCATCGTCGAATACCGGAGGCTGATAGGTTGGAGCAGGGGACGCTGTCCGCTGCTGAGACGCCGCGTTTACCTTCCCAGTAGCAGCATTTACCCTTGCCTTTAGGGCTTCAATTCTAGACATAGCAGCGCTACTCGCCGTAGAAGTGGGCCCTGGTGATGGTGACTGCGGTGCTGGTGATAAGCCGTTTGCCCCTGCTCTCGCGCCGGCAAGTCGCTCAGCGACAGCTGCGGCTTTCGCTCTCGCTTCGGCCATGATTTTATTAATGTCTGGTTTTCCGCTCATAGCAGAGCCATTGGTATGAGAAGCTGGGGCTGGAGATCCATTGTTTGAGCGCGACCGCTTCTGCGTGTTATGAAGGTCATCCTCAGGATGAGGCCGCTTCAGCGCATTGGAGGTCTCTGCCATGATGCAAGTCCTGGTATTAACTCGATATCAGATAGTAGGATAAAGCACGCAGTCAGTACTACCGAAAGAAAATAACGAACGTGGGCGAGGAAACGTGTGAGACTTAGAGGTTTTTGATAGTTCCATCGAAGTGACGCTGGAATCGAAAGTGACTTCACCGCCTTCAGCGACAAACCTTAATTCTGCCGCTTTTTGTACATCGAAAATCTTGGGCTCACCCGACGTCAACTGCCCGCCGGTTACTGGTCCGGAGAAAAAGGCGGAACTCTTTAGATGACATGGCAGCTTTAGGTCAGTATGAATATTTCTCAACCTATCGCTTCCCATATCGGAAGCGTAGATTTTGGCTTCCTATCATCCCACGACATCAAAACTCTATCAGTGAAGAAGATACAGAATTCAACCACGTTCGATACTTTACTTCACCCAGTACCGGGAGGACTCTATGACGCAGCATTGGGCGCGTGGGCTGACAATCCGTGAGCCCCCAAAAGCGCGTGGTTGTGTGAGGACCAGATTCTGAAAAACACCCAGCTGCGCGACATGCCATTTAAATACCTACGCTTGTCCTGGCCATGCCGGTCACATAGAGCTGCCTGTGCCTGTTTATCATGTTACATTCATGGATCAGCTGCTTCGACTGCTAAAAGCTCAATGCGCTTACTGTAGCCATCTAAGACTCCACGGCACAGAGCTCAACCGATATATTTGCAAATTAAGGCTCATTCAACATGGTCTGCTCCGCGAAGCACAAGAGCTGGAAGAAAACGTGCGGCCGAAAGGGGCAAACGTCACGGGAATATCCGACTTAGATGATCAAGCAGAAAGTGACGACTCTGAAGATGAAGATGACATAACAGAGCAACGAAACAAATTCGTCAAGGAAAAAATCAGGGCAGCGGGAGGCAGAAACCATAGAGCTGCTGTTGTAGCCGAGAAGGTGGAAGCTATCTCGGAAGAACGACGAAGGGTAGTCAAGGAATTCCTCGGTAACATTACCAAAGTGAAATCCTGTGGACGTTGTAATGGGTAAATATTGATGCTTTCTGCATGAAAGAACCCTTTTCTAAGCTGGCTCCAGAATTTCACCATCTTATCGGAAAGACCGATATAGTAAGATCTTCCGGAAGTCTCTCCGTCCTAGAGATAAAGCGAAAATGGCACAAGGTGGCTTCAAGGCTGTCAATCCTTTGATCAGGGCTTTCCATGAACGCAGAGCTTCGCAAAAGCAGAAGCTAGAGGACCGTGAGGTTGATGAAGGTATTGTCGCAGATATTGAGGATCAAACATCCGAAGAAGATGGAGAAGATCTTGAGATGATGGATCTTGGGAGTGGACTGCTGAACGAAAACCTTCCGAACGGTACAGAGGGGCCAGCTCGAATGAAATCCAAGACGAAAGAGCTCGAATCGGACATGTACGTTAATGCCCAGGAAGTGCATGCGCTGATATCAGATCTCTTTAGAAAGGAGAAAGAAATCGTAGAGCTTCTTTATAGTCCACGACTTACGAGGAATGCCATTCCTGTGACCGCGGATATGTTCTTCATTAGAATCATCTTCGTACCACCGAATAGATTTCGTCCAGAGGCAAAAACAGGGGAAGGTGAGATTGCGGAAGCGCAACAGAATACACTCTACAAACAGATCTTGACACAGTGTGAAGCTCTGAATCAAATCCGAAAGGAGATGAGTGGTTCTGCCCTTGATCTATCATATCGGCAACGTGACTTCAGGGACCTCCAAAATGTTTGGGTGCTACTGCAGGATGCTGTGAATTCACTAATTGACCGAGATCGTAATCCTATCCAAGGACTATCAGGTAGACAAACTGCAGAAGGTATTAAGCAGTTACTCGAAAAGAAAGATGGCCTTTTTCGAAAAAATATGATGGGAAAAAGAGTCAATTTTGCGGCCAGAAGTGTCATCTCTCCGGACCCTAATATCGAAACGAACGAGATAGGAGTTCCTCCCGTATTTGCCAAAAAATTAACATATCCAGAGCCTGTGACGAATCACAACTTCTATGAACTGAAAGAGGCTGTCCTCAATGGTGTTGAGAAGTGGCCAGGTGCTGCAGCAATTGAAAACGAGAATGGCCAGGTGATCAATTTACGGACTAAGAATTTTGAAGAACGTCAAGCACTGGCAAATCAGCTGTTGGCACCGTCGAGTACCAACGTCACTGGTGCAAGAAACAAGAAAGTTCACAGACATCTCAACAATGGAGACATTGTTCTGATGAATCGCCAGCCTACTCTGCACAAGCCCTCGATCATGGCTCATCGCGCACGCGTGCTACCAGGGGAAAAGACGATTCGAATGCACTATGCCAACTGCAATACTTACAATGCGGATTTTGACGGTGATGAGATGAATATGCACTTCCCTCAAAATGAAATTGCCAGGTCTGAGGCCTTGCAAATAGCTGATACTGATCATCAATATCTTGTGGCAACATCTGGTAAACCACTACGAGGTCTTATTCAGGACCACATTTCTATGGGTGTGTGGTTGACAAACCGTGATACTTTCTTTGATCGTGAAGACTACTACCAGCTTCTCTATGCTTGCTTGAGACCGGAAAACAATCACACGACGTCTGCAAGAATCGAAACCGTAAAGCCAGCAATTTTTAAGCCTAGAGCTATGTGGACAGGCAAGCAGATAATAAGTTCAGTAATGAAGAACATCACTCCCACTACTCATGAAGGTTTGAACCTTACTGGAAAATCCCAAACTACTGGCGATCGATGGGGAGATCAATTAGGGGAAGACAAGGAAGACAAGGTGATTTTCTATGGTGGTGACCTATTATGTGGCATACTTGATAAAGCCCATCTCGGACCCAGTGGAGGAGGATTCGTGCATTCCGTCTACGAAGCCTATGGTCATACCATTGCCGGGAAACTTCTGAGCGTTTTGGGAAGACTTTTGACAAAGTTCCTACACATGCGCGCATTTACCTGCGGTATGGATGACTTGGTCCTGACCGAAAAGGGTGAGAAGGATCGCATTGAGAAACTCAGGGAGGTCGAGACTATTGGGTTTGAGGTCGCTACCAAATACGTTACTCTCGATACCAACCTAGATGCGAGCAACAAGGAGCTTCTTACGCGACTACAAGATGTGCTTCGAGACGAGGAGAAACAAGCGGGACTAGATAGCGTCGTCAATTCACGAACAGCAACGCTCTCCTCCAGTATCACCACGGCTTGTCTACCAGCTGGGTTGAGAAAGCCGTTCCCCAAAAATCAAATGCAAGCAATGACGACGTCGGGTGCAAAGGGTTCTTCTGTCAACGCTAACCTGATCTCGTGTAACCTCGGCCAACAAGTGCTTGAGGGAAGAAGAGTTCCTGTAATGGTCAGCGGCAAGACACTGCCATCTTTCAAACCCTTCGAGACAAATGTCAGGGCTGGAGGATATATAACCGACCGATTTCTTACTGGTGTCAAACCACAAGAATATTATTTTCATGCTATGGCTGGTCGAGAAGGTCTGATTGATACTGCCGTGAAGACTTCCAGATCTGGCTATCTCCAGCGATGTCTTATCAAAGGCATGGAAGGTCTGAAAGTTGAGTATGATAGCTCAGTCAGAGATTCTGACGGTACTATGGTTCAATTCTTGTATGGGGAAGATGGCCTTGATATCACTAAACAGAAGCACCTTAGAGACTTCAAATTCTTGGCAGAGAATTACATGTCTCTTGTTGCACAGTTGAACGTGAGAGATGATTATCCCAAGACTGTCAATGCGGCTGCGGGCGATTGGCACAAGCAGGCGATGAAAATGGTGAGGGGTGGAAGAGTTGACGCCATAGACCCGGCATTGGCAATCTTCAATCCTGGAAGCTGTATGGGGAGCACCTCGGAAACATTCGCATCAGCTCTAAGAACTGTAAGTCATATAATGCAACACAACGTTAGAGAGACGGCTTACCGTGGTGATGTAGTACTGCGATGCGAACCCGGAGAAACGGCTCAGAGATAAAAAGAAACCCAAAGCGTCAAACGCGCCCATTACAAAGAAAACCTTCAATAGTCTACTAGACATGAAGTACATGAAGTCTGTTGTTGACCCTGGCGAAGCAGTTGGAATTGTGGCAGGGCAGTCTATTGGTGAGCCGTCGACACAGATGACTCTGAATACCTTTCATCTAGCTGGTCATTCTGTAAAGAACGTAACATTAGGTATTCCAAGACTTCGAGAGATCGTCATGACAGCTAGCAACCGTATTTCTACGCCAACAATGACATTGCATCTCAATCCAGAATTAACCGAAGATGATGGGCAGCATTTTGCGAAATTGATTACCAAGCTTACCCTGGCAGAAGTGATCGAGGATGTGCATGTCAGCGAAGCGATCGGTCCTGGGACTGGATACTCGAGAGCGAAAATCTACGACATTGGACTTGACCTTTTCCCTTCAAGCGAGTACTGCGAGACCTATGCGATCGGGGTCTCTGACGTTCTACGAGCCATTGAGTACAAGTTCATACCTCAATTGGCAAAGGCGATCAGAAAAGAGCTTACTCGCAAGGGAGATGCCAAGCTACTTAAGCCGAGCGCTGCTCAACCTGAGATAGGCAAGTCCACGGGTATTATTGAGGATGCTCCTTCGCGCCCTGAAGCGATGCGTGAGGGCGGCGATGACGACGAAAATGACGATGGGGACGACGATGCGACAAACAATAAGCAGAGGCAAAATCGAGACGAGACAGTCAACTATGCTGCGCCTGACGAGGAAGAGGAAGCTATTGCAAGAGATGCGCATCGCGAGTCAACCCCGGACACAGACACAGAGGATGAAGGCTTGAGTGGGAGTCCGCGTGAATCAACGCGGGACGAAGATGACGGTCAAGATCAAGACCAAGATCAAGACCAAGA
>JAABUY010006128.1_pt1 | contig 11843 bp, 18 predicted proteins | sample 5560271 | NCBI WGS metagenome assembly JAABUY01 (sample SAMN10711886, study PRJNA513374) | rock metagenome | isolation source: Antarctica rocks | place: Antarctica: Victoria Land, University Valley
AGTTCAGTCTATAGCATGAACGAGTTCAGGTAGTAGATATCATGAAAGTGTGAGGAGCGAAGAGAAACACTTGGACGACTATTGTTGAGTCGGCCCTTTGAGAGACACGCTGCAGTAGGTTTTAGATGTATTACAGATCAGAGAAGAGGCTGGTGGTACTAAGAAGATCAGTGTACATATATACCAATTTCGAAATCTGCGGAGGGAATGCTACTCCCTTGATGCGATTGAATACACAAGCGATACTTCGATTCCGATTTATCCGCCTTATACTGTCCTTCGTTGACGTCCGTAACGGCTGCTAACAACTGGTTCACAACTTCAAGGTGATCACGTTCCGCAGCCAAACACATTAAAGTATATCTCGCCTGGTCAGGAAATACTCAGATCACTCGAGGTCTTGGTTGGAGAGATGAGTATCTGCGTGACCTCTGTATGGTCATCATTGGCAGCATGATTGAATGCTACCTCTGCGCTTGAATTAAAATGGTCCAAGTTCGCTTCTAAACCTAGTACCCCTATTTCATAGTGAGCGGGCCAGAATTTAGAATTTCCAAAATCGAGAATTCACCTCTGCAAATTTTGCCCCGCAATCAACCAACTCGCTGAAGAAGCCTAATCATCATCTCACAAATCAAACAGTCATACATATGAATCTTCATTCCATTTAGTCATGACTAGACTACAGTCAGCAAACAAACGCAGGCAATCGACAAAGATGCGAAGCCTTCCGAAGCAGGAAACTACTTTCAAAGTTTCTTTCAAAGCCTCTTTCAAAGCTTCTTTCAAAGCTTCTTTCAAAGCCTCTTTCAAATCAGTCGTCAAAGCAACAGCTGTCATCGACGACTCAGTCACGACGACAGCAGAAGTCAGATTCTCTACTCTCGCTGCTGTTTTGATAAAGCAGGCAGCAGCAGCACACGAAATTCTCTCTTCGACTTCAGCTCTATCTCTTTATACTGTTAGCTGAAACGTTTTTTGAAAGAAACAGTGCAGATTAGATGCTCAGCGAAGATCTCAGCAGTCTGTCTGCATGCGATCTTGATGTTCTCGTCAATGCAGCACTAGAAGACGAGAAGCATGAGAAGTTTGACTTTTTGAACAGTAGTATATTTGATGATCGTGAATTATAGAGTATATAGTTTATTAAGTATACATTTACTCAAAAGTATCTGTCATATCAGCAAAAATAGTAGACATACGAAGTATTGACAAGAAAAGAAATCAATTCCGAGTATCTATATTTACTGTTATGCTTGCATGTCTGAAGTGATCGACTGCAAAATGATCTTTGCTACAAGCTTTCATCGTCATATGCAAATATGCTTCAAAACTCATGACTTCAGTCAGCTTGTAATGTCTTTTGAATCAGGTCTTCAGCACTTGAATCGAGAGTGTCGATCTCAAAGCATTCATTTATTAGAAGATGAATGCTGATCTCATGTTTTTAATCTATCTCTGATCTTTCTGAGAGTTTTATGATCTCTTTGACGTCGACAATGATCTTAGACGACAGTCTCTGCTGTAGATGCACTGCTATTCGATTCTTCTGAATGAGGCAAGAGAGAAGAAAACATAGAGCTCTGAAATCGCGCTGAAATTGATTCTGCAACACGTTAGATATACATGAAGGGGTCATCTTTGTATAACCTCATATTACATATCAAATGGAAGGAATTAAAGGTCTGTGAGGTGGTGACTAGGCTTCTCCAGCGAGTTGGTTGGTTGCGGGGCAAAATTTGCAGAGGTGAATTCTCGATTTTGGAAATTCTAAATTCTGGCCCGCTCACTATGAAATAGGGGTAGTGTTTTAACAGCCTGCACATCATCTCTCTTTGTTGAGCCGTAGTTTGCAATGCTGTGTCGCCGAAAGTCATCACCAGGTTTGAAGTTGGTTTGGTTGCTAAATCTCAAAATCTCGAACGTGTCTTTGAAGTCAGAATGTCTCATATTAGCAACGCTCTATGCATTACGAGTCGCAGGCAGCAACATTCTCGCATTGGCTTGAAAAGCCGAATTTAAGACGTAGCCCATAAGAATTCTCAGGCCTACGATTTTGATTTGTTCTCGGCAGCATAATACGCATGCTTACTCCAGAAACAGGCAGCATACATCAGAAGAGGATACTTGCCCGTAGACGACTCATTTTCGAAAGGGATATTTCTGTAACGTGGGGTGTGAAGGGAGAAATTCATCAACTCTCTGAAGAGAGATACGTAAGACATGTTTTAGTAATCTTGATTTGGGCCGTTGGAAACCGTATCTCTCGGATACGTCGAAAGTACTTGCCAGTAGTATAGTGAACAGAGCGAACGACATCGCTCTCCAAGTCAACGGTAATCAGTCCAGCGCAAACACAGATCGGAAGATTCTCATCTGGGAGGGCGTCCTCATCGATTTCCTCATCTTCAGACTCGGTCGCCAGCGCATGCTGAAGCTCCCTTATCGTCAACGGTCTTTCGGCATAGGATATCCAGGAAAGAGCTTTTTCCGCTCCCTGAGCTTTTTTACGGTCTTGATTTTCAATTCGTCTCATGACTTCATCGTGCATATGGTCTACTTCTTCCGGCAGATTCTGGAGAGCTCTGCGAACAGCTCTCTTGTTGTTCTCCTCTGCTAAACATTCAATGTGCAACTTCGCGAGCAAGAACCTAATAGAACGACAGGTTAGATCCAAGCTCCGTTGAAGAACTGAATAACACAGAACAGCAATCGAGTATGCAAGGAGAGGCAGGAAGTGATATATATTGTTACGGAGAGCTTTAGGGGTACTAGCCTTTTGAGCGAACATACATCCCATTTGCTTTCTGACTTACACTTTTCAATATTTCATGGTGCAAACTTTGATCTTCTTCAATGAGACGTGCCAGTAGAGGGAAATGTCGGATGCGAGCAGTCAGGTAGGTCTTAATATCGTCGTTGTGCGCTCGGATCTCTAGGCGACCTGTAGACTCAATTCCATGATTGATGCTTCCATTATATCGGGATGTGACAAGTAATTGAAGTTTCGGCACTAGCCCCTGAAGTCAGCGAAGCAGATATTCTCGCGCTCAGTTGCTCTCAGGACATTCATCTGGGACATCGACCACAGTCAGAATTATACTTGTAGATAATTCGTATATCTTCAGATATGATTTCTCGCTGTTCAACGATATGCTGTAAGAGAATGTCAATGAAACTTATGGATGATTGGTCTTGCTCTTTATAATTGCAATAGATGTATGCAACACCAACGTCGCTTTGTCGAACGGTTTGCTTCATATTGTCAATGATGATGGATGCAAGGACAGTTTTGTTAGCTCCAGGAATACCACGGCACCACAACATCTTTGTCGTTCCATCTAACCAACGCTTATACTCTACATTTTCGAACACTTACCTTCCTGTACCTTCTTGCTGCCTGTTGAGTATATCAATCTGTTTTGATAAGTGGTTCGATCGCGAAAGCCAAGATATGATATTTCGATTCGCTTGGTCCTGAAAGCTGTTCTTGAAGGACTGCAACTCTGCCTGAAGTGCGTGTCAGAGCTTTCTTCTCAAATTTTAACAACAAACCATCTATGGCCTTTTAAACTCTCTCTGAACACTTACGTGTGATCATTGGCCACTGCTAATGCAAGCAGCGACTTCTGTCGCTCAATAGTATTTAGTATTCCTCATACCATCTGTTTTCAAAATGGCTAAACTATGATCTTACCTTTCTTTTTCAGACCGTTCCCGAAGCTAATCTGAACGTCAATTGCTTCAGTGCCTCCTTGAACTGTTTAAGCGGTCCTTTAAACACATTCAACCACGCTATCGTCGTCTTCCATGAATCGATCGACTCGACTTGCTGTGCTTGGTATCTCAATATAGATAGCAAACTGCTTACGCTAGCGACTTCGCAAAGAAGTGTATCACGATCTCGCAAGGTGTTCTCTGGATCTCTCAAATACCGGGTGACGATTTGACTGTAGTTTCCGTCAACATATTCCATGGCGATCGAGCCCATTGTAAGTTGTAGAACTTACTCTAGATTAGTCAAGTTATTACAGTAAAACATCGGTATAACGATGTGTAAATTCCCGTCTAAGCACATTGTTGTAAGAAAGCCATCATTATAAAAAGGTAAATCCAGGGGTATCGCTTAGGATGAGCTTAGGGCGGCGTACGGATAGGGGTATGTACTGTACACTATAACACGGCCACACCTCAATGCTCCTAGCTATACAGCTCAGTGGGAAACGAATGCAACCAGATGCTGCTCAACCTTCTCCTCGAAGTTCATCCTCTCAACACGAAACAGTCTCTCCCGAAGTGAAAGATACCAAGCTCAGAGCTCGACCACTCTCACACCCCTTTCATCTCACCAGCTAAGATTCATCACCCACGAAGCCCCTGATCTCAGCCGTACCTGCTTAAACGGTCCCGCAAGTCGCTATCCGTCTACAGAACGAACATTCCGATTACGACACCCTCTACAATGGCGCAATACAAGAAACTGCAGGATCCAGTTTGATGGCTCCTGCAATCCTCCGGCATTGGCTCCAACACAACCCAAAAGCCTATTCGTGACCCTGCTTACTTCGCGCAGTCCTTTGCGAAAAGATGGGTGCGAAGGCGATATGGATCTCTCGCTCAAGGATTCATACTATCCCCTTATTGCAGGCGGCGGCGGGCTAGCCTCTCAAAGGACGCTGTACACCTGTCCAAAGAATTGGGAAGAACAAAAGTCAAGGGAAATGAACACGGCGGACGAAGCGCAAAAGACAGCATATACCTGACTACCGCTTCGACGTGGCTTCGCGAAGACTGGGTCGAAAGGAATACTACATCTCGTCTGCCCGGAATGAGTTGGGGCTGCTTACCAATACGTGGCGATGCCGACGGTGTTGGATTTTTCAAAGATACTGGGGAGCGGTATCGTACAAACTACGGGGGAGTGCTACAGTACTGGGGCTTACGTGTGAGAAGTATGGAGGAGTGGCAATTGGATGGAACGCAGAGACCCAGACGAGAAGCGAACTAGAGGGAATCAAAGTTTGGCAATGGGCTGAATGCTATGGTCTTGGTTGGGGGTTGGGGGGAGGATTGCGTTGCGATTTTGTGCATAGGTGGAGAATTTTCAAAGTAGGTGCTGCTGTGGCGAAGAAGGCTTACAGCTCACAGCTTACTTGCTGTACGTTTCCATGCTCTCCGAGTAGTAACTCCATTATTCTTCGGGCGATTAAATCAAGAAGGCTCGTACAGCTAGAAACACTCATGTCTAATCAATGTTCGCACAAGCAATTTCTCCCGCTTTTACCTACCCCCCTGCAGATGCTTCAATCCAGGCTAATTGCAAAAGCAACACACAGAAAGCCCACTCCATCATCGCGAGTTCTCCATCTGGGATTTCTCGGCCATAAAAACCATACCCTCCAAACCCCCTACCTCCTCCAATCAACCCCATCCACGATACCTCTACTCCCCCCACCCATTACCCTCATGCCTCAGCCTTGACGGCTGCATAATGGGACCATGATCCGTGCTCTCAACATTATCAGCCCCATTCCGCACCGCCGCTCCATCACTGCCGCCGTCATCTGCCCCCGCTTCTGGGTCATCACGGTACGCGCCCTCAATCCTGCCGCGGACGCCATCCGTGTGACCGTTAGGCCCGTTGACTGGGTCGTCTTCGGCGTCACCGGCGGTGATGGTGTGGTAGCGGCTCTGTGTCGGATGGAAGAAGGAGCTGCGGGTGCGGTAGAGGAGGTAGAGAGAAAGCTAAGATAGAGGATGCGAGTTAGTGTCGTTATTTCAAAGGAGCAAAGGAGCAAAACAATGAAACTCACCTTTATGAGGAACGACACCACAGCCACCAAAAGCAACAACCCAGCATAAACCTGCTCATCACGCCTCCACGCCCCAAAACAACTCTCCTGCCTCCCAAACATTGTCGCGCAAGCATCAGCCGCATGATGCTGGTCCTGGAACGGCCAGGCCTTCTCCTTTATATGATGAAGCCCGCAACACTCATGCACGTCCTGGATCCTCCTGATCGCGCCCGCGTTCTTATTCGAATAGAGCTGAGCCCATTGTCGATCTAGATGGCATGCTAGATCGCTGGGAGGTGCCATGTGCGTGAGGGCGAGGGTCGCGATGGCGGTTTCGTAGATTGTGAGGAGTACGAGTGCGGCGAGGGGTTTCCAGGAGAAGGAGAGTTGGTTGGGGCCGTGGAGTTTGGTGGAGCGGGTGATGAGTGCATGGGCCTGTTGGATGCCGGCGACGTTGATGAAGGGGAGGATGAGTGCGGCGGTGGCGGTGATGGTTGAGATGGGGAGGGAGAGGGATCTGATTCTGGATAGGGAGATGCTGCGACGCTATTAGATGGGACCAAAAAGGGTATTGGTAAAGCTGTGCATACCATGCGGTGATGACGAGGCCGGTAAGGAGGACCTGTCTGCAGTGAGGCTCAGGGTTCTTCTAGAATCGTTGATATACTTACGATAGTCGTCGCACGGAGGAAGTTCTGCTTGGTGGTAGACATGCTGATGGATGCTGAAATAAGAGCTGCCAGTGGCTACAAAATCCTTCTTAGTAAGTTGGCTGAGGCTATCAGTTTCTTCAAAGGATGGATGTCGACTATCTTATTAGAGAGGCCCGGCTTCTGAAGTACCCAGTGAAGTCACATGTTATCGGAGCCCAGCATGGATTAATGGCAACTTGCATTGACCCTCGTGCTGTGTCTGCAAATTGCCTGGCTAGCTTTACATCTTCCCCTCTTCACGATAGCCAGTCGCTGTGTTTCACGAGTAAGGAATGTTTTAACGGACGCGCAGTATCATCCGCATCGGATTATCAAAACATCAACCTTTCTGTGATTTCTCAGAAGACTATCAATTATCGACGAAGAACTGATAAAATTCCTGACGTCGATTTGTAACAAGAATTTTTGAATTGTTAATAAGGTATTGATGGGATCTTCCTCACAACCTTTTGGCTATAGAATATGGCCAATTTTGCACTCGCATTGTCGTCATCTTTTGTTCTACTCATACAACAGAAGCATTGGCAAGACAGATCAAGGTCTTAGAGGTCTAGTTTCTCCTTGCATATCGAGCGCTTTCCTAGCAATGATTTTAGAAAGATTCTTGAGAGAGCGCAACAAGCTAAATAGAGCTCTACGGATTTATCACCACATCTCCTGTATACTTATTAACGCGTGGTCATCGGTTTCTATATGTTACCATTTTCAGCATTCTGAAAGTTTTAATAATCTTTTTAAGCCGTTGAGATAAAGGTAGAAGAAAGAGTGTATATTTGAACAGCGCACTGAGAACTCAGCCCCATGCAATTAAAGGAATGCATTGATTGGATAAAGAAGGCAAGGGTTTTGATATTGATTGCAACGTGTGGAAAAGTGGCGCAGGTCTGCCTGTGCTGCCTACACTGAACTTCAGCGCTACAAAACGCCGAGTTCCCACGAATTCTATTGTTGAAGGTTCTCAACCGATTCAGCTGAGCATTTCACCGAAGAACAAGACCACAGAGAGACTCTATGAAAAACCTCGATGGAATGCCCCCGTCGTTTCTTCCCTTTTCTGCGTCTACCGTTGGAGGTTCGAACAAAAGTGTATCGATGTATTTTAGTCAGCACGCTCCATTACGGTCCGCGTAATTGCCTCAGTTCTCAGACGTGTCAACGTCGCTAAGCCCCTTCGGATTAGCGCCCTGCTGACTTCGCAGCATACGGGCGGCACGTCTGAGTGCAAACCCCTGTAAGATAGGTTGATTGGCATTAACTTTGAAATAATACCGAACTTTGTCGATCGCCTTATCTGATGCGATAAAGTATGAGCGTATTATTGAATTAATTACATTTTGTTCGCTCTGTTTATCTATTCTACTCACCACCCTACATGCTCACCACCCTACTCACCATCCTACTCACCACTCTACTCACCATTCTACTCACCATTCTACTCACCATCCTACCTCCTCGCCTATCTACATGTTCAGCTATCAACTCAGCTATCGACTCGATCGTCTACTCATCACCCTACTCGCTTCAAAACATGCTTCATGCGACACGTTCAAATAAGCGTTCTACGCTTCATGATCTACTTCATAGTATGCTTCATACATGCTTCATAGCACATGCTAATTAGCTCAATAGAAAGTATTCTTCATGACTCGATATCAAACGCTTTATCAAATTCTTCATCAAACGCTCTATTAAACGCTCTATCAAACGTTCTACCAAACGCTCTATCGAATTCTCTATCGAATTCTCTATCGAATTTTCTATCAAAATCTCGACCAAACTCTCGATCAAACGCTTTATCAAACTTTCTATCAAATTTTCTATCGAGCTTTCTACTGAGCTTTCTATCGAGCTTTCTATCGAGCTTTCTATCGAGCTTTCTACTGAGCTTTCTACTGAGCTTTCTACCGAGCTTTCTATTAAACGCTCTATCAAACGCTCTATCAAATTCCCTATCGAACTCTCTATCAAACGCTCTATCGAAACGACTTAGCGCGCTTTCTCGATCATCAAAAAGAACGTTCTAATCAAATCTTCATCACACAACACGATACAAGTTCAACTAAGTTCAGTCGATGATATGATCATGAAATGTTACGAGCGTACCAAGGCTGAACAAGGCTGAAGCCCTAATCAATTCGCAGTGAACGCTAGCGAGTTCCCTGCGTAATGATTAGGGCTAACCAACGAGCTAGTCAGGTTTGGCCCAGATATGGCTCAGATATGGCTCAGATATGACTCAACACTCTTCTTCTTCCCCAACATCTTTTTCTTTCACCAACATCTTGTTCACCTACATTACATTCTTTCCGTGTCACAAACACATTCCTTTCGGGCCTAGCGCAGCCACTGAACATTACATAAATAGAAGCTTTTGTATCAACCTTCTTCTGTATTCTTAATATTCAGTTATAGCTACCTCTAAAGATCAAGCACTATCAACCCTGACCTCTATTGGTTGTATCATCTAGGCACGGTCCTGACATGAAATATCTGACGACGAAAGCAAAAAATCGAAGCTAGCATATTCTTGATCGCGCTGTTCGACTACTCGAATTATCGCATGCAGTCAACTCGATGATGCGATGACGCAACTTATCGATCTCGCAGAATTTTATTGATACTTAAATTAGACGCATCAGATAGAGCATATGTGAAAGTACTATCGCAAGTTCACATACATTATGATTTACATGTTGTGCATTGATGATCGCGTCGCAAACAAGAATGTTGTGACTTGCAAAAGTTAACGAGGCAAGTTGTGCGAGCTGTCACCAAATTAACGCAGATCAACCTATCTTACAGGGGTTTGCACTCAGACGTGCCGCCCGTATGCTGCGAAGTCAGCAGGGCGCTAACCCGAAGGGGCTTAGCGAGGGCGCTAATCCGAAGGGGCTTAGCGACGTTGGCACGTCTGAGAACTGAGGCAACCGCGTAACGACCTCTGGCGCCCAATAGCAGCGGATGATGCTGTTTTCAAGATCGGATTGTTTGAGAAAGATGCTGTTCTGCCTCTTCTTCTTCTAAATCGTCAAGTTCACGCAGAAGCTACAGTGGTTCTCTATGGTGAGAACACCTTTATATTCCGTGTATCTGGCTTTGCAGATGGCCCACTTGGCTTTCTGGACAGGCTTCCGCCGCGATACGTGCGTCTGCTACGTCGAATTTACATCAGGACCGGCTATTATGTGTGCAATCCTCCAGATCGCCATGCAAAGTATTCGGCTCCAACTGTCAGAGAAGCAATCGTACAGTCTCGCCAGGATTTGGCAATCTCGATAGAGCTTGTAAGACGGTCGTGGCCCATGAAGTATAAGAAAGTCTTCATTGATAGAGACTCTGCTACTTTATGCGCTGAGTCACGTATCCGAGAGCGGATAAAGCAACTTCGAGGATTCAATGGCTTTGAGGAATGGCTAGCATCGGCTTGGTATCTTTGGGAGATGAACGCGACGGAAACGGATGCAGAGGAGCCGCGAAAGGAGTTTCGATGTATCGACTGGGAAACCTCGACACCAACTTGGAATACGAAGAAACCAGCAGAGAACAAGGACAACTAAGTCCAGCTACAGGATTGGCGTATAGGATGCATATGTATATACCGCTAATAGCCTCTGCCTTGTTGGGTCAAGGTATCACAGTAATATCTCCCGTGTGGAATCAAACAAGACCTTATTAATCGAGTTTTAGACCTGGATATGTCACCTTCTTGTCTTACATATTCCTCTAATTAACCGAAGATCCATTTTGTGAAGAACTAGCACTTTTCAAATTCTTCAAGGTATCGGCTGGACCTTTATTTTCCTTTCAATAGCTCGCCTTGAGCCTGTTTCGTCGAATGAGACCTCGCTCGTCATGGCGATGCTTTCAGTCTCGCTCCTTGAACTGGCAACAAAGATCCTCATACCAGTCAATGTGGCTCGTGGGAATATCTGGAAACTCCATCGCTTCATGCTCGACTTCTATAATTCGTTTTTTTGGAAAGCCCACTCGCCTGTTTTTCGAGTACCAGGCCTCATTGGGGGATCTCGTTAGCCGAGACGACCTTTACGCCACGGAAAGCATCAATGTCAACCATTGTGGCCGCAACACAGGTTTCGACCATCTGCCCAAACTTCTCCCACATAAGATATACAGCATCAGTTGAGGTTCCGGATTCTAGATGTCCGTATCAAAGAGGCAACTATCATCACGATTAAGAGGCAGAAGATGGAGCCCAAGACGAGTTTCTGGTCAAATCGTCATCTGCCGGATCGGGATAACCATGACTAGGAGATGAATGATCAGGTTGATGTCAAAAGGGCAGCGGTTAGTGACGTAGAACGGGACAAACTCCGTATATCATTTACGATGTCAAGAACAGTAACTGTGGTGGGGAAGGCAACATCCCTCGGTAACTCAGAAGGTTGTGCGCATGGTACTAAGTCAGATATTGGTCGTTGCATTTGGCGACGTCGTCGAGCGTCCTTGTTAGTAAGAAGAGGTCCCCAAACGTTGCTACCATTGCCTTCATTTCTAAAACGAGAACACGATACGACTAATCTGAAACCAGCTGCATCTAAAACAACTACGTACTGGACTATTCAACAATCCATCATTATCCCAATAGTCGAGATCCGTCCCCAGCTACAATATCCACGACAATATCCTCTGTTTGCTTGCTCTATTGCACAGCTTGTATTCATCGATATTTCTTTATTCCTTCCTATAGAGATTAGACTTCAGATACGCTTGGTGGAGCGTGAGAGGTTCTCTAATTTTAGGGGGCAGAGAGCTGGGTTGGGGGGAGATGGCTGTTGCACAAGAAGGTAGGGGAAGGAGAAAGAAATGGGCGCTTTGCTAAGTGTTCATGAGAGAATGATATTCCCGTTCGACAGTCTTGTTACACTTTCCCTGGAACGAGAGAAAGTAAAGGGAAAGAAAAGATTGTTCCATGTAGTACTCGTTTTAACTTCGTTATTAATGCGACATCCATCCATTACCGTTGCCATTCTTCATTAACCAGCCCATTAGCAACTTCCCCCTCGATCCATGCCCTTTTCTCACCTTCACGCCGCCGTCGCATCCGCCAAAATCGAATCCGCCGCCTTCTCACTGATCATATAGATTGGCACAGCAATATAGAAACCCGGAATCTTGGGAAACACACTCGCGTCGACGACCCTCAAACCCGTCGTCCCTCGAACCCTAAACTTGCTATCCAGCACCGCTTTCGGATCTCCGTCCGCGCCGATCGGGCATGTGCAGCTCGCGTGATGGCCCCACGCTTCGTTCCTGATGAAATCCTTCATGCCAGCCTCGGTGCTCGCGTTGACGGATGAGAGTGGGTCTGGCCAGA
>JAABUY010006129.1_pt1 | contig 11842 bp, 9 predicted proteins | sample 5560271 | NCBI WGS metagenome assembly JAABUY01 (sample SAMN10711886, study PRJNA513374) | rock metagenome | isolation source: Antarctica rocks | place: Antarctica: Victoria Land, University Valley
TGGGGTTGGGGGTTGTTTTGTAGTGACAAGGAAGAATCGACTGAGAATCGGCTTTTACTGGATTTTTTCTGAAACCATTGGTAAGGGAAGGGCTTGCACCCCTATTTGTCTTGATACCGCGGGTTCTTTGAAAGGAATTTGCGACCGGCTCGCTCGTAATCGAAGTTTTTGGGGGTCGGAACCATTGCTTCCACTTTCTTGGAGTTGGAAAGAAAAAAAAAAGTATGCCCTCGCGTTTCGGAAGAATTGCTTATGATACCTTTTCGTAAACCACCCTCCTCTCAGAACCACTGCTTCCCTATTTGAATTTACATGCCATCGCTGCCCAAAACTACTGCCCGTGCCTCCTTTCGCAAAGACCACTACCCAACCTTACTCACTCCCTTCGCTCTTAATCCCACTCACACCCCCATCTGCCCCTCTTCCGCCTTCTCAGCTCCCCTCTTCACTCCGGCCACCTTCGCCTTGCCTCCCTTCGCCGCCATTTTCTGCTCGATAAACTCTTTCACCCCCTCCTGATGCGCTACGAGCATGTTTCCTAGGTTGTTCTCCTCGGATTTCACGAGCGTGCCGAAGCGCTTTGAGGGTTTCTTGGGAGCGGTGAGGTGGAAGACGCCGTGTGTGGGGGGGATGATGAGGAGGGAGTTCTGTTGAGGGGAGAGGTCAGTTTGGTGGTTCGATTGATGGGGTGAGGGTGGAAAGAAGGGGGACAGGGGGGGGGACATACAGCTTTATACCATTTGCTCAAGTAATAGACGTTCTGATCCGAAACGGGGATGAGCGGATTTCCGCCGACGAAGTTTACGATTCCGGCGACACGTTGGAAGAAGGCCTCTTGTCCAGGGGTTAGAGATTTTTGTCCTTTTTGGGGGGGGCAGCTTTTGGGTAGCGCCTTACCACGGGTGTTTAGGAGGTTTATGATCCCTTCGTATGCGCTACCGATGCCGATGAAAATGATCGGGTTTGCCGGGTTGGGCCTGCGATGTTTCAAAGAGGTTAGGCTTTTGGAGAGGAGGAGGTGTGGGGAAGGGAGGAGGTGTGGGGAAGGGAGGGGTTAGATACTCGATGTAATTCTCCCAGATGTATATTAAGAGCTCATTGAGAGCGACAATGCGCTTTGGCTTTTCTTCTGTTTTCTCATCTTGCTTGTCTTCTGACTTTTCTTCAGGTTTGTCTTCGTGAGTGTCCTCGGGCTACCGCTGCCATTAGTCACCGTGTCACGTAGATCCGAAAGGTGGAATTCGCACATCGATGCCAGTAAGAAATTTGGGGACGTTGATGTCAATGACGCTATAACCTTGCTTGATAGCCCAGTCGGTGTAGTTCTTTATCCCATTAGCCTTTCGAACCCGTCAGTATTTCTTGTTTTCAGTATGGGTATAGCAGAGGAAGCGTACCAGGAAGGCTTCATGGGCTTCCATTAAATCGGTATCCTTTTTCTTGGAGCGCTTGAACATCTCGGGTCTACCAAAAGGATTAGTTGAAAGCAAAGCTGTAAAGTCGTGGAAAGGAGAATATCTCTTACGGGTCATGAATGATAACTACCAGAGGCAATGCTTGATGATAATCGGGCCTATCTGAAGGGTTCACTTGGATTCTCAAGACAGGGACCATTGTGGCTTACGTTGCAAGGACCTGGTTCTCGAAAGATTGAGAGATTTCATTTCGGAATATCTTTAAAGTATTCATCTTATGCTCTTTGTATAGCTGCTCGCCCTGGTGTTCTCGAACGACATCTAGCTAGGGTCAGAAGGTATAACGAAAGTATGGAGCATCGAGGTAGCTACCATGCGTGCGGACGTAACCAGCCGGAGCCAGTGAAGCTATCAACGTCAGTACTGCTCTCGGTGGGCATTGATTTGCCATCTAACCTTCCGTTGCACTTGAGTTGAGAAAAGGCCAGAATCTGGATTGGTAATCCGCGACCTTCCGTACAGTAGCAGCTCCAGATGCGGTAGGTTTTGTTTGCAGCATTCGATCTGGTGCTGCGCCCATCAACGTTCGAGTGACAGCCAAGGCAGATTTCGAGATTGACTTGAGATTATAGCCGCCCTTCGTCTATTTAGTAACGACAAATGAGTGGATTCAGAACTAGGGTACAAACTTCGAGACATACGACTAGCCTCCCATCAGCTAGAGGCATGAGCATATGCGTCATATGAGCGTAGCATGTTGGAGTGACGAAGCAACCCCCAAGCTGATCTCCAGCAGCAGCATCGAAGCCAGCAGCAACTAGAAAAAGTAAGCGTTGAATCTGCATCTAACTAAGAGGAACTGACTGATGACCAGATCCGGATTGAAGTCATACGCGATTGGCATGACAATTTGCTGAAAAGCATAGAGGTAATCGGCATCACCCATTCCCCTCGTAGGCCATGGGATGTTTACGTTCCTAGGACCAACTTCAGCTGAGTACAAGAAGAACTCTTTTGGTTTTCTGACTTTCCCAATCCGGGTCCTGCACCACAATGATAATGATCACCGAACGGTCCTGAAGGATAGAATTCACCATTTTCATGTACATGAACCGAAATGTATAAGACGTTAGGGTCTTGGTAAAAGGCTTGCTGAATGCCATTGCCTGGAGCATGTCAGTTCAGGTAGCATTGAATTTTCTAATAGATTCGTACCATGATGTACGTCCCTATGATACACTTGATCTTAGTATAATGTCCATGACACACAAGCCTATAAGCACGTACCAGTCGATGATCAGGATCTTCCTGCAGGTGTCTGCAAAATCTAGCTGGCACACTTTTGCCGCGATTGATACATTGTCAAACATGCAGAATCCCATTGGCCTATTGCATTCGGCGTGGTGTCCCGGAGGCCTAATGACAGCAATAGCATTCTTCAGCTGACGGCCAGCAACGGCTTTGCAAGTGTCTATGGCCCCTCCGGTAGATAGCAAGGCGGACTGGAAAGTGAGCTTGTTGAAATATACCGAATCGAATTGTTTCTCGAGGTGGACGAGCGTTTCTTCGGTCATATCTAGTTGTAAAACTGTCAGCCAAGCTCAACACGCAAAATAAACGGTGAGCAGAGAGCGAACCTTTGGTACTCTCTATGAAATCATAGTGCTTCTTGTCATGAACTAGGCATATCTCGGCTTGCGTAGCAGGCCGGGCAAAAACGCGCATGAGTGGGTTAGGTACCAGGATCTTTGCACCCTCTTCATCTTTTAGAGTATCTCTGTCATCAACAAGGCCAGCTTTGCAGAGCACATCATAGATGACGAAGATCCTTCGGGGGTCTTCAGGATGAAAATCAACCCGCTGCTTCGGTGGATCCAGCTCGCAGTGATACCTCATACGCACGTCGTAACATAGCCCTGTACGTAACATGGCTAATCCTCTTCGCAGTTGAGCTTCAGCTACTGCGTCTGTACCTCGAGCGTCATCTGATGGTGTTGTCGAACCTCTAGAAGAGCTTGTGCTAGGCTGCTCGTTTACATCTTTTGCAAAGACAGAAGAGTCGCGTGAGGGGTGGTCGAATCCCCGGAAAGATGACGCTTGGGGGGCAACACCAAGTCTTGACGTTAAGTTCTCCGAGAAATTTAGAAAACCGTTGGGAACGTCTGAGGACTTCAGCGCCGGGGGCGCTGAAATCAGTGCCCCATTCATCGACCTGCGGACCTCTCGCATGGCGCGCGATTGGTCATTTCTTGACGCTATTTCAGAGGCATCTGGCATAGGAGAATCATCGTCCATCGAATCCATGTCTGCTATTCAGAACACTGCTAATTTGAAACGTTCAAGAGCATAACATGACAGAACTACATCAAGATTGACGTCGCAGCGGTCAACCTTAAACATCATCTACACATGTTTATCACGAATGCCAGACTGCTCGTGAACGAAAAAGATTGAGATGAAAGAATTGGCCGCACAAAGCAGGCTGCTCGAAAGTTTCAGGGCTATGATTGCTTAGAATATTCAAAAGAGGGTCGACTTGCATGCAACACTCCAGAGCCTAGTCCGCCTATTTGTGAAGCCAGTCAGTCCATACAGTTCACATACGGAGACAATTTATCACATCGCGTACCATGAAAAGAGAGCCGGCTCGAGAAGTATGAGGCCGGAAACCAATTGCTAAGCACCAGAGGATACCTACTGAACGTGGAATTGAGCGGAGAGTCAAGATTGTAGAGTAGACGATCAGGAGTGGGAGCGCATCTAGATTCAATGTTTCTTCAATCTTCATGATTTGGGGATTATCGTATTAGTCAGCAAAACTGGCTTGGCACCGAAAATGCCCACACTGCCCCTAGCTGCACCCTCTGACGAATGACCATTCCGCCCCACCCCTTTACTCGCCCTACGTATGAGCAGTTCAGAGGACCAAATTGGCTCTTTGAGACTGTGAAGTGATCTCTTCTTTAGATCGTCTCATACCATGTCCTTGACGCATGAAGAACCAACGAGGCTGGTCGTTCTTTTGTCCGGCCACGGAAGTAATCTGCAGGCGATAATTGATGCCTGTTTAAACGAGAGTTTACCTTCGACTAAAATTGTCCGTGTAATATGTGAGCACTGTCATCTTCCGATACCATAGTTGTTCGGTCTTTGATGCCTTTCAGGTAATCGCAAGAATGCTTTTGGTATCGAACGGGCCAAGAAGGCGCAAATTCCATGGACATATCATAACATTATTTCTTTCCGTGGAAAATTTCCTGGAGATGAGAAGGCTGCTAAATATGCCTTTGACGACGAGTATGTTTGATCTTGTTTGTAAGAATATCTTTGACCTCCGTCAATTGAACTTGCGCTCTGCGTACTATATCTTTGCTCTCCAAGTTTTCTTAAGCTTGTGCTCAAAGTCAGTCCGAATCCGACTTCGGTGGTAAACCGAAACACCTATAGCCCTATAATCTGATACTTTCAATTGACTACTCTAATCAACATTTTGGGAAATCCCCATCTAGCCATTACTGACAGACACTCTGCCTAGACTAGCTACCCTAATCCTCCATGAAAATCCCCACCTCGTGGTATGCGCAGGCTGGATGCTCGTCCTCTCGGCCTCTTTCATCGATAAAATGGCAAAAGCCACTGTCCCCGTAATCGTGCGTCGCCCTCCCCTATCCCCGTTGCCTCACGCTGACCCAACTTTTAAAGAACCTCCATCCTAGTCTCCCCGCCCCCAACGCGATCAAAGGTGCCAACGCAATCTCTAGAGCGTACGAAGCTTTCCAGAAAGGAGAAATAGAGAAGACGGTGAGCTTCCTGGGCACCTCAATCGAGCGCACTTGCGTACCATGAGAATTAGACTGACCCTGAAAGGGCTGTATGATACATTATGTAGTCGAAGAAGTCGATTCTGGAGAGTGTCTAGTTTTCCAAGAAATACCTATGCAAAAAGGGGAGTCGCTGGAAGATTTAGAAGCGAGGATCCATCAAGAAGAATGGGTGCTCATTGTTGAGGGGATCAGGAAAGCGATAAGGAGGCTTGGAAGGGAATGTTAGATTTCCCTAGACTACGCAAACTCATCCCAAAGGCGCATTAATCTCCTGCAGCTAGAGAGTTGAGTCACTTCGTCAGCGGAGCGCGTTTTGACACAATCAGCTAGGATGGTATCAGAAGAACTCAGCTCAGACTCGAGCGAAGTCCAGTTTCACATGCCTGGTATGCACATATTCTTCGCCTTCATGCTTGTATAAGGAGGTTGAGTTCTTTCGGAAGGGTCGAGTGACCTTTGACTGATCGAGCGCGGGAAGAGATGATGGTTTAGTAGACATCTGGAATTGTTGAAATGATCAGGAGGCCAGGTGAGCTCAGGTCAGGACTTGGGGACGTATGGGTGAGTTGGAAGAACAGCAATTTTACGGAGTGCCTTAAGTAAGGAAAATTATGATGCACCCGAACGGTGGATCAACCCATCCATGGATGAACCCACTCATGGATACCTTTAAGGGCGGCTGAGGGGTTTTTGCAAGGATGTACGGAGGCTATGGGCATACTAGATATCTCGTGAAAAATAAGCCTTCAGGCATATGATCAGGATCGTCAAGGTGAAGAAATATTTCCAGTAGAAGATCTCTCAGGAGCATTTTGAAAGATCTAGATATCCTCACAGAAAATATCTTACATACTTACCTAGACTAAGTAAGTTGTATATTACAGTACATTCCACTAGTGATACACAGGCGTACAGCATACGGTACAGCTCAAGGAACCGAGTGTAATAATACAGTATCTGATCATTATCAACATCGACAGCAATGACGCTCGCATTGCTCGTGCATGACCTTCACGAGGAAATTGTCTAAACCGATCGAACCTTTTGTGCAAGATTTCTGCGAAGAAGCGAAGTGTAGAACTGTACTACTAGCGAACATCTCAGCCTGTTGGTTGTTAGCGGAGGCTGAGTGCCTGACGAAGGGAGTGGCATGCGACTAAAAGACGTTACGAGAAGGTGCCACATAGTTTCCTACGTAGTAGATAGATGCCTTGGATTCTGGCTGTTCTACACTAGTTGTCTTCCTGCCAAGTCCACCGTGATTGGCCAGTCTGTCTAATATATCTTGCTTGAGCTCTCCTATGCATCGTTTTGTTTGTTGCTATTCATCCACTACTCGGCCAACGTCTGACGTATTGCAGGAGGCTCTGGAGGAAACCGTCTCTTGCTTGCGTATGTTTCTGCAGTATGAGCCACGGCTAGAGCAGACTCTTTGCTTACGCGGAAGGGAGGCGTTTATGATTCATGTATTCTGGACTGGGCTAAATACAACAGGAGTCCCTAAGGAGCAATTGGCAGTCTTACGCCTTTTCTTCTTCTTCTTCTTCTTCTCCAATTGTGACTTTAGTTCCTTGTCTGCACTATGCGCGCTCTTTTAACCCTCGTCTGCGTTGCCTTCTGGTCTCTTTATGCTGCAGCCCAGTGCCCATCCACGCCAGTTGGGACTACCAAGCTTCAATCGGAGTTGCAGCCAAGCGTCGATATCTCGTTCAAAGAAGTAGAACATAGCATCTCCCATTCAGTTTCACCCACTAGCCACTATTAGACCCATCTCTGCGAAACCACACCGGGTGTCAAGTCGTATAGTGGATACGTATATCTTCCCTCTGGTGTCCTAGGAAATGTCGGCGACTACAATATCAGTACATTTTTCTGGTACTTCGAAGCACGTCATAATGCAAAGACAGCTCTGCTTGTAATCCACCTAGCAGGTGGGCCTGGCGAGCCATCTACATACGCTGTACTTTCGAGCGAGAGCGGTCCTTGTTATGCCAATCTTGATGTCAATAGCACCACCATCAATCCGTGGTCTTCCAACTATTCTGTCAACACGCTTTACATAGATCAGCCGGTTCAGGCAGGTTTCTCTTACAACAGCCTGACCAACGGTACTTTCGGTCTCGCCACAAGCAACGTAATCTCAGCAGATCCGTTGAAGGAAGCTCCGGAGCAGAACGCAACTGTTCTGGGGGGAACTTTCGCGAGTCAGGACCCTTTAAGCACAATAAATAACTCGATCACCAGCGCCAAAGCCTTCGGCCACTTTGCGGAGAATTGGTTTGCGGAGTAAGTCAACCATCCAAGAGCTTCACTGTTGCTGACTAGTCTAAATTCCCGCAGTATACGCCCAAGGACAAGCGTATCAGCGTGTGGGGATACTCTGTGAGTCGTTTGATGATACCAGGTCACCACTTGGCCCAGTACGATGGCTATTGGGGCCCAGCAGTAGTCGTCTACTTTGCCCAAAAGCTTAAAGGCATCCAGAGTGACCGCGAGCTTTGTGGCTTCGAAATGGACATACTCGATATCACGAACGGTTGCGTCCAACCAGTTTGCAATCTGAATCATAATATCATCAAATCGATCTGCTACTCTCTCAGATTCTATTTTCTCGAATTCGAATTCGAATTCAAATATTTGAAACACTTCTACAATTCTCAAATAAACACGAGATTTGAGAGTACATCTAATCACTTCAGATCTTGAAGAGAATGTGTGGTTCGCTTACTTCATGGGTCACTCTTTCTCGCTTATGGTCTACTTGTGGTCTATTCCGTACCTGTTAAGTTATTGGGAGCAATCTCGATCGGCAAGGACATTACGTAATTCCGTAAGCTAGCGAAAATAGTCAAATAGCCCACCTAAAGTAGCTAGATGGCACGGATGGACACTTACCACCCACGAGACATCACAAGGTACTTCGTGCTTGTGGGCTTTTCAGAGGAAGAGCTTTTGACACTGGTAGCTCTACTCGCGCCAGATGCTATATCTCGAGATTCACGATCGAAGGTCCATACCATCCAAAGATAAAAGATGTTAGATCCTCTCACTGCCATTAGCTTGGCCAGTGCCATTGTTCAATTCGTCGACTTTGGTAGCAAAGTAATAGGAGGGGCATCCGAAATCTACAAATCCGCGGATGGTGCCCTAAAAGAAAATGCCGAGTTGGAGGATTCTACGACCAAGATCAATCAATTGAACGATAGAATACTTTTGCCCCCAATAGTTACAGCTTCAGGCGAAGCAATTTCTGAAGATGAAACGGTATTGACTGAGCTTGCCTCGACTAGTAAAGTCGTAGCTGGCGAACTCTTGAGTCTCTTGCAAGATTTCAGAAGCGTACGCCGCTCTGGCTCACATAAGAAATGGGAAAGCTTCCGCAAGGCTGTCTCGGCTCAGACCCCTTGGAACAAGGATAAAATCCAACGTCTTGAGAGCAAGCTCAAAGTGCTTCAGGAAAACATCAGTCGCCATCTTGTTGTCATAATGAGGCATGTCCTACGAAGTTTCAATATGTCCTCAATAGGTACTGATTGGCAACGGACAGCGCGAGACAGTCTCAAATTTTGTCACTCCTGAATCGGCTAGCCGATCAACAAATCAACAACTGGAGCAACGAGATTTGCAAGCCGTCAAGCAACAAAACAAAGTAATAGACTTCGGAGTCGTTACTAGCAAATTGACCGCTCTTGTCGAAAAGGTTTATGAGGATGAGATACATAATCTTCTTATGACCTTAGATTTTGCCACCAGAACTGGCAGGGAGGCCAGCATCGAAGAAGCCTATGGGAGAACGTTCGAATGGATCTTCTCGGAAACCAAATTATTTGGAGCTTCACCTCATCGATTGAGTTTTAGGGAATGGCTGAAGGTGGGGAAAGGAGTCTTCTGGATATCTGGCAAAGCCGGATCTGGAAAATCTACATTGATGCGGTACATCTCGAACGAATCCCGTACGCTACGGATTCTTCGAACTTGGGGTAGCAATCAGAAGCTCATCATTGCATCTTATTTCTTTTTTAATGCAGAACTCACTCCAGAAGTCTCAGCAGGGTCTGATTAGATCCATTCTGTTTGACATCCTCAGCCAGTGTCCAGATTTGGTTCCTACGGTGGCCCCTGCTCGGCTGTACGACTATTATCTCAGATCTAGGCCGTGGAAGACAAGTGGATTACGAGATATCTGCAGGGGATTGACCCAACAATCAGTCGATATGAAATTCTGTTTCTTTGTGGATGGCCTAGATGAGTATGAAGGTGAGCACGGAGACGTTATTAACATCCTCCATGATCTGGCCACGTTGCCGAACATCAAGCTCTGTATTTCAAGTCGGCCGTGGAACGTGTTCCAGAATAGCTTTGGACCAATGCAACAGCATTTAGTGCTTGAAAACCATACCGAAAATGATATCGTACTCTACGTCAAAGAAAGACTTGGGAAAGATCAATCATTCGCAAGCTCGGCAAGAGAAGACCCCCGTTTGAAGCACCTTATCGAGAAGATCATCGAGAAAGCGCAAGGAGTGTTCCTCTGGGTGCGACTGATGGTCAGCGATCTGCTGCGCGGGTCTGCTAATCAAGACAACATAAGCGATTTACAGCAGAGACTTCAATACTTGCCCCCTAATCTCGAGACATACTACCAGTGTGCTTTTGATAACATAGACAAATTCTATCGTGAAACCACTGCAGAGATCCTTCTCTTAGCCCAAGAAGCCACACAGCCCCTGTCTCTTCTTACAATTGCATTCTACGAAATCGAGAAACAGCATCACAGCGACTCGATGAGGGCGTACCGTGCTACGGCCAGCAAGGCTAAAGTAGATGCTCTCGTCGAAGCCTGCGGAACACGTTTGAATTCTCGATGCCAGGATTTTCTCGTGGTTAGATCAAGTCAAGATAGCGAAATCAGCCTCAGGCACACCGTCGAGTTTCTGCATGCCACAGCTGCGGAATTCCTGAGAAGGCCGGAGATGAAGAGGAAGCTAGAGAGTCGGATTTCAGACGGTTTCAACCCTCGACTTACGCTATTGAGAGCAACGCTTGCTCAAGTCAGGCTTGAACCCTCGTATCGGCAATTCAAGCCTAGAGCTTCCACGCTCGGAGCTGGTTCTTTTCGCATTCTGGTGTCTCAATTCCTAGATCACGCCTACCGTTTAGAGAAGCACGACCGTTCATGTGATGTCGCGTTGCTGGATGATTTTGACCGCGCAGCTCAGCGGTGTTACTCTCCTGACTTTCCATCAGCGCACGGAAGAACATACAGCCATTGGACGGCGTATTTTGGGGCAACTCAAGTCCCGAATTCCATCTTGCCGCATTTTTGGAACGATTTCTTGACCGTTGCGATCCAACATGATCTGCAACTGTACGTGACTGAGAAGTTGGAAAAACAACATGAACTGCTGCACCGATTCTCCGCGCCACCGCTGCTATACTATGCTTTAGCAATGCTGACTTTCAAAGGAGCTCGACCTTACCTCAGACCAAGGGACTCTGTTGGGATGGTTCAGATACTTCTAAAGCGGGGTGCACAGCCGCACGAACACTTTTGCCTTCCTCCCAGAACTCAAGACATGACTGTCTTCGGGGTGTTTTTGAGCCAGCTTTATAAAGAACGGCGGCAAGACTCCTTTGCAACCCGCGAAATATTCGAAACATGCAAGACCTTGATTGAACATGGTTCGGATCCACGACTGATTACCTGGGATATACCCTTACTTGCATGGAACGGCTCAGGCGTTGTTGAATTCCGACGTCCGACTAGTGCCGTTCTCAAAAGTCTCTTCTCCCCAAGTCAGCTTGCTTTGTTGAACAAGGCCTCTCACAAGGGGAGACTTGCAATAGTGCTGTCTTGGCTCTATTGGCTCAAGCATAATATTCACCCGATCTTGATGTATCTCGTGGTTCTCTGGTGGTTGTGGGTTATTATCTCGGAACTAGGAAAGCTCCTTAAATACGGCGCGACCCTCGTGTGGATGTATAGTCGGAAATAGCAACAGACGGAGATGATTCCTTACCAGGCAGGAGTTGTCGTAACAAAAATCGCTATTAATTTACAAACTTGATCAAGTCGACGTCCATCGCCCGGCTCGCACTTGCAATTCCTAGCAATTCAGGGAAGATTAAAAGTTACCCAAGTCCACTTAAATACCGTGTCAGTCTCAATATTGGAAACACGAGGCGCCAAAGCAGTGACCCACTTGAAGAGGACAGCATCTAGCGCTTACAGACTTCTTCATATTTCGCTCAAAATCCCACACGACGACTCACGCCCTACGAAAGCACAAGTCTCCCATGATCACTAAACCTCCTCTCCGCCACCGTCTCCACCAAACTCTCCCTAAAATCTCACACCGATGCCTGACACAACACTCATTCACCATCGCAGCCACATTCTCCCCCTCCCCACTCAAGTACCGATATTAGATCGTCGTGTCCCCATGACACATAGTCCTCTGGCATGTATGGTCGAGACAGTGGTCGATGAGTGCGTGCGGCCTTAATGCTGCGGGGTGAGTAAGTGGCCGCAAGCGAAGAGGGTGTCTCGGAGGACTGCCTCTGGGGGGGGGGGGGGGGGGGGGGGGGGGGAAGGGGACGTAC
>JAABUY010006130.1_pt1 | contig 11841 bp, 20 predicted proteins | sample 5560271 | NCBI WGS metagenome assembly JAABUY01 (sample SAMN10711886, study PRJNA513374) | rock metagenome | isolation source: Antarctica rocks | place: Antarctica: Victoria Land, University Valley
CGCCGCCGGTGGAGATGTGGCTCATCTTCTCCGCCAGGCCCGCCTTCTCCACCGCCGCCACCGAGTCGCCGCCGCCGATGATCGTGATCGTGCCCTGCGCCGCCGCCGTGCGCGCCGCTTGTCAATATCCCAATTGAGGTTTGTAACAGGTTTCTTCAGTATAAACATTATTCTGGTGTCAGCGCCAGAGCCTCCGGCTGCCGCATGGGGCCCCGTCGCAGCGCAGACCGCAGAGGCTGGCAGCCGCCCGCGCCGCGATATTCCTGTCCCATGCATCAGATCCCCCGCGCGCTGTCGTGCCGGCCGGCGCGAGCGCCAACCGCCGCCCGCGCGCCAGGGGGAGACGCGCGTGCCAATGAAGGTCGCTGCATTTATCCAGGCGGCCTGGCGCCTCGCCGACAACCAACGGTTGCGGACGCAGGCCGTGGCGGGGGGAGAGCGCTCGCGCGTCATGCCCCAGGCGCCCCAGGCGCCACAGCAGACCGATGCGCACCACCCCGAGATGAGGGGACAGGGGGCTCAGGGGGGCTCGGCGCGCCTTCGGCGTCAGCTCGGCCAGCGTGTCGGCAACGCCGTACGTGCCCTTGGCGAACGCGTCGAACTCGAACACGCCCATGGGCCCATTCCAGATGACCGTCTTTGCGTCCGCGAGCGCGCCCTGGAACGTCTTCAGCGAGTCGGGGCCGATGTCGAGGCCCATCCAGCCGTCGGGGATGGACTCAATGGACACCGTCTTGGTGTCCGCGTCCGGCGCAAACTTGTCCGCGATGATGACGTCCGTCGGCAGGATGAACTCCACGCCCTGCCGCGCGGGGTGGGTAGGGTAAGGTCAGGGTGCATGTCAGGTTCCTCTTCACGCCCCTGGCTCAGGGGAGTACGGCGTCCTGCCCGCCCGCACGCATGCCGGGCGCTGCTGCGCGCTACGCGCGGACCAGCTTGACGGGGCTGTCGGCGCGGGACACCTCGGCCGGCTGTCAGCCTGGCCGCGTTGCTGCAACCGCACCCACAGCAGCCTCCCACGCCTGCAGCGCCTCCGCAGCGTGCGGCGCTGGGCCCCGCACTTACCTGCACATCCTAGTGCGCTCAGCAGGAATGGTGCGGCGCCCACCTGGTCCTGGGCGACGCCCGAGAGCTCCCATCAGCAAGGGTGAGGGTGGGGACAGAGCAGGGTTAGGGTAGGGTGCGGCGCCCACCTTGCTCTTGGCCATGCTCTCCAGCTCCTTGGCCAGCTCCAGCTTGTCCTCCTCGACCAGCGAGGAGCCGACGGCCAGGCCGCGTGCCTTGTAGAACGTGAAGATCATGCCGCCGCTGGCGCGCGCGGCATGGTAGGGATTAGGGTCAGGGTTAGGCCTAGGGTCAGACCTGGCGGCCGGGCGGCGGCTGGCAGCAGGCGGCCGAGGCGCACATGCAGCCGCGCAGCGTGGCAGCACGCATGCGCAGCGGCCCGCCCGTGCATGGACTCGCCGGGGCATGGCAGGCTCGACAGGGCAGCGCGTGCCCGCCGGCCGGCCCCCGACCGCGGGCCGGGCAGCGCCGGCCCGCCCTGGCGCACGCGGCCGCAAACCGCAACGCTCGGCCGGCCCGCACCCGAGGATGATCTTGTCGACCTTGCTGATGAGCGACTCGATGACGCCGATCTTGGACGACACCTTGGAGCCGCCCACGATGGCCACAAAGGGCCGCTTGGGGTTGGCGACCGCGCCGTCCAGGTAGTCCAGCTCCTTCTGCAGCAGGAAGCCCGCCACGCTGGGCTTCAGGAACTTGGTCACGCCTGCGCGGGGAGGCTAAGGTTACAGGCTAGGGTTAGGGTACGGCAACGCCTGCGGCGCGCACAGCGCCATGCGTGCCAGGCAACACCCGCTGCCTGCGTGATCAGGACTGCCGGGGCGTGCGGCCAGGACGCGCTGGCGCAAGGACTGCGGAGCCGCGCCGCCTGCGCCCGCGCCAGCCACGCCCCGCTCGGCGAAACCGCGCCCCTGCCGCGAGGCGCCGGACCGCCGACATGCCGGCGCCTGCTGCGGCAGGCGGCGCGGCGCAGCCGGGGGGATGACGGCCGCGCCGGGCGGCGCACCCTCGGTGGACGCGTGCGCGCGGTGCGCGGTGCCGAACGCGTCGTTAACGTAGATGTCGGCGCTCTTGGCCAGCTTCTCCGCGTAGCCGGGGTCGTTCTTGGTCTCCTCCTTGTAGAAGCGCACGTTCTCGAGCACCAGCAGCTGCGCGGCAGCGCCGCGGCGCGCGTCAGCGTGCGGCGCCTTGCATCTGAGCCATGTCCACAGCGTCTGAGGCTCGTCCGCCGCGTCTGAGACATGTCACAGCAGCTGCCTTGCGAATCGTATCACGAGGTCGCCCTCCGACATTGACGAGCCCGCTCTGCCAAGCCGTCGCACGCATCGCCCGCCACCACCAGCCACAGTGCGACACGCGCACAGGTTGGCAAAGGCCTGAAGACCGACTGCTCATGTAGGAGACCAAGGACCTTGCATGCAATCAGCCAGAACTTCCGCTGCCTGCTTGGGAGGTGTGGTGCCCAACATGTGAGAAAACCGCTGGTAGCAACGGGGACCAGTGAGGCATGCGCATGACCGAGAAGAGCTACATGCTCACGCGCAGATCCGAGTGGTCTCTTTGGGTGCAGCAGTGCGCGACAAGCCCGCAGCCTCCCCCTTCCGACACCGCTCACCTCGCCGTTCTGCAGGTCCTTTCACAAGCGGACTCCTTTCGGACCCTACCCTTCCGGACCCTACCCTCCCAATGGCGCTCACCTCGCCGTTCTGCAGGTCCTTCACGGCGGACTCCACCTCCGGGCCGATCGAGTCGTCGGTCTTCTTCACCTGCGCCCTCACACAGATGCTCACTGATATGCTCACCCCATGCCTCGCAGCTTTCACCAAGCTTGCAATAGTTATGCCAAACCACACTTGGCCACAAAGTCATTGTGTGAAGCGGGTGAAGTGGTCGCGCACGTCCTTGCAGCTCTGCATCAAGCAAACAGTAGTAGTGCCAGGAAACACTCGGCCACAGAAACATCTGTGAAGCGAGAGACGTGGTCGCGCACGTTCTTGCTGAGCAGCTCGCTGAGGCGCGGCACGACCGGCGTCAGGCGGAACTTGTCCTCCGGCCCGTCCTTGGGCCGGCCCTGCGGCGCGCGCGGGCAGGCACCAGCGCCGCTGAGTTCGGTGCCTGCTCCGCTCCGAGCCGGGGACAGCAGGGCCTGCTTACAGCGATGCAGCAGCGGCGCAGTGCTGTCAAGGAGCGGGCAGGCATGGGCGTCGCTGAGTGCCTGCTCAGCTCAGGACGCTGCAGCAGCGGCGCCGTGCTGTCCAGGCAGACGCCTCAGTGACGAGCCGCGCGGGCGCACCAGGTGGCTGGTGAGCAGCACGCGCGCCCCGTTGTCAAGCAGGTACTTGAGCGTGGGGATGGCCGCGCGGATGCGCGTGTCATCGGTGATATTGAGGTCCTTGTCGAGCGGCACGTTCAGGTCCGCGCGCACCTGTGCACAGCGCATGTAGTCTCAGCAGCTGTGCAGGAGCCACGTTCGAGCAGGGAGCCGTGGCGGCCATGGCGGTGATGCGGAGGCCAAGGTTGCGCATCGAGCACCTCTGCAGCCTTACAGGGGCACTTGCAGCGTGCTATGATAGGGAGAGTGTCGTCACGTTCCAGCTGCACCTCAGGCTTTCCACAGCATGCACATTGGAAGCGTAACTCTGCATGGTCATCAATACAGACATCGCGGCCGGCAGGGCTCGTGCAGGCCAACAGCGCTGCATGCACAGCTCCCGAGATGCAGGCACCTGCGTGTGCGTTCGTAGCGCCAATGCAGCCGTATGTAGCAAACAGCACATCTGGCCGCGTGCGCGCACGGGGATACGAAGGCAGCCCCGCTGCGCATTTGGCGCCCTGCCGCGCCGGGTGGGTGCGCACCAGCACCACCTTGCCCTCCAGGTCGGCCTTGGAGAGGTCCCCCACCGACTTCTTCGCTGCCTCGGTCACCACAGCCCGGCGGCCCCTGGAGCAGGGGGCGGCGCGAGAGGTCTGCAGGCCGCGCTGGAGGGCGGCCAGGCCCGGGCCCCCCACGCGGGCCAGCTGCTGCCTGGCCGTGCATGCCGGCCGGACAGCAGGCCGGGCCTGCTGGGCCCGCAGCTGGGCACGGGCGATGGGCCGAGCCTGCATGCTCATCATCTTGCTCGCCATGGTTGTCTGTAAACACGTTGCTATGCTCCCGAAACGCGAGCCGTTTGTATAGACCCTGACTTTATCTCCTGGCCTTTTTCAGGGCTAGTTGGCTGATACACGGTTGTAACTCATTATTCTGCTGTGCTGATGCCAACTGACTTGGCAAGCCCTGGAGCAGCGCGTTGATCTCTTGTCTTGCCCACTGCTGTCAGCCTGCCATATTGTCTGTGCAATCGCCTGCAGAATGGACACATAACATGGTGGAAGCTTGCAATGCTCTTAATCCGTCAATTGAGGGGGCACAGTAGGTGACATGTCACAGCACTCAACTCTTGCAAAGTCCAAATCGCGAGTTCGCGCATGCGTTGCGGGCTGCATGTAGACAACATACGCTCAGTGACACTTCAGAGTTCCAAGCTGGTGCAATGTTCAATACTACCCAGAGGCTACGCTCACGCAGCTCTTACCTGATGAACACAGACAACTGTCTGTTGTACAGCTGCGTCAGGAGAGTTGCGCACAGCGCCACTGCGGAAACATAAGCCAAGTTGCGGAGTAAAAATAGTTTACGACAATGGCGCTACACTGTAGCTAACGCGAATCAGCATCGGGCATGTGCCGAATCCAAGCGCCTGCCTCAAGAATGGTTGCAGCAGCCAGGGGCAACCCCGAGCCAAGCTGGAGCGCAAGCCGCATCGGGCTGCAGGTGGAGCGCATTGCCCGGAGCAGGAAGGCAGGAGCAGGAAGGCAGCAGCCAGACAGCTGCTACGCCTCGTCCAGGCGCCAGTCCACGCTCCTCTCCAGCGGTGCTCGCGTCGCGCGGTACGCCTCGGCAGCGCCGGGCGCCGGCGTGCCGAGCAGGAAGAAGCCCAGGCACCTGCGGCTCGGCCGACATGCTTGCAGGAGGGCAAAGTGATCCACACATCCGCACAGGCTTGCCACGCAGCTGACTCGCCCAGCACACAGCAGCGGCGGGGCCGCGCACTTGTCGTCGGCGCCCAGCCCCAGGAAGGCCTTCATCTGCGGGCTGTCGCGCGCGTCCGGGTGCCAGCTGCTCCAGTATCCTGCGCGCGCATAACCAATAACCTCAGCCCTCCCGCCCCGCTCGGCCGCCTCAAAACCCATACTGGTGCTGCGGTCACTGAGGAGGTCCTGCTGTCTGCCACTGCCACCAGCGTGCGAATCAGGCCACGCATGTCACCAGTCTGCATGCAGGGCTCGGCGGCCATGCGGCTCGTTACCAGCCCGATGCGAGGCTGCTGTGCAGCAGACACAACTCCGCCTACGCATGCACCCAGGCGCACTCAAACAATGTGGTGAGGCACTGCCGGACACGCTTAGCACATGGCTCCGGCCACAAAGCACGTTTGTGAACAACATGGCGTGGTTTTGGGCAACGCGTTGAGCGTCCGCAACCCCTGTCCTTATCTCCGTGTCTGCCTCACGACGGGCACGACAGCACCCAGCGCACCGGCCGCGCCGCGCGCCGCGGCCGTCAGCCACAGGTTCTGCGTCGCGCAGGCAACCGCGCACATCTCCTCCCACTCCGGCATCTCCTTGGTGGCCGGCAGCGGCGGGCGGCGCCGCATGCACAGCGCCAGCATGACCTGCCGCGCTCACGCCGACCTCGTCAGACCAGCAGCCGGGCGCCGTGTTGCTCGAGCCAGTGCTGGACTGGGGTGGTGCGGGGCATTCCTTGCTCAGACTCACTTCTTGACTGCCACCCAACAACGGAACGCAGGATGCTCGAGCAGGCATGCGCGCACTGCTAACTGACGCACCATGCGCACCAGAGGGACTGACCACAATGTCACTGTCCGGCACACACTTTTCCTGGCCAGCTTCGCGCGTGTAAGCTGCACGCACTGGAGACGCAGCCTGCACGTCAGGAAGGGGCGCTCGGGCCGCGCACCGGCACGCGCGGGTAGTCCCGGGTGCGCTTGCCATTGATCTTGGCGCGCTTGGCCTCAAAGTCATATGTGGGCAGGACCTCCTCTAGCACCTGCACAGTGTCAGGGGGCTCGGGGCTGACAGTGAACCAGCGGCACACAGGCACAAGGTAGCAAGCGGAGCACCCGCAGTGCAGCAAATGCGACTCCTTGTCGGGTGCCAGCATGCCGGCTGGCAGACATGCAGAGCACCGGTATGCACCCGCGTAAGACTGCGCAGTGCACGGGGGTGGCACCTTGAGGGTTAGGTCGATCATCTCCTCCTGGGCGCGGCGGCCGAGCACCACAAACTGCCAAGGCTCGGTCTTGCCTGCATTCGTGACGCCCAAAGTTTTAGCCACACACCATGCAAGCTTGCAAATTTTTACACGCTTGCTCAGCGAGCAGCAAAGGCGCCCTGAACAGCAAGGTCGCGTGCACGGCGTGCACCCAACTTGTTAGCGCTGGTCACAAGTTGCGAGCCCACGTACACACACGAGACAGGGCAAAGGCGCACCGTGTGTCGGAGCCCACCTGGCCGCCTCTAGCATGTCCTCCACTATCGCCCTGCAGGTTTCCAAGAGCACAGAAAGTAAGCGTGCAACACATCGTTTGAGCACGCCTAACTGCACTTTCCAGACAGCCCGCTTCTAAAAGCTCCTCCGCTTTGCGGGTGTGACAGTTATGCGCGGGTTGCTGCCGACAACAGCACAACCCCTGATCACTCACGTACTGGAGGGCACGCAGGGGCACACGATGGAGGGCACGCAGGGACACACACCTGTCGAGCGGCGCCCCTGTGAAGTCCCTGGGAAACACTGACCGCCGGTCGCGGATAACTCTCGCCAGCACTGCAGCGTCATCGCTGGTGAAGCCCTTGCTCTGAGATGAAGCACCAGGCGCAGCACAGGCAGCAACAGCCATCCTGCCTCCAGCGCCCTGCAAGGCAGGCCGCCTAGGCTAAGAGCCTGACACCTTGCCTGAGGACATATACAAAAGTCTCTGCGGTTGCAGGGGCCCACAGAGTGCTTCTTGCACACCACTAGCGGCAGGCATGCACTGCAAGACGTCTACTCCTTTGGCTACGCAAAACCATCAGCTCATGCGGCGGCAAACCGTGCGCAGCACACTACAAAACTTGCATACCTTTGTTGCAGGTCGGGTGAACACGCGCCACGTCATCCAGAAGAGCAGCGGCGCCGCTGACGCGCCGTATACGCACAGCAGCAGCAGCAGCTTTCTGTCTGGTGGCAGCTGTGAGAGCCACGCCACTGCTTGGGCAAGCATGTCCCCTCTGTGTGTGGTGATAGGCTGTTACACTAACAAGTGACATACGTACAACAACTTGTTTACTGCGAGCTGCTGGCACGCTGTTGCCGCATGTTCAGCACGCTCTCTTGTGATGAAATTAACCAGACCCTGCTTCGCCTCGGCTTGAACTCGAGCGAAAGCTGCTTCTTCCGGGCCGAGGCGCAACCTGCAAGCGAGGCCCCCCCCGGCGCTCGTAAGCGGTACCGGTCCCCCCGGCTTGGCAGCCCCACTTGCAATCGAGGCGGCATGACATCTGCACCGACTGACGAGCATCGGGACGCACGCACACGCCCTCTTCGTGTGTACAGCATGCCTCTTACAAAGTCACAGGACAGTCACAATCTATGCCCATGCTGTCAAACTCCTACTGTTTCTGATGTAAAACAACAACTGTGCGTGCAAGGTAGAGCGCTGGGTGGGCAACCTGCAAAACACATGCCCATACTCTCAGCTCCTAACGCATGTGAGCATAAAATAGTGATATGCATGCAAAGGAGAACGTTTAGTGGGCAACTCTGCAAGCGCCAGCTGTGCAACTACCCCAACACTTTGGGCACCACCGGCTGGCGCGGCCTTGCTGCGCGCAGTACCCCATCAGTGCACACACCCACCTGCACCCTGGTCGCTGGGGCGCCCACGCCCGCCTCTGAGGCATCACAGACGGCGTGCTGCGCGTCGCTTAGGCGCCTGTGCGATGCCACACCAGCACCCGGCGCTGGTGCCAGCGCGCCTGTCAGCAGCCGCGGCAGCAGCCTTGCTACCTCGCGTATCCCTGTCGACACTCCTATGATCATAAATCACTATGTGCTGCAACAGGGCAGGCATGGTGATGGTGTCAACTCAAGAAGATGAACTGCGAACAGAAACAACAGACTTCCTACTGGTCGACATCACCCAAGCACTGCATGCGGCTATCTTAAACTTCTCTGGACATGGGTGCAGGCAAGAGAGTGGCCAGCAAAGCACTTGAGGCAGCGCATGATGCAGGAGCAGGCACTGCGGACATGCAGATGCACGGCGGCCAAGTGCCTTCACGCTTATGTGACTTAAGCATGCGGGCCTAGCAGCCTGCCGGGCAGGTCACCCCCGATAGGGACGGCGGTGTTGTTGACGCCCTTCTGGTAGAGCAGCGCTGCAGCTGCGGCCGTGCCCTGCACCCTGCAGCGGGGCTTTATCTACAGCAATTAGCAGAAAGTCTGGAGTAGTCCTGGAGCATGTAGTATGCATGCATGCTTGACTGTCGAGTCAGAATGAGCTGAAAGCCATCGCCACGTTGCTCAGCACAGCGCAGCAATGCTCTGCCAGCACACGGCTGGGATGGCGAGGGTGCAAGCTGCATGTGGTGCATGGCCCCGCTCACCTCATGAGGTTTGCATGGTACCCTGTCTCCAAGCCGCCCGTCAGATAGCACGATAACCCAGTCCCTGTTCGGAAGACAGCCCTGTCCCAGGCAGCCGGGCGCTGCGCGGGCCTGCCTGCTCGTTCAGGCTGCAGAGCGCAATGACGCGGCCGCGCGCGTTCGCGTGCGCGAGCAGCTCCGCCGACAAGGGGTTGCACTCGTGCGACAGCCGCCACGCCGGGTAGCTGGTGGCTGCTGGGCCCCGCGCGCGCCCGCGTCAGGCGAGCAGCACGCCTCGCGCATCAACGGGCAGGACCTTGAGCCGGTCTGGAGAGCTGTGTGCTGAAGCTCTGTCGCAGGCGGAGCAGGGCGTGCGACCTCCGTCGACGTGGCATGCGGCGAAGCTCTGCTCGTCGCGCAGGTCCAGCAGCAGGACGCGCCGCCGCGCCGCAGCCCCAGCGGCGTCCAGCAGCAGGAGCTTAACGAGGCTGGCCACGTGCGCCCCACCACCGCAGCAGCGTCCTCAAACACTCACAGCGTCCTCACTCACTCACAGCGTCCTCACTCACTCACACCTTCTCATGTCGCTCCTGCTGCCACGGCCGGTTCCAAGCTGTACGCGCGCCCCACGGTGCAGCACGCCCAGTGGGCGCTGCCCACCGTAATAATACCGGAAGAGCTCCGGGCGCAGGAAGCGCGCGTCGACGAGCGCGGCCACCTCGGAGCACGAGTCCTGGCTGGCGCGGCTGTCCATGCGCGCGCGCGCGTGCGCCCGCCGCGCACGTGGCGCCGAGGCCCGCAGGGCTTAACGTGCCCGGCCATGGGCCTGATGAAAGCGGGCATTGCAGCCGCGCACACCGGAGATGAAGCAACAGCAGCTTGCAGCAAGCACGCAGATCAGGAATCGTAACTCTCACCAGGGCTTGCAACCCCAGCTGCAGCTGCTCTCTTTGCCATCGGGATGAAGAGCATGCTCACTGCACCAGCCTATTGCTGCCTCGCGTCCCTGCAGCAATCAGGGCGATACACATCTGCTCCCACCCGCCTTTGGCGCACTCTGCACAGGTCCAACACCGGACGCCCTGGACGCCCTGGCGCCATGCCAACCAACCCTGCTGCAGTCGGTGCGAGGGTGCCGTAAGGCGGGTCCGCGGGCTGCCGCAAAGACGGGGAGTGCCAGGGAGCCTAAGCGCCAGAGGCTCGCGATGGGGCCGCAGGCGCGGCCTGCCCCTGCCAGTGCTGCCGCTCCTCGACCGCCCGCTCTGCTGACCTCACACATTCGATTGCTGTGTCGCTTGCGGCCCAGTCACAGCGCTCCACTGATGTGCGCCGCGTGTGGCGCCTCTGCCCGGCTGCCAGCACACCCCTGCTGCCCCTGAAAAGCATGCACGGGCATGGACCAGCGACGCGTACTGCGCCGCTGCGCTTGCTGGTCCACCGCTTGCGGCAGCAGGCTTGTCCGGGCGAGGCGTGTGTATCTCGACCGCCACTCTGCTCTAAGCTAGACTGACCTCAATACATACTTGCGCTGCCTGCCACCCTGCGACAAGCACAGCATGCCATCACTGGGATGCACTCCGCCCGCGCGTGCGGGGCCGAGCCGCCCGCCCCCGCTGTCCAGGTCAACGACGTGGAGATGACCAACGGCGTGTGCCACGAGGCGCCCCCCGCGGCCGTCGGGCCGCGGCAGATGATCGACCGCACGGAGTATGTGCGCCTGCTGGAGCAGGCGCTGCACAGCCTGGGCTTCCTGGCGGCCGCGCAGGCGCTGGAGCGCGAGTCGGCGCGCGCCCTAACCCTACCCCATGCCCTGGCCCGCGCACGCCACGGCCTGGCCCGCGCCCGGCCCCGCGTCCTGGCCCGCGCACGCCATGCCCTTGTCCATGCGTCGCCCGCGTGCACAGGGCTCGCCAGCCGCTGGCTCGTCTGGCGTTGTCGCTGCTTTTTACTCAGGCTGCTTTTAACTCAGGCTGCATCGTCGTGTGTGTGCTCGGGCGCTCGACTGCCGTCCTCGTCGCCTGACGATGCATGCCGTTGGGGTCACGACCGGTGTGCGTGCCCAGCGGCATGCTCGCTGTGCCTCGCGCACCGTGGCTGGCATGCATGCATGCCGTGTGCATGCTCGTCCGCAAGAGGGCCGCGCAATGCGCCAAGCTCCATGCTGCAAGCCTGCTCAGTGAAGGGCGTCCGACCCATGCCATAGGCATGCCATGACCCATGCCATAGTGCAGCATCTGCCCCATCTATCTGCCAGCGCCTCGCCTCCGTGTCCACCCCGGCTATGCCCCTGCTGCGCGCTGCTGCAAGGCCTGCAGTCGGAGGCCTGCAGAAGCATCTGGGGCGGTGCAAGTCTGGCGCTCAAGCACCATGGATACATCTGCCACTCGATATGTCTGCGGCGCGCGCGCCGGACGCAACGCGAGCGTTGCCAGAGCTCCTGGGGCGTGCCCGGGCACGCCCGAGCGGCGCGCGAGCCGCGGCGGCGGCCGCACGGCCTGACCGCTGCGGCGCCGCGCCGCAGGGCATCCCAATGCAGCCGGAGCATGTGGCGCGCTTCCGCGCGCACGTGCTGGAGGGGCGCTGGGGCGCCGCGCTAGCGCTGCTGCCGCAGCTCGCGCCCGACGCCCAGGTCGAGCTGCAGGTGCGAACTCCTGGACAGGTAGGGTTAGGGCCTATGGCTAATCCTGTGGGGCTGTCAGCACCCACCTGGGAGGGCTGAGCCGGGAGGCGTGTCGACCGGCGCGGCCGGCGTCTATGTGGGCGCTGGGCGCCCTCGCCAATCCCCGGCGCTTGCACCGGGCGGGCCACGCGGGGCGCGCGCCCGGCGGCTGCGGCCGGCTCGCGCTGCGCCGCGCCATGCGCCGTCGCCTATGCGCAAGGCGCCGGGCCATCTGCTTTGGGACGCCGAGCACACTGCCCTCCACGCTCGGCTGCGGCGGCGCTCCTGGTTGGGCCTCGCGAGCAGTGCGGCTGCCTGCTCGGGCGTCAGGGCAGGCTCGGAGCAGGGCGCCTGGGGGCAGCGGGGCCGGGCGCGCCGGCCGCCGACGCGCGCGGGGCGCGGGCGCGCGCGCAGGCGCGCTTCCTGATCCT
>JAABUY010006132.1_pt1 | contig 11839 bp, 7 predicted proteins | sample 5560271 | NCBI WGS metagenome assembly JAABUY01 (sample SAMN10711886, study PRJNA513374) | rock metagenome | isolation source: Antarctica rocks | place: Antarctica: Victoria Land, University Valley
GGAGGAGCTCCAATTCTCGGCGGAAGGCGGCAGCCTTCGTTCGGTGGCACGAGCCGGATGACGCGAGAGTGTCAAGTCCGGATCTGTGAGCGGCTCGGGGTGAGACTCCCCGGGCCGACTCGGCACCGCATCGTGCTGAGGGATGGCTCGGGCGGCGGAGTGTATTTGCTCGATGCGCCGCAAGGTGTGTCGGTGGTGCGGAATGCCTTCTTTGGCGGCGATGGCAGCAGTCCGTCGCAGGCATTATGGGCGCACACGGACAGCGTTCTGGTGCGGGACAATAGCTGGAACAACCAGGTGCGAATGATCTGCAACCCGGTCGACACGGGTGCAATACAGCAGATTCAGGTTCCAGACATGCTGGACGAGGCGATGGTGACTTCGGCTGGGCGAGGCGTGCAGAGCGTCATGGGTGCACACCAAGCCGCTACGGCGGGTCAGGTCGGTTTCGTGCGCGTGCTTGCGGGTGGCAGCGGTTATAGGCGAGCGAGCGTCGTGATTTCTGCAGCGCTTCCAGGCGCGGGCAGCGGGGCGCAGGCGACCGCCTATGTGCGGGATGGCGCGGTGCTGGGCATCAGTCTGGTGAGTGGCGGCAGCGGGTATGCGGCGGGCGCCACGGTGGCGATCACCGGGGACGGCCAGGATGCCACGGCTGTGGCAGTGATTGGCTTGCCAGTGACCGAGGAGCGACGGTTGCGGCTGCACTGCAATTGCGCCGTGCGGTTCAAGCGGGTGGGCAGCGCTCCATTTCAGGACAATTGGACCGGCACGGACATCTTGGTTCCTGCGGCGACAGCGATTGATTGGGTGGGAACTTGGGGCGGTTGGCAAGCCGCTGCCTTTGCACCGGCCGATTATCTGGCGCCAACCGGGGATGGCAGCTTAGTGCTGCGTACGGCCAGGGGAGACCTGACGCTGCGGCCCTCCGGACCTGGGCGGGTCCGGGTGGGGTCGGACGCGGAGCCTTGGGGCTTTGTCAGCGCGCTGGGCCGCGGCAGTCCGGAGGGCGTTGTGAACGCGCCGCCTGGGTCCGACTACCGGAACCTGGATGGCGGCGTGGGATCGACGCTGTGGCTGAAGCGGAGCGGGTTAGACGCTGTGGGTTGGGCGGCACTGGGATAGATCAGCAGTAGTATCTACTCGCAATGAGACAGTAGATCGGGGACAAAAATGCCGACGATCAAGCAACTTCCGCTGGCTACGCGGGTGGCAGCGACAGACGAGCTGCCTTTGAGCCAAGGCAGCCTTACCCGGAGTGCCAAGGTAGGATTGCTGCTGGCGGGCACGCAGCCGTCCATCACGCTGGCGCCGGGCGCGTTGCTGGGGCGAGTGTCGGCGTCAGTTGGCGGCCCGGAGCCGGTGGCGGTTGGCGTCGGGCTTGCGGTGTCGGGCGTTGGACTGGCGGCTACGGGAGCGGACCACCTTGCGTTTCCAGCGACGCCAGGGCTGCTGGTGGGCGACGAGGTGGTGATCAACAGCGGGTCGGCGCCACGGCGGATGCCGGCGACGGCACTACGGCGGCTGTTTTCGGCCGGGGTGGGGGTGCAGATCGACTCAGGGGGCGTGATCTCGGCGCCATCCGGCGGCGGGCTTGGCACGCCGGGCTTGCAGGGCATCCAGGGCGACACTGGTGCCCCGGGACCCCAGGGTTCCCTGGGACCGCCGGGCGCCGCGGGCGCGACCGGCGTGATTGGCTTGCGCGGTTTGCCGAGTGCACAGGGGCCGGCGGGCTTGAAAGGGGACACTGGCGCAGCTGGTGCGGCGGCACCGGTTATCACGGACGCTTCCGCGCTCCAAGTGATTGCGGGCGGTGCGGCCACGGCGCGCAGCTTGGGCGCACGCGCGGCGGATCGCGTTAATGCCCGAGACTTCGGCGCGGCGCTGAATGATTCGACGGATGATACGGCCGCCCTCATGGCGGCCCGGGCCGCTGCAGGGGAGGGGGCGGTGACCTTGCCCTCGGGCGTCGCACGCGTGACGACGGCGACTGAGGGGCTGAGCGGGCGTATGGATGGCGATGGCCAAATCCGGACGGCGGATGGTCATAAGCGCGCCCCACGGTTCAGCCTGCGGTCTGCGGCGCCGACGAGCTATGGCAATCAAGGCGACATCGTCCAGGCATTCGATGGCGATCTGAGCACTGTGCATCTGGCGATCGAGCACCGGATCGAGGGTGACGACACGCTGACCAAGCCTGCGACCAGCTATGTCATGCACCACGAGAACAGCGCGATCAGCCTGTCGATGCTTAATCAGAGCGGGTGGAACCAGGCGACCGACAACCAGGTCGGCGGGCGCACGGGCGTTGCCGCGATCAACAGCAACGTTGGCAATGTGGGCCAGGGCGACGCTTATTTTCTGCATGTCAGCGGGTTTGTCGCGGGTACCAAGCCGGGAAGCACGCATTTCCTGGCGAACCCGGCGTTGGTGGCGTTCTCAGGCGACATCTTCTCGTTTGCGGACGGGACGTATCAGGAGGTGGACGAGTTTAGCCATGACGACGGCGGGTTCGGCGCGGTCGGGTCGGACATTGCGGTCAGCAGCACGGTGCGCAATTTCAACCGTACGAACAACGGCGGGGCGAAAGGAGCGTGGTGGCTGGCGTTTCGCCTGCAATCGCTCGGCACGAAGGCTGTTGATGTTGCGCTGCAGCCGACGGGCAAGTGGAACAATGTGATCGACACGACACCGGTGGCGAGCGGACCGACAAAAGCTGTTTGGACGCAGGCGGCAGGGCAGCGGACGTATCTGAACGCGAGTGCCTTTCCGGATGGCTTCTCGAACCCGGCGAAGGTTTCGGTTGGCACGACCTACACGCACTATAATCCGGTTTCTGCGGCGTATGAGGTAGTAGTGGGCGGCACCACGGCGCTGTCGGTGAGTTCCGGTGGTGTGCTGGGCATCACGCCAGCGCCGGGCAGCAATGACGCGACCTTGGCGACAACGGCTTTCGTGGTCGCGCGTGTGGCAGGTGGCGTGGGTTCGACCGGGCCGGCGGGACCTGCGGGTGCGGCGGGCACCACCGGTTTGCAAGGTCCAATCGGTGCAACGGGCGCCAGCGGGTCCACCGGGTTTACTGGGGCGGCGGGTGCTGCCGGCGCCGCAGGTCCGCAAGGGCTGGCCGGAACGACCGGCGCCGCTGGACCGACTGGTATCGCAGGTGCAGTCGGCCAGGGTTTCAGCGCCCGGGGTGCGTGGGTCGCATCGACCAGTTATGCGCCGTATGACGTCGTCACCTATGGCGGCCAGACCTATTTGGCTTTGACCGCTTTCACGTCCGGCACGACGTTCAACGCAATAGCTTGGAATCTTTGGGCGGCCGCCGGCGCCACAGGTCCGGCTGGGAACGTAGGGGCGATTGGCGCGACCGGAGCGCAAGGCCCGATCGGAGCGACTGGGAGCACCGGCGCGGCAGGAGCGACTGGCATTCAGGGTACACAAGGTATCCCGGGTGCCGCTGGCGCAACGGGCACGCCAGGAGCCGCTAGCACGGTTCCCGGTCCGACCGGCGGCGCCGGAGCCACGGGCGCAGCGGGTGCTACGGGTGCGACTGGGCCTGCCGGCCCGACCACGGCAGCGACCAGCTCGGTGATCGGCGCGGTGAAGCCCGGCGTTGGGCTCGCGGTGGCTGGTGACGGCACGTTGTCGGCGGTGTCGGGCAGCGCATACTTGAACGGCGCGCTACAGGGCGGGACAGCGAACGCTTTGCCGCGGCTAGACATTTTCACCGCGGCTGGAAGCTATACCTGGACCAAGCTCGCTGGGGCGGCGCTGGTGGATATCACGCTGATCGGCGCGGGCGGCGGCGGTGGCGCGGGCGGTGTGTTTGCCGCAGCCACCGCTGGCTCGGGCGGCGCCGGCGGGGGTGCGGGCGCAGTCGTCCGAATGACGGTGCCGGCAGCGTTGGTTGCAGCGAACGTAACAGGAGTTGTGGCCGCGAACGGTGCTGGCGGTGTCGGCGGGACTGCTACGGGCACTGGCGCCAATGGCACGGCGGCTTCTGCCATTACGACGTTCCCGCCGCTCAATGCCTATGGCGGCAATGGCGGCAACGGGGGCGTTGCCGGGGCGGGCAGTACGGGCGGCGGGGGCGGGGGGCCGAACGGCGTCAACGGCGTGGGATTGACCGGCTCGCAGGCGAGCGTGACCGCTCTCGGCGTAGGTCCTGGCGGTGGCGCTGGTACTAATGGCGGCGCGGGCTCCGCAGGGCGAGACGGTATATTTGGCGGCGCGGGCAGCGGGGCGGCAGGCACGGGTGTCAGCACCAGCGCTGCGTTTGGCGGCGGGATCGGCGGGACGGTGCCGGGCGCTGCCGCTGTAGCGGCGGCGGCGGCTGGGAGCACGGGCTTGGCCGCGAACGCGCCGCCCTACAACTACAGCCCTGGGGCCGCTGGAGGATCCGGCGGGTCTGCGGTGGGCGGTGCGTCGGCGGGAAGTGCCGGCGCAGGCTCCGGTTACGGCTCGGGCGGATCGGGGGCTGGGTCGTGCGTTGCGGGCGGCACGGCGGGCAGCGGGGCGGCGGGAACGCCGGGGCTGGTTATGGTTGTGCAGCGTTAAGAATTGGAAGACATAAGTCACAGCCTGATACGGTATACATAAGTAAAGATAATTACAGCATCGGTAGGTTATCGTATCGACAGTAATTGCTGTATTAGTTGAATAGAATATGAAGGATACTTCATGGTTGACCAAATGACTGTAATTGCGTGTCGGCGCTGGCCATGACTGATATGCCGACTTCCGACTCATCGGTGCGGCTAACTTCTAGCCCGACGCTTAACTAAGCCTTTATTGCATCGCTCGTTGGCGCGTGCGGCACTGGCGTATGGTTTTTTGCAACGCAGACCGAAACCAACCACAACCAGGCCGACCGCCAGGTGCAGTATGAAATCCGAGCCAACGCACGTGTGGACGCGATGGAAAAACGCGAGGACATGCGGACGACCAACATGAATGAGATCCGGGACCGCCTTATCGGGCTGGAGGCGACCAGCAAGTATATCGCCGCCAACCTAGGGAAACGATGATGCGGTGGACCCGGCTGCAAGCCTTCGCGCAGTCCCGGCTGCAAGCTTTCGCGCAGTCCCGGCTGCAAGCCTTCGTGCAGCCTCGGCTGTCTCGTGGGCTGCTTATCGCAATGCTGGCTGCGGGCTGCACACCGTCTGGTTCCCCGGGCGGTGCCGATCTGCCAGGGCCAGCCATCGTCCTAGCGCCTATCGCTGTCCCGCAACGCCGCGTTGTGCCGTTACCCGTTGCAGACAGCCCCGCTGCCGTCATCCGCGACAACGCGGCGTTGCGTGATCAGGCGACGAACTACGTGGCGAGCTCGCGCAGCAAGCCGGCGGTGATAGACAGGCTGACGACGCTCACGCTCCAGGCCACGCAGGCGTTGCAACGGTTGCGGGCCAGGCGCACGCGGGCCGGTTATCGGGCGCCGGATGTGCTTGCGGCGCGCGTGGCGGCGGATGCGCTGGCGGCTTATCTGCAAACACAGACCGCGCCGTGACCCGCCGCATCGCGACCGGCCCGACGCTGGCGCACACATGGCGGCCGGCGGTCGGTGTGACTGACATGCTTTAGACGTCGAAGCCTGCTGGGTCGCAGGCTGGCGCTTCTAGCTTACGGAGACTGACCCATGGCGGCATTCGACCAGGCGTTCCGCATCGTAATTGGGGAGGAGGGCGGTTATTCCGCTGATCCCGCTGATCCCGGCAATTGGACCGGGGCCGCTTGCGGTCGGGGCGTTTGCTTGGGAACACGCTATGGCGTCTCGGCAGCGGCGTATCCAGGATTGGCGATCGCGACGCTGACGCTCGACGCAGCGCACGCGATCTACCGGCGGGATTATTGGGACCGAGTGCAAGGCGATAGCCTACCGCCGCCCTTGGCGCTGTTGGTATTCGATGCGGCGGTGAACAACGGCGTGGACCGTGCGATACGCTGGCTGCAAGCGGCGACGGGCGTCGCGCCGGACGGGTTGCTCGGACCGCGCACATTGGCCGCAGTCGGCGCAAAGGCTGGGCAGGGAGCGGCATTGTTGGCGGAATTCCAGGCACAGCGCCTAACGTTCATGGCGGGGCTGCCGACCTGGCGGGTTTTCGGTCTCGGTTGGGCCCGGCGGCTGTGCCGGCTGCCCTATGCAGCAATCGGGATGTCCGGCGGACCCAACGAAACTTAGATGCTCGTGAAACTTGGTCTGGCGCCGTCGCTGCCTTCGCAGCGCGCAGAGATGCCGTCGCTGCCTTCGCAGCGCGCAGAGATGGAGAGCTAAGTGGATTTATCGCGGATGGCGACCGATGCCCTCAAAGGTGCGGCGGCCGGCTCGGTGGTGCCCGGCATCGGTACGGCACTCGGTGCGGTGGGCGGCATCGCTTTGGACCTGGCGCCTGAGATCGGTCGTTGGCTGTTCGGTCCGGACTCTGCGCCGGTTACGCTGGCAGTGCAGCGGGCGGTCCGTGAAGTGACGGGTGCTGACGAGCCCGCCGCCCAGGCCGCAGCGCTGGCCGACCCCGACCTTGCAGGCCAACTGCGGGTAGAGCTCGCAAGTATCGCCGCCACCCGCGCCGCAGCGGCGGAGAGTGCAGCCGAGGCGCGGCTCTCGGCGCAACTAGCGGACGTGGCGAGCGCCCGTGCGATGGCGATCCAGTTCGCACAGTCCGGGAGCAACTTGGCCTGGGGCGCACCGGTGACCAGCCTTGTGGTGCTGATCACCTTCGGAGCCGTGGTGTCCCTAGTATTATTGCATGCGATCCCGACCGGATCGGAGACGGTGTTGAATGTTCTGTTGGGCACTTTGGCTGCGATGGCAACCAACGTAGTTGGCTACTGGGTCGGCAGCAGCGCCGGCTCGGCCCGCAAAGACGAGCGGCTGGCGCGGCTGACCGTGGGATAGCCGGCTGATCTGCTTCGAGGCCGCGTCCTTAATCCGCCACCAGCAACAATGGTTCGCCGTCGGTGCGCCGGGTAACTTGCCAGAGATACCTCCGAGTTCGCTCCGGTGACAGTGGCGCGCCGAGCAGGGCACCCTGCACCTGACCGCACTCTAGGTGCGTTAGAATGTCGAGCTGGGCTTGGCTTTCGATGCCTGCGGCTACCACGTCGAGCTGCGCTTCCAGCGCCATGGTCAAGACGGCGCGAACGCTCGTCATAGTGGCCGGGTCGGTAAGCATCGCAGCGATGAATGACGGGCTGATCTTGATCTGCTGAAAAGCGAAATCCCGTAAGGAGTTGAGCGAGGCGTTCGCTTGCCCGAAATCATCGAGCACAAGCCGCACCCCGAGCGTCCGCAAGGACAACATCGTCGACAGCACTTGTTGCGAGTTCTCCAGCAACGCGCCAGTCGCGACTTCGAGATCTAGCCGGTCAGGCGATAGGCCCGAGCGATGCAGCGTTTCGATAACCTGATGCTCCAGGTCGTCGCGGCAGAACTGCGCGGGAGACAAGTTGATTGCGAGTCGCACTGGCATCGCCCAGGTCGCCGCCTCCGTGCACGCGGTGTGCATCACCCAACGTCCGAGCTTATGGATCAGATCCGATCGTTCACATAAAGGGATGAATACGGATGACGGCAGCATGCCGCGACTTGGATGCCGCCATTGCACAATTGCCTCAAATGCAAGCGGTATGCTGGTTTTCATGTCGAATATAGGCTGATACGTCATCTCGAACTGGTCACGTTCCAGCGCCATGTCCAGATCGTCCAGCAACTGCCATGCATCGTCGAGCGCCGTCCGCGGTTCCGCGCGCGCGACTAAGCCGCACCCGGTGGATTTCGCTCGGTGAAGCGCGCTATCGGCCCGGCGCAGCAACTCTTCTGCCGTGCTTCCGTCTTCCGGGAACAAAGCGATGCCGATCGACACGTCAATTCCGCTGCTTTCCCCGCTCAACACATAAGGTGCACGGATCAAGGTCGCCAGGCGCTGGGCCGACCGTCCGGCCTGCTCGACCGATGACACACCGGGGAACACCACCGCGAACTCGTTTCCGCCCATGCGTCCGACCGTGTCCCCCTCACGCATGGACGCTTGCATCCGTGCTGCGACTTCGACCAACAGAAGGTCATCGATGGCGTGGCTGCGTGACCCGTTCACCCGGTTGAACCGGTCGAGATCGAGGAAAAGCACCGCGAGGCCGCTCGCTGTTTGTTGCGCTCGGGTGATCGACCGCTCGAGTTGTGCCAGGATCGTCGCCCGATTGGACAGCTGCAACAGATCGTCCGTAAGGGCGAAATGCGCGATCCGCTGCTCTACCGAATCCTGCTGTTCCGGTGTCGGCGCGAGCGGCTCCAGCGCCTTGGCCAGTTGCCGCCGCCGGGCCTGCAGGGCTGCCGGATTGGCCGCATTGGTCCTGACCAAACGCCAACGGGGAAGGAACCGGTGGAACCAGCGTTCAACGTTCCAGCTCTCTGCCTCAGCCATACTGTCCTGCCTGCCAAAAGCTGCGTGACTACGCCAGCCGCCATTGTTGCAACTGGCCATACGAGGGACGATGCAGCGGGCTTAGCGCGATCAGTCCCGTCATATTTGGTTTGGAGGCGGAATGGCGTCATTGTTGTGGTACTGTGGGGCGTGAGCGGCGCTAGCGCAGGTATCTAAGCCGTAAGTCGCGCCAGCCGGTCGAACTCCGCAATATCCAGCGTCTCGGCGCGACGCTCTGGTGCGATGCCAGCTCGCTCCAGCAACGCTTCACCCCCGAGTGGCCGAAGCGAGCCGCGCAGCATCTTACGCCGCTGCCCGAACGCAGCCGCGGTCAGCCGTTCCATGGCGGCGAACAGCGCTGGGGCCGGCTGCGCCGCATGCGGTACGAGGCCTACAACCGCCGACCATACCTTTGGCGGCGGTATGAATGCCGCGGGCGGCAGGCGCATCAGCAGCGCCACGCCACAGGTCCATTGCGCCAGCACCGACAGCCGTCCGTAGGCCGGTGTGTCCGGTGCGGCGGCGATGCGCTCGGCGACTTCCAACTGGAACATCAGCGTCATGCGCTCCCATGCCGCCGCCTGCCGCAGCCAGCCAATCAGCAGCGGGGTCGCGACGTTATAGGGCAGGTTGGCGATGATCTGCCGGGGCGCTGGCGCCAGCGTCGCCAGATCGGTCCGCGTCGCATCCGCCGCAAGCACGCGCAGCCGAATGGGATGCACGGCCTCCAGCTCCGCCAAGGCCTGTATTGCGCGAGCATCGACCTCGATGGCCAGTACGCTCGCAGCCTGAGTGCTCAGCAGCGCGCGGGTCAGGCCGCCAGGACCGGGGCCGACTTCGACGACATGCCGGCCTTCGAGCTCGCCGGCCTGCCGGGCAATCCGCCCGGTGAGGTTTGCATCCAGCAGAAAATGCTGGCCGAGCTTTTTTCGCGCGCCAAGTCCGTAACGCGCGATGACGTCCCGAAGCGGCGGAAGCGAGCCAAGCGGCAAAGGGTCCAGGCGCTACGCCCGCTCATCCATCATTGCACGCCGGCGCAAATCCCGCTGCAGCTGCCGGGAGGTCAGCTCCACACGCTCCTGCAGCAGCCGTTCGCTCACCTCTTCCTTGGTCGGCGCGGACGCGGTCTTCACCTCGCGTGAGCACACCATCACGACAGCAACGCCCTCGGTGGCGACGACGGGCTTGCTCGGCACACCGATGGCCAGCCCAGACAGCAGGGTGCGCAACGGCACCGACGCCACCGTTTCCAGCTTCACCTCGCCAGGGTCAGATGGGCGCACGGTGCCGGCACGCTGGTTCGCGTCCTCCATGTCCTTGCAGCTTTTCACGTTACGGCTGACCGCCTGTGCCTGCTCCACGGCCTTGCGCTGCTGTTCGGTCGGGGCGGCCGGGTTCAGTGTGCCGACGAAGGGCAAGAATACTTGGCGTATGCTCATCGCGGTCGACTGGTCCCGCCCGATCTCGCGCTTGGTGCGGAGCGTGACGATGCTGATACCGCCGGGCACCTCGATCGGGTTGCTGATCGCACCGGGCGGCATCTCCCGCACCACGTTGGCGACCTCCGGATCCAGCTGGCTTGCCCGCACCCAGCCGAGATCGCCACCCTGCAGCGCTGTTTGACTCTGGCTGAACTGCGCGGCCACGACGGCAAACGGTGCGCCGGCCCGGAGCTGCGCGATTACCGCATCGGCGAAACGGCGTGCATCGGCGGACTTGGCAGGGTCGTCGACGGAGATGAATATTTCGGCCACGCGGAACTCGGGCCTGCCGATTTGGTCCTTGAAGATGCGCGCCTGCTCTGCCACGTCGGCGTCCGTCACCTCAGACTTGGCGCCGAGCTCCTGCCGCAGCACGCGGGTCCAGCCCAGTTGCACGCGGACCTGGTCGATCAGCGTGCGGAGCGCGACGCCCTGCCCGCGCAGGCTGCTGCCAAGCGCTCCTTTCGGCATGCCGTTGCGTTGCTCGATCTCCTCGATGGCAGTGGCGATCTCGCGGTCGCTTACGTTGATGCGGCGGCGCTGCACTTCCTGCAGGCGCAGGCGCTCGTCCACGAGCTGTTTTACGACTTGCGGCCGCAGCCGGGCCAGCACATCGGGCGTGACTGGAAGGCCGGTGCTGAGCGCGAATAGCTTGCCGCGGTTGGCGACGTCCCCGGTCGTGATCACGTCGCCATTCACGACGGCGACGATCTGCCCGCCCCCGCTATCCGGCGCCGTCTCGGATGGCGCTGCCGGCAGCAGCGCCGGCCTGCGCGGCTGTGCCCCGGCATCGGTGGATATCAGCAAACCGGTCATCAGAAATGGGACGAGCAGCAGCGAGAAGCCTTGAATGGGCATGGGGGTCCTACGCGGGATCATATTCGGTTCAAGCCGAACTGGCCGACTGTCTTGAACGTCAGTTGAAACAGGATCGTGCTGGCGCCGTTGTCGCCGTTCAGCGACGTATAGCGCCGGTTATAGCTCACATCGAAGGCGAAGCACTCGTCCTCGTATGTGGCGTGCACTCCGGCACTGCTTAGCTTCGATAGCTCCAAATCCCGCCGCACGTAGGCCGACGCGCGGTATTTGTCGAACTGCGTGCTCGCCGAAACGGTCGCTTCATTCCGATGCTGAAAGTAGCTCGCGGGGATCAGCGGCTGATCATACAAGAAGTATGGGTTCACGGCAGAGTAGATATATCCCGCTGACACCCGCAGCAACGGGGTTCCCGCCGTGCCGATCGCGTCCGCGAACCGCACGTTCGCCGTCTTGTGGTCAAGCCGTGTCCGTCCCGTGAGGTCGAACCACGGGGCCGGCGACACCGTCGTGCGTGTGACGATGTCGGACGCCCGGTTCTCCAGGCCCGAGCCCACCGGGAAGGTGTCGTCCTTACGGCTGCGGAAGCTCTGGCCGATGAGGCCGTCCACCTGCGCGCCGCCGGCCGTCCAATTCAGATGTAGCGCCACGTTGGCCCGTATTCCACCCTCCAACCGGTCGATTCCGGGAAAGCGGTTCAGGCTGAACAGGTTCTGATCGGTGAACTCGAAGTCCAGGCTGTCCTCGTTGGGAATGCGCTGGTTGCGTCCGCCCCCGGTATTTGGGCCCGCGATGAGCTGCACCCGCGGCTCGATCAGCTGAGTCCCCCATCCGTCCCGCACCAGCGGCCAGCGCACGTCGACCGCCACCTGCGGATGTGCCCTGGCCGTTTCGGCGCTGCCGTTACTGGCGAAGTTTGGATTCTGGTCCAGGCTGGTGGCGGCATAAGCGGCGGTGTCGGCCTGCAACGTCAAGCCGTAAACTTCCCCGAAGGCGCCGGCGAATGGGCGCTGCCAATTCAGCGTCGCCGCCGCCCGCTGGGTATTTGTGCCGATCTGCCGCAGCACGTTGAAGTTCTGTGTGTCGAACGACAGCCGTCCGCCCAGCATATCGGGTTGGCCAAAG
>JAABUY010006133.1_pt1 | contig 11837 bp, 15 predicted proteins | sample 5560271 | NCBI WGS metagenome assembly JAABUY01 (sample SAMN10711886, study PRJNA513374) | rock metagenome | isolation source: Antarctica rocks | place: Antarctica: Victoria Land, University Valley
TGCGCTCACCTGGACAAACAGCGCTACCACAGGTTCCGTCAACGACGCTGCAACCGCTGCCGCCCAGACACCAATTTTCCCGCCCCCACGGCGGAGCGAAGCGGCCCCTGGAGAACTAATTCGACAAATGACAGGGTAAGGCCGATGGGGTGGTGCCCAAGGCTAGAACGGCCGACCCGGGCACGGCAAGAGACGCGACCCGGCTGGTTCTGCAGTGGCCGGTGAGGTCGTGGGTGTTAGGGCTGTTCGAGGATAAAGATCGCGCTGGTGTCGGATTCGAGGGGGTTGAAGACGTGGCGCACGTCGCCGCGGTAGCGGATGTAGTCCCCTGGCGCGAGCTCGGTCTGCTCGTCGTGGAGACCGACGAGGGCACGTCCGGTGGCGATGATGACGTGTTCGACGGTGCCGGGTAGGTGCGGGTCGGATTGCCGTTGACGGCCGGGCTGGGCGATGGCCCGGTAAATGTCGCACCGGGCCTGCGGCGAACAGGAAGCCAGCAGGGTCGCGATGTAGTCGGCCTCCTCGGAGTGGGTCGAAATTCCTTCCCCGGCGCGCAAGATCTGGATCGGCGGCTGAGGCGGGGCGACGAGCACGCTGAACGGCACACCGAGCGCCACACTCAGTGCCCAGAGCGTCTCGACGCTCGGGTTGCCCGAGCCGGTCTCGACCTGCGACAACGTAGCTTTGCTCAACTCGGCGGTGCGCGCCAGAGCGCTCAGGGACAAGCCCAGCCTGATGCGTTCCCGGCGTACGGCCGCCGCGATGATGTCTAACGGTGCCGGCACATCCATCACCTTCGTCGCGCTGCGGTGGACTTCCGTCCCGGATCAAAACCAGTTATCGTTCGCCAGAACGAACAATAAACTACCGAAACGAACGGGATGATGACGGACCACTCCGCGACGATCGGGCCCCCGCTCTCCTCCGAGCATAGACGCGGCGTCCGGAAGCAGGCGCTCTCAGTGGGGCTGGCCTCGGCGCTGTACGGGGTCAGCTTCGGGGCTCTGTCCACCGCCAGTGGCTTGTCGGTGTCGCAGACCTGCGCACTGTCGCTGCTGATGTTCGCCGGCAGCGCGCAGTTCGCGTTCGTGGGGGTCATCGGGGCCGGCGGCAGCGGCGCCGCCGCGATCGCCGGCTCCGCTCTGTTGAGCATCCGCAGCCTGTTCTACGGCATTCAACTCGGTCCGGTCCTTGACGTTCATGGGTGGCGGCGGACTGCGGCCGCGCAGCTCACGATCGATGAGAGCACGCTGGTGTCAGCGGCTCAGTCGAGCTGGCGGGCGCGCCGCCTAGGTTTCTGGGCGACGGCGTTCGCGGTGTACATCGGGTGGAACGCGACTACCCTGCTCGGTGCCGTAGTCGGCGATCAGCTTGGTGATCCACGACGCTACGGCCTGGATGCTGCTGCCGCGTCAGCGTTTCTCGGGTTGTTGTGGCCGCGCCTACGCCACCTCGACGCCGCGGCGGCCGCAGTGCTGGCCGCGCTCGTCACGGTGCTCACGACCCCCACGCTGCCGGCCGGCGTCCCGATCCTTGCTGCCGCCGTGGTGGCCCTGATACTGGGCGCGCTACTGCCGAACCGCCCGGCCCACACCTCGGCCGTTCCGGTTTCGCTCGAGAGCAACTCGACCTCCAAGACGACGGCACAGACTCCGGGGGAGCCGTCATGAGTGAATGGGTCTAAGTGCTGGCGGCCGCAGCGGTCACCTTTGCTTTCAAATTCGCCGGCTATCGGGTACCCGCGCGCTGGCTGGAGCATCCACGAGCGGCACGGATGAACGCCCTGCTCCCGGCGGCGCTGCTGGCCGCGTTGGTGACCTCGCAGACCCTCATCTCCTCCCGACACCTCGTCGTGGACGCCCAAGCGGCCGCACTGGTCGTCGCGGCCGGGCTGCTTGCCCTGCGTGCCCCGTTCCTGCTCGTCGTGGCCGGCGGCGCCGTTGCCGCCGCAGCGCTGCGCGCTGCCGGGTGGCAGTGACCGCCCCCGGGACAAACACCGGGGGCCCGGGCATCGACCCCAGTTCACGGGCAAACCCGCCCGGTGCCCGGCACAGCAATATCCCAATTCCCAGCACAGCAATGAGGAGAGGTCGACATTCATGACCCAGGTACCTGATCCCGCACCCGTTGTCCTCGCGCATCCGGGGTTCAGCCCGGATGAGATCAACACGGCGGAGCCCACACGTGCGGCGAGGTTGAAGTGGGTCGTTGCGGTGAATGCGCAGCTACCCCCGGGGTTGGCCGTCAACGCGGCCGTGTGCGCTGCGTCGGCTACTGCTGTGGCTATAGCGGGGCTACTGGGTCTGCCGGCCACCGACGCCGACGGACTCACCCATCCGGGTCTGCCGTGGGCCGGCTGCACGATCCTGGCCGCTACCGGCGAGCAGCTACGCGAGCTCCGTATGAAGGCAGCTCAGTCCGACGGCGTCTTCGTCGCCGATATGCCCGCCGAGGCCCAGCTGACCCGGGTCTATGACGATTACCTCGCCGCCGTGTCCGCCAAGGCGTCGAGCGAGATCGACTACTACGCCGTCAGCGTCGTGGGTCCGCGCAATCGAGTCGACAAACTGGTCAAAAAGCTGCCCCTGCTCGCCTGAGGGGTTCACCGCACTGCACCCGCTACCTGGTGGCGTACCGGCCGGCCCGGCCTTTGTCCAGTTGGACCAGCCAGGGCCAGACCGGGCCGGTAGGCCGGGCACGGTGCAGCCGTGGTTCGGCACCGCGCCCAACGGGGACACGAGGCCGAGGCCCGGGCGGGGTTCGGCCCGCTCGGGCGGGGTGGCCTTCACACCGTGGAAAAGGCTCATGGGGTCACACCGTCAGCGTCGGCACCGTCGTTGACCCCTCGGCGAGGGGTTGGCTTGTGGTCCGAGGTCGTGATGGCAGGTCCAGCGTCCTGGTGGGTGGCGGTTTATGCGGCGAAGTTTTGGGTGCGTTCGGCGATGAAGTCGTGGAGCCTGCGCGGTGTGCGTCCGGTGATGAGGTGGACGTCGTCGGTGATCCAGGCTGCGTCGCCTTCGGAGATGAGCTCGAAGGCTTGAGCATTGGATGTGGCGACGGCATCGGGTAGGCCGGCGCCGATCATGAATGCGCGGTGTTCCTGGGTGGAGATGCGCCGGTATTGGTCGGGTGGCCCAGGGCTGTAACGGTTCGGATTATTTGGCGGGTTCTGTTCACGTTATCTGGCGGGCCCGGCCTGTGACTTGTCGAATTATCTGTGTGAACTTGCACGGTAAATGGTTCTGGCTCAAGTTTCGTGAAGCTGGGGGCTGGTTGATCGCGTCGAGGATCCACAACCGGTTCGTGCGGTTGGCCGGGAGCGCGGTGACGGTGCCCGGGACCAGCACACCCGACGCCGCGGCAGCGTCGTGCAGAAAACGTGCAGCCAGTGGGCCGTCCGAGCACGCTGGGCCGCCTTCACGAAACTTGAGTCAGAACCCGGTAAGTGGCCTAGTTTTTGCAAGCTATCTGGCCGTTATTGGCGACTTATCTGGCCGCCCTACCGTCCGTAGGCCCTGTACTCGAACTGGTGTTTGAAAACCGTGCCATTTAGCGTGCAAAGAAGCGGCCAGATAAATCGCCAATTCACACTGAAGATCTTTTAGCGGGTCGTTGCGCCATCTGTGCACGGTGCTGAGCTGTACCGACCGGTTCGACAGGGCATGAGGAGGTGGACGGGTGGGGGAGCAGCCGGCATCAGCCGATACATCGGCCGTTCTTGCCACCGAAGCCTTGGGGCCGCACGATCTGGCTGAAGGGAACCCCGGTCACGACCTGGATGCGGACACTGTCCGCCGGGTGTGGGCGGCGGTGGAGGCGTCGACGTCGGTGAACACGAAGGCGGCGTACCGGTCGGACTGGGCCCGGTTCCAAGGCTGGGCGGCCGGGGCGGGGCATCCGGTGTTGCCGGCGGATCCGATGGTGGTCGCGGCGTACCTGACCGCGGCGGCCGCTGACCAGACGTCGGTAGGGGAGTGGCGGTACAGCCCGGCCACGTTGACCCGGTGGCCTCCTCGATCAACCAGTTCCACACCGCCGCGGGCCTGGCCGCGCCGGGCCGCTCCGAGGTGGTCCGCCGGGCGCTGTCCGGGATCCGCCGGCTCCGCGCGACGCCGCCGAACCGGCGGGCGCCGCTGCTGCTGGAGGACATCAGAAGATTGCTGGATCATCTGTCCGATCGGGTCACCGATTGGCCGGGTGGGGTGATCGCGCGGCGGGACGCGGCGTTGCTGCTGGTCGGGTTCGCCATCGCCGCCCGCCGCTCGGAACTGGTCGGTTTGACGGTGGGGGATGTGGCGGCGCATCGGGTGGACGGGTTGCATCTGCGGTGGCGGAGCACCAAGACCGATCAGGAGGCCCGCGGCACGGTGAAGGCCGTGCCGTACGGGCGGGACCCGGTGACGTGCCCGCCGTGCGCGTACACCCGGTGGCGGCTGCTGCTGGACGCCGCCGACCGGGTGGATCCGGTGGGGCAGCGGCGGCCGGTGATGGCGGAGCTCCGCCGACAGGCCGGCGATGGGGGAGTGGACGGGCACGTCTGCCGAGTCGACCTCCCCGAACCCGCCGCTGCGGGGCGGGCGTTGTTCCCGCCGGTCCACAAGACCGGCCGGATCGCGATCACCGGGATGTCGGGGCAGGCGGTGAACGTGGTGCTGGCCCGCCGCGCCACCGACGCCGGATACACCGCAGAACAGGTCGCGAAGTTGGGTGGGCATTCGCTGCGGGCCGGGTTCGTCACCGAAGCGTTCCGGCAGGGCGCGGAGGCGCACGCGATCATGCGGCAGACCGGGCACCGCAACCCCGCGATCTTGGAAACCTACGCCCGGGAACACGCCCCGCTGGTCGGCAACGCCGTCACCAAGCTCGGCCTGTAGACCATGAACTCCCCGGCGGATCCACTGGTCAAGTCCCACTCGCCCGCCGCAGGCGCGCCCGACGGAGGCGTGCTTGCCGCGAGTGCGCAGTGGGCGTTGTTCGCGGATTGGTGCGCGGTCACCGGCCACGACCCGCTGCCCGCGACCCCGGAGACGGTGCTGACGTTTTTCAGCGACTGCCCGGCCGCTGCGGGGACGTCCGCCCGCCGGCTGACCGCGATCGACGCCGCCCACCGGGCCGCCGGCGTGACCCCGCCGGAGCGGACCGGGCAGGTGAGGGACGTGCTGCGTGGCCGCCCGGCCCAACCCGCCCGCCAAGAGTTGGATTCGGAACAGGTACAGGCGGCGTTGCGCCGCCTGCCGTCCCACGGCTGGATCAACGGCTGGTTCGGCCGCCGCGACCGGGCCCTACTTGTCCTGGCCCAGGCGGGGGTGCCATACCGGCGGATCGCCGCCCTCACCGCCGGGGACATCACACTGACCAACACCGTCGCCACCATCAACACGACGATCGGGTCGGTCACCCTGCACCCGGCCCAGGATCCGGTGCTGTGCGGGCCGTGCGTATTGGTTCGCTGGCTCCGCGCCCTGCACCTGGCCGTCAGCAAACCCAGCACCCGCACCCTCGCGTGGGCGATCGACCGCACCCCAGCGGTGGACGGGGCGTCGCCGCACCTGTGCCGAAGCCGCCGCCCCCTACCCACCGGCATCGGCGAGGTGCCGCTGCTACCGCCGATCGACCCCCGCGGCCACCTGTCGATCACCCCACGACCGCTGTCCCCGCACTCGGTGTCCCACCTGGCCCGCGGCAACACCACCGGCCCGGGCGCAGTCCACCGCGTCGACCCGCAAACCCCCGACGAACCGCAGCCGCCACCACCCCCGGTGCCGGTGACCCCCGCGGCCACCCCCTACACGGCTCGCGATTGGGAACAGGCCGTCGCACGGCGCCGCGCCGACCAGGCCCATCTCCGCGGAGTCGACCGCACCCTGGACGAGACGGACAGGAAGGCAGCCGACCTCAACCGCAGAATCCTAGCGCTGCTCGCCGACACATAGACAGCAGCCCAGCAGAGCGGGGGCTGCAGGTCTCAAATGGGGCGGACGCGCGTCACCCCAAGCGAACCAGGCAATCGGAATATTGGCGCAGTGGTCGTGGGCAGTTTCTAGCTGTCGTCGCAACACTGGGCTATTTGCCTACAGTCAAGGAGCATCTCCAGGCGTTGCGCCGGAATGTCCCAATCAAGTGTTTTCCGGGGCGGCTGTTGAGCTGCGCGGCCGCTGCGAGCAGGTCTGGGGTGTAAACATGCAGGTCAGTGCTCTTCGGGTGCCTGTGACGCTGCTATGCCTGGGTGGCGGGTCTAGCCGGGCACGGGTCAGGACGATGGTGTGCAGTGCCCTGTTGAGTTGCCGATCACCGCTGCGGTTCAGGCGATGCCAGGTGGTCATCCCCGACGATGCGGGTATCGGTGACGCGCCGGCGATTCGTTCGGCGACCTGCGCTCGGGTCAATCCGGTACCGGGTGCTGGATCACCTGGTGCGCCGGCTCCAACTGGAGGGGAAACACTCACCGCAGTGCCGCCGGTGGGGTCGGCGGGGCGCGGTGCCTGGTCGGCTTCCTGAGGAACGCCCCGGCGAGGATCAGCAGCAGCGCGGCCCCGATGAGCCAGCTGCCCAGAACATCACTGGGGTAGTGCACACCCAGCACGAGTCGGCTGAACCCGACGGCCCCGGCGAGTAGCACTGCGGCAGCGATCAGCAGAGCTCGCCGTCCACCCGATCGGTGCGGGAGCAGCAGCATCAGCAACACCCCGGCGGCGACGAACGAGGTTAATGCGTGGCCGCTGGGAAAGGACGCGCTGTCGGCGTGCTCGACCGGGATGGTGACGATGGGTCGGCCGCGGTTGACCAGCACTTTGAAGACGCCGCTCAGGGCCGCAGCCCCGCCGACCGCGACAGCCACCAGCACCGCGGCGGCCCGCCGACGGCGTATCCACAGCAGCGCGACGGCCAGGACCGCGGCGATGCGTAGCACGGCGGGTCCGCCGATGATGCTGACGATCTTCCAGAACCGCACCTGTCCGGGACGGTGGGCGGCGTACCGGTTCAAGGAGTGGAGGATATTCAGATCCAGGGTGTGCAGCGGAGCCCAACCGGTGGTGATCAGCACAATCAGCACTGTCAACGGAACCACGGCGACCAGCACGCCGGCGGCGATCAGTGTGGTCCGCAGCCCGAATCGGTGAATCGGGCGGCGCCGCGCCGGGTGGGGTTGATGCTCCATGCATTTCTCCCGCGGTGTTCTCGATGCCGGATTCAGGTGGTCAGGCGAATCGGATGATGCAGATGATCCCCGCGACCAGGCTGTAGATCGCGAACGGCGTCAGGGTGCGGGTTTCGAAGTAGCGGGTCAAGAATTTGATGGAGATGTACGACGCCAGCCCGGCCAGAGCAGCGCCGACCAGGACCTGTCCATAGATGCCCGCACCAGCAGGCCCGGCCAGGCCAGGCAGCTTGAGCAGCCCCGCGGCCAGGATGATCGGGGTGGCCAACAGGAAGGAGAACCGGGCGGCGTCGCGGTGCGACAGACCGCGGGCCAGTCCACCGACCATGGTGATCCCGGACCGGCTGATGCCGGCCAGCAGCGCGAAGGTCTGGAAGAACCCGATCACTCCGGCCTCGCGGTAGCTCAGCGTCGCCAACCGCCGGGTCTTCCGGAGAGGTTGTTCTGCGGTGGAGTCGGGTGCGAGGTGCCGGCCGGCCGATGCCGGTTCCAGACGGTCACCGGCCGGGACGGCGGAGATCTCGGGATCGTCGGTGGGTGCGTTGCGCCGGAGTCGTTCACCGGCGAGCAGGATCATCCCGTTGATGGTGAGGAAGATGGCGGCGGCCAGTGGTTTGGCGAACAGAGTGCGGAAGGAGTGTTCCAGCAGCAACCCGGTGATGCCGACGGGGATGGTGGCGATGATCAGCAGCCAGGCGAGGCGTTCGTCGGGGTCGTTGACCACGATGCGCCGGGCCGCGATGCTGGGTCTGATGGTGCGCAGCAGCCCGGAGATGATCCGGATCCAGTCCTTGCGGAAGAAGATCAGCAACGCGACGGCGGTCGCCACGTGCAGGGCGACGATGAAGGCCAGGTAGGGGCTGGTTTCGCTGGTGGAGGTGGAGGACTCGGTGACCAGGTGTTCCCAGCTGCCGCCGATGAACGCGGGGACCAGCACCGAATGTCCGAGGCTGGACACCGGGAACAGTTCGCTGACGCCTTGTAGGAGTCCGATGACTGCGGCCTGCAGGTAGGTGAGCATGCATGGACTGCTTTCTCTTTGAAAGAAGGGACCAAATGGGGCGCGCCGGGTCGACGAACCTTCGTCGCATCCGTCGGATTTCGGTCAGGTGTCGCGTTCGCGGCGGCGGTGCCGGATCATCAGGAAAACGGCGGCCAGGACGACGACGGCCAGGATGATGAGACTGACGTTGCCGGCGATTTTCTCGATTCTTTTGTAGCTGGCGCCGGCCGCGTATCCGAGCAGGGTGAAGCCGAGCGCCCAGACCAGGCCGCCGGCGGCGTTGAACGCCAGGAACCGGCGGTAGGGCATCCGGGCGGTGCCCGCCAAGCCGGGCATCACCGCCCGCAGGAATGCGGTGAACCGGGCCAGGAACACCGCGCGGCCGCCGTTGTCCCGCAACGCCTGCTGCCCCTTTTCCAGCCCTTGTTGGTGTCTGGCGAACAGGCGGGTCTTGAGCAGCCGGGTGCCGAAATGGCGACCCACCTCATAACCGACGCTGTCACCGCTGATCGCGGCAACCACGGCCACCACGGCGATCAGCGAGAGCGACACCTGATGCTGAAAGGCCAACACCCCGCCCAACAGCACCGCGGTCTCCCCGGGCAACACGAACCCGACCAGCAGCGCCGCCTCGGCGAACGCCAACCCCCCGACGAGAAGATAGGCCTCCAGGCCGTGCAGTTTGAGGATGTGGTCCAGGATCGAACCGAGGAAACTCACACCGATCGCCTTCCCCGGCGGCCCCGAAGCACCTCGAGGGCAACGGGGATCAGCGACACCACCACGATCAGCGCGATGATCGGCAGCAGATAACGGTCGACATTGCGGATATGTGAACCCAACCAGTACCCGGCCAGCACCACCCCGACCGACCACACCACGCCGCCGATGACCTGCCACAGTGTGAACACCCGAGCCGGCACCTGCAGCACCCCGGCCAGCGGATTGACCACTGTGCGGACCACCGGGACAAAGCGCGCCAGCACGATGGCCCGGCCGTAGCCGTAGCGGCCCAGGTAGATCTCGGCCCGGTCCCGGCCCTGACGTAGCCGCGTCCGATTCGCCCTTTCGAACAGTGCCGGACCGGCACGTCGACCGATCAGGTACCCGACCTGCGCACCCAGACAGGCGCCCAGGACCGCCGCGATCAGTACCCACCCCAGCGGTAGGTGCAAGGAGGAGCCGGCGGCGGCGCAGAGCACACCGGCGGTGAACAGCAAAGAGTCACCCGGAAGGAAGAACCCGATCAACAGACCGGTCTCGGCGAACAGCACCACCCCGACCCGACAGGTCCGAACGAGGACAGCAGCGAATGCGGGTCCAATACATTGACCGCCGCCCACCCGGCGATCACCGGGCGACCTTGGAACGCATCACGGGCGCTGCCGTGACGGTCGGCTCGTCAGTCGAGCAGTGGATGCGCGGTTCGCCGGTCAAGCTATGTCTCCATCCGTGACCTGCTCCTACGTAAGTGTAGGACTCATGCTCCTACGGTACCGTAGGAGCAACATTCATGGCGCACGCAGGTATCGGAGACGTGATGTGGTGAGCAAGGGTCGCGCCGCGGGCAGTTTGGAATCGGAAGTGTTGGCCACTTTGTGGGCAGCCGAGCATCCTTTGACCGCCGGGGATGTGGCGGTGGCGCTGGGTAGTGATCTGGCGTACAACACCGTGCAAACCATCCTGGTCAGGTTGCACGGCAAAGGTGCAGTGCATCGGGAACTGCTCGGGCGGGCCCACACCTACAGCCCGGTTTTGGACGAAGCCGGGTTGGCGGCGCAGCGGATGCGCGCCATGCTCGACCGCGGCGGAGACCACGCCGCGGTCCTCACCCGTTTCCTGGGCAGCCTCACCCCCGAAGATGAGTCCACGTTGGCTGATCTGCTGCGTCGACCCGAGATGACCTGAGAATGATGGTTGTCTCTGTCTGTCTACCGCTGCTGTGCGCCGGACTCTTCGCCGTCAGTGCCCCGTCGTTGAGCCACAAACTCCCACCCGCGGCGGCGACGTGGCTGCTGAGCATCGGCAGCCTGCTCGCCGCCGTCGGGTCTACCGTCGCTCTCACCGTGGTCGGGTTGACCTTCGTAGCGCAGAACCGGCAACTTGCCCAGAGTGGACACTGGTCAGAACAGACTCTGCGCCACGCCGGCACCATCTGGACCCCGGTCGCCGTCCTGGCGGTGGTGGCGGTGATGGTCCTCGCGGCCCGCACCGCGCTGGCGGGATGGCGGCGGGTCGCGGCACTGCGGCAGGCCCACCAGCTCGCGGCAGCCCTGCCCGCCGCCGGCGGGGAACTCGTCGTGCTTGACCTTTCCGACCGGCAGGCGCTGGCGGTACCGGGGCGACCCGGGCGGATCGTGCTGTCCACCGGCCTGCTCCGGGCGCTGGATGCCGGTCAGCGCCGCGCGGTGTTGGCTCATGAGCGCTCGCATCTGCGGCACCACCATCACCTGCACCAGAGCATCACCCGCATCTCGGCCGCGGCGAACCCGCTGCTGCACCGGCTCCCCGCCGCCGTCGGCCTCGCCTGCGAACGGTGGGCCGATGAGGACGCCGCCCAGACCTGTCGCCGCAACACCGTCGCCGACGCGCTCACCCGGGCCGCAGCCGACCAGACCCGCAGCAGCTTCCTCGCCGGCGGAACGGTTCTGGCTGCCGCCGAAACCGAAGTAGCAGTGAGAATCGGCGCGCTACGGCGGCCGTCGCAGCCACCCTCCCCCTGGCATCTGGCGGTCCTGTTCAGCCTGCTAGCCGCCACCGCCCTGGCCACCTTCGCCGCAGCCCACGACACCGAACATCTCTTCGAACTCGCCCAATCCGCCTACCTCCACGGATCCCACTAACAGTGTGCCGAAAGGGGTAGTCCTCCTACCGCCATGTAATCGGACCGGAACCCGCCAAATAATTCGATAAGTGACACGTCTCAGAATCGATCGGTCTTCGCGGGCGGCGACGAGCGGACCGTGCCAAATAGCGTGTACAAAAGGTGCCATTTATCGTGGCAGACGACAGGGGTGTGCGCGAAAAGTCCGGTGTGTGCGTGGCCCGGGAGGACAGGCCGTTGGAGAAGAGCACGACGGCCGGTGCGGACCAATACGGGAAGAGATCCGTCCAGGGTGACCCAGCGCGGATGTCGGCTTCTCACGACGGGATGGACTCCAAGAGCGACCGAACATCATCCGCCGACGACAGATTTAAGCTCGCTGAGGGCGGCGACTCTTCGGCGCCTCCCGGTCAGGGGGCGGTGATCGTTGCGCACCCTGGGGTGGTGGCCGCGGGTCGTGTTGCTGTGATGGTGGCGGCGGATATGCAGAGGCGGTGGGCGCCGCTGGGTAGGGTGATCCGGGTTTGGTAGCCGTGGGTGCCGGGGAGTCCCAGCGCTGCGTTGACGTCGGCGCGGTTGACGGTGGTGGTGGTCCATCCGGTGGCGGCCCGGCCGTTGTCGGTCACCTGGACCCAGGAGGCGGTGGTCGGGTTGCTGGGGTCCAGGGCCCAACCGGTCAACGTCACGGTTCCGCCGGAAATTTTGGTGGAGTCCAGGCGCCCGGCCGGGTGGTTCATCAGCTCACCGTGGGCGATCCGGGCGCCGTAGACGCGCAGATCAGAGGGGCATCCGTAGCTCAGGTGGTCGGCGCCCAGCGCGGCGGCGATGCAGTCGGCGCCGTGTTCGATCCC
>JAABUY010006135.1_pt1 | contig 11836 bp, 14 predicted proteins | sample 5560271 | NCBI WGS metagenome assembly JAABUY01 (sample SAMN10711886, study PRJNA513374) | rock metagenome | isolation source: Antarctica rocks | place: Antarctica: Victoria Land, University Valley
GCTGGCAGCGGGCGCAGCCTGCTGCGCGGCGTCAGCCAGCGCCTGCACGGTGTACGACCTCTTCTCCAGCGGCCTGGCGTCGAGCCTGTGGCACATGATACCCGCCGTGGGCCTGATGGCAGACAACGGCACTTTCTTCGTTGCGCACAGCCCCTCAAACAGCCTTGACTTAGTGTGCTGGTTCGGCTCAGGGACGGTGACTGAATGATGGCTCTGTGCGCAGGTAAATAACCACTACTTCCCATGTGCGCCCCTCGCTTGCGCTTGAAGGGTGTGGCGTGAGCGGTGCGAGTCGCATGTGACTGTGCGACTCGCACCGCTCACGCACACCTTTCCACACGCGCTGCCTGCGCTGTCCACTGAGGGCAAGGCTTGACGGACGCTGCGTGCACAGACAAGTGCTCGGACAGCGGCGGGCTGCACGACTGGTTTGAGAGCAACGTGACGACAAAGTGCGCCCCGCGCGGCGCGGCACGCCGGCCCGCGCCTGTGGGCCACGCCCCCAGCGGCTCACTGCGACGACGGCGGCCGCGAGCAGGTGGACGCAGGCGGCCGAGGACGCAGACCCTGGGGCCCCCTGCCGCCGCCTGAACTCTGTCTACGCCATGCACGCCATCCAGGTCGGCGCGGCCGTGCAGCCGGACGGCTACAACGACCTGCACGAGCTCGCCATGCCGCAGGCGCGCCTGCTGCGCCTGCGCCGCGCGGCACCGCACGCTCCTTCCGGGGCGCGAGGCGCCCCACCGCCGCCGCCCGCGCCGCTGCAGGTGTGGCGGTACAAGCCGAGGATGCGGGCCACGGTCGGCTCGGTGGTCGCCCAGCTGGACGGGGAGGCGCGGCCGACGATCGGCTTCCACGTCCGCGGCGGCGACAAGCTGATCGAGGACCGGATCGGGTGCGCGCGCGCCTCTTGGGCCCTCGCCTCCGCGCGCCGACCGCCGCCATTGGCTGCCGGCAGCGCGTCACGCGGCCGCGGCGCGCAGGAACCGCACCACCACGCTGGCGCACCACTACATCGAGGCGTTCGCGGAGGAGAAGCGGAGGCGCGCCAAGCGGGGCCGGGTGCGCGCGCCCGCGCCGGCCCCGCCGCCCGCCAGCGCCCGCCAGTCCCCAAGCGCCACTGTGTCCTAGCACAGTAATGCGGCCGGGAGCCTCGCGCCCGACACTGCAGGGCAGCACAGCATCCCATGCACGCAGTCATGCGGGTGTCCGCACCATGTGAAGCGCGCACGCCGCGGGAGTTGCACCGGCAGCTCCGCACGTTCTTACCGCATGCCGCCGCCCTGTCCCTGCCAAGCCGGCCGGCTCGCCCACGCCCAGGCTCAGGTCTGCAGACAGAGCACCGCCGCCCGGCGGGGGCGGCGGCGGCGCTCATGCCGCCTGCTGCGCGCGCCGCGCAGCCAATGGCCGACGGCACGTGCGTGATCGTCGGCGACGACGAGGCGCTGCTGCGCGAGGCGGAGGCCCTGGCGGTCGAGCGCCTGGGCTGCGCGCTGTTCCGCGGGCGCGAGGCCTACGAGATGAGCTCGCACATGCAGCACACGTTCAATCGGCTGCCGTACGACCAGCGCTGCGCCGCGTCGCTGCACCTGCTCACCGACATGGAGCTGCTGGCGCACACAGACTTCTTCGTGGGTGCGTGCCGGGCTGCGGGCTGCGGGCGCGGCGCACCGGCGTGCAGCAGCGCTGCATGCCTGGCGCGGCGCCTGGGAAGCGCTGCGCATCGTACAGACATGGCAGCATGCGCCCGAGGGATGTCAGCTGCGGGACGCGCGCTGGGGCGCCGGCGCTGCTGCTGGGCGCGCGCTGCCAGCAGGCTGGGGACGCGCGGACACGGCGGACGCCGCGCCCATCTGATGCCATGCTGCGCGCGCTGCTGCCCGCCTGCGCGGCGCAGTCGGTCCGGCCCGGCCTGCATGGAGGCGCGCGGCTGAGCAGGGCGGCGCGCGCAGGCTCGTTCACGTCGGGCCTGTCGCAGCTGGTGGAGAAGATGCGGTACACGCTGTACGGCAAGCACCGCCGCACGACGTTCGACGCGTCTGCCTGTGCGCGCGCCCTGCCGGGCCGCCCTGCGCCCTGGCGCTGACGCGGCGCGCAGCGTCTGCCTACCACCTGTCGGCGTGTCTCCGTGTCGCGCGCGGCAAGCGCAGCCCGTGTTGACCTCTGCAGCGTGTTCTGGCAACATCTTCGTGGTCTGGCATCTGGTGAGGTCGCCGTGTGACCCGGGCGCAGATAAGCTGGACTGGTATGCCCAGATCAGGGCGTACTTTGACAAGGAGCACCCGCCGTTCGAGTACGACTTCCGTAGGCAGAGGGTCGCCCGGCGGCGGCGCTCCTAGGCAGGGCTCTGTCTCTGCGCGCGACGGAGCACGCAGCGGGCCAGCCTGTGCGCGGCCCGGCAGCGCGTCCGTCTCCCCCGCATTCTATCTGCAATGTCATGAATGGGTTTCCGGTGTGAGCCTCATGGGAGCAGATGCTCCGCGTGCCGTCAGTGCTTTCATTGTTGTGGCCCATGTCAATGCGCATTGCTCTCAGCATCCGGGCCCGCGCTTTGCATGCGTGCCGCCAGGGCGCGTCCTGCGCGCCGCTCTGGAGCTCCGGCAAGGCCTGCGCTGCGCCGCGCAGCCGCCTGCCGAGCATGGCGAGGGTGACGCGCATATGTACAGGCGAGCCTATGCTGTGCATAGCTGCATGACAGCGGCATGCGCTTGCGCGCTTGGCAGACGTCCTGCGGCACTTGCGGAGTCAAAGTATGCTGTTGGGGTTCCGCTGGTCACTTGGCTGTACAATGTGCATGTCAGGCAAGGTGTGCCTAGTGCTGCTTTCCACTCCGGGCAGGTACGCCATCAAGCGCATGATGAGACCCGCGCTATAAAAGCTGAAACAGATGCAACACCATGCTGGAGTTGCATTTGTGCAAACAAAAGCTTTCACCCCACATGCGCTTGGTAGTCATCTGGTGCGCTCCCAACTACCCATGCATTTTAGTAGTACCCAAGTAGTACCCATGCTAACAGCCTGCACGCTTTACCACCTAAATCTGTTGTCACGAGGTAGAGCCCGCCAATGCAATTCGGTCAGATCGTAGCAGAGGACATATGATGGGCAAGCACGCGAGGGCGCCCATCATGTTTCGGTAAAGTTAAGCGTATGTAGTTGTACACTGTTGCGCGTTGACATCAGGCACTTGCTGCAACCTGCTGTTGAACCTCAGGGCGCAAATGAGAGCCATGTCCTTGGTGCATGCAGGCTGGCTGCCAGTGAGGTGGCCAGCAGGGCAGAAAGAAGAAGAAGGACATGGCTGGTCACTACAGCAGCACGGAAATGAGCAGAACTAGTTCCAAGAGGACATCCAGACACACTGCGGCCCGAGGGCTCACACCTGCACATGACCACCCCTGGTAGCTTTGAAGCGAGGCGATGGTGAACAGCACCCCGCACTCCTGAGCAATAGAGTCAGCCAAGGCTGCACGTGTTCAAAGTATGTCGTGCCAACGCCCAGCCTGTCTGCACAGCAGCGCCGCAGCGATGTGCCAGCTAAAGGTGCGCTACAAGTACTCACAGCTCAGCTGCAACAAACAGTCAAGGACTGCGAGTGGTGCCACGCTCCCCCCCTCCATATTGCACGTGCTGATTGGGCGTGACGTGTAGCCAACGGCATGACTGTGCCTGCGCTGAACAGAGGTGGGGCGTGCACAGGGCCCACACTGGCTGTGCAGGCGCGGCCAGCTGCGGGGATCGCACTGCTTGCCTGCTCCACGGGCCGGCCGGCCTCGGCACAGCCTAGCACTGGGCCGGCCGGTGCGCGGCGATTTCAGCACATGCACAATGATGCTCACCGAATGCGTTGCCCTGGAACCACCAGCCCACTTTTGTGGCACACAGTTGGCTGGCCCCCACGCCGAGTGCGAGGAGGCGGGCTGCGGAAGGCGGGCCTACTACAACTTCAAAGGCGGTGCGCCGCGCTTCTGCCGGACCCACAAGGAGGCGGGGATGGTGCGCTGGCCCCAGTGCCCCGAGTGAGCGGCGGCTGCAAAGCATATGCGCGCCTCCCCGCCCTGGTCCTCTGCGCTCGTGCACCTGAACGCACGGCGCGCGGACAGCAGGAGAACGTCAAGGCCGTCGTGTGTGCAGCTGAAGGCTGCACGACGCTGGCCGCCTATGCCTACCTTGGGCAGCAGCGGCAGTTCTGCTGCGCGCACAAGCTGGACATCATGGTGCGTGTGGTGCCAGCAAGCAGGCTGCCTCCACCTCGCTCACAGCTTGACGCAGCCGGGCGCCCCAGGAACAAGTCGTCACCAAGCGGTGCAATGCGCCTGGCTGCAAGAGGCAAGCCAAGTACGCTCTGCTAGGTCACGAGGCCCAGCTCTGCAAGGCACACATGAAGGAGGGGATGGTGCGCGCCCCAACACATGCTGGCTGCTCACTGCCATTTTTCTGGTGAGCACTGGTTTTTTCTGGTGAGCACTTTGGGGTCCTCACCGGACATGCAGGCGTCGCGTGCGAGTGCCTGCACCGAAGAGGCCAGGCTTCGCGGAAGTGTGAGGTGTGAGGGGACCTCAGGAGGATGTCAAGGGAAAGCGGTGCGAAGCGGGCGGCTGCAGAGCACGCGCCCTGTACGGCTTGCCGGGTGGGAGAGCGCGGCTCTGCAGAGCGCACCAGGAGGCGGGCATGGTGCGGCGCGGTTTTCCGCCGTGCAGTCTCGCGGGTCCCAGCTGCAAGGCTGCGCTGAGGCGTCCTGCGCGCTGCCAGGAGGACGTCGAAAGCAGGATGTGCGAAGTGGATGGCTGCAGGAAGCAGCGCAACTTTGGCTTGCGCAACCAGCGTGCGCAACGGTGCAAGGCGCACGCGTTGGCGGGTATGGTATGCCCCACGCGCGCATTGCATCGCTTGGCGGCCGCCTGGGTGCCGCTCAGAGGCGGCGGCACCCAACGCGCGCGCGCGCCGGCAGGTGAACGTCGTCATGCAGATTTGCGACGCGGGCGGCTGCCAGACGCAGTGCTCCTTTGCCTTCCCGGGGCAGCCCGCAAGGCGATGCCGGGCGCACAAGCTGGACGGCATGGTGAGCGCGTGCGGCGCGCCGCCGCGGCCTGTCGAGCGCCACGCGCTGCTCATGCGCATCGCGCGAGCACGCTGTGGCGCGTGGGCCAGGTCGACGTGAAGAGCAAGAAGTGCGAGGCGGGTGGCTGTGACAAGGTGGCGAGGTTCCGTCTCCCAGGCGGTCGGGCAGTGCGCTGCAAGGCGCACGCTCTGCTGGGCATGGTGTGCCCTGGCGCGGCGCGGCTGCTGCTAGCCGCGGGTTGTCGCTGGGGAACAGCTGTGAAGGGCGGCAGTGTGGCTGCTCCGTGAATGCCGTCGTTGCATTCTGCACACATATGGAAGATAGTGCTCTCACATGGTCTCTGGCAAGCTTGGCGTGCTGTCGCGTATTAACGCGGCCGAGAGGGCTCCGCACATGCAGGAGGGGGAGTGGAAAATAAGGAGCGCAGCATAGGAGCCGCGGTGGCCGATGAAGACGGAGCGGCGCCTCGCGCGCTCGCAAAGGCGTAACACGGGGTGGTGCCCTGCCGGCTCGTTCCGGGCTCCACGGGGGTGCGGCCCTGCTACGCTGAGCTTTACTGTTGCGTGGAGGGGAGTGCATGCCGCCTTGTTTATTTGTTGCTCCACTAGAATCACAGCGAGCTTCTTGATCCGGCAGGCGCTGTGGACGCGGTTGGACTGGTTGCCCTGGCGATGACAACTGCGGAGCGCTGGCGCTGGGCCTGTTGCGGATCAGCGGAGCGGTGCGCTGCTTGGAATGCCGTCTGCATCCAAGCCGCTGGTGGGCGCCTGCTCTGGCTCTCCTGCACAAACTGGTGGGGGGGACATGAGCTGCCTGCGATTGTGCAATTCGCAGGCCCTGCAGGCACAGCGCGGTTTTGCTGCACCCGCCACAAGGGTCTGTTGCAACCAGGGTCAATCTCAGGATGGGCGGACATGCGCGTCCTGACGGTGCTGAGTCCACAAGAAAACACATGTTGCAGGCTTGTGCAGAACCATGCGGTGGTAGCAGAGACGCTGCCATGCTTTCCAGCGTGCCGTGGTGGGCTGTGCGCCAGCCAGACCTGTGTAGATGCCACCATACAGCCTGCGGACCCAAGCTCTGCCCTCATCTAGCACTGCACGCCAGCTTTCGGCAGGATGCCATTGCAGCAACGCAGGTTGTGGCGCCGGGCTCGCAGGTGGGTTTAGGATATGGGTGCAAAGACCATGTGACTGGGAGCAGCTCGTGCATCATGTGGGTGGCAGGCGCTTGACGGCAGCTGCTGCCGCGTCAGGCAATGCCGATCGCGGAGCGCGTGTTGCAGAGGGCCTGCTGGGCGAGGAGCAGCATGCTTGCATGTAAACAACCCTGCACGAGTGCTGCACTGCTGTGATGTATGGCAGCCTGGCGGTGCGCGTGTGTTGCATGTTGATGGTTTTGCATAAAGTGCTTGGACTTTGCATGAAATGTATGCAAAGGACTGTTGCAACAGGAAACTCGCCCACACATCCACCACTTATTATGCTAGTCACCAGTACATCCCTCCATGCATTGCAGCAAGTAAGTCAAGCAGTGCTCGGCTTACAGTGCCACCGCCGGCTGCCGCGCGCTCTTCTACGCGCGGGCCTCACCCAGCCACGCCATCCACGACATGCCCCGGCCGATCGGCGGGCAGGTCGCCTGCGTCAGGCGCCTCAGCGGCGGCCCCACGCTGCGCTCCCACGCCTGCCAGCGCCGCGAGCAGCCGCCGCCGCGCGTTTGCCAGGCGCACAGCCGCGTCAGCCGCGGCCTTGAAGTCTGCCTGCACCACCGTGTGATCGCAATGTCAGCCCAGTCGCTCCTGTGGCCGCGCAGACCTGTCACTGACACACTTTGACCACTCAACGAGCGTAGGACTTGCAAGACCCAGTACATGCTCAGGTGACGCGCATGCGCTCCGCAGGAAGGATGCCTGAGGCATCAGCATGTGGAGCTACAGCGGCCACAAGCAGCGCAGTCTGCAAAGCACGCACGCTCGTCCTTCCCCCAGTTTGCACGCTGTCATCAGCTCTAGGCTCCCACCTCTTGTCATCAGCTCTAGGCTCCCACCTCGGGCTTGCGCCCATACACTGGAGCAACACTGCCGGGCGCGGGCGCCGCGCCTGGCCGGCGCGCAGCGACGGCGGCACCAGTGCGCCAAACCAGTGCAGCGGGTCCCCGCGCGCGCGGCCGTCCCGGTCTGGGCTGTCCGCTGGTGCACCCGGTGGCAGCTCCGCGCAGGCGGGCGGCTGGGGCCCCGCTGTCGCAGGCGCAGCGCCCGTGCTGCCGCCCTGCGCTGCCTCAGGCGGGCGCGCAGCGCCGCGGCGCTCGTCCGGCACGGCTTCAGGCGCGCCTGCAGCGCCTTCCGCGCCAGGCGCGCCGGACGCGGCAGCAGCCGCGGCAGGGGGCCCAACGCCTGAGCCTGCCTCATCGGCGCTGCAGGCAAACCTGGTCGCAAACTCGGCGACGAGGCTGCTGTAGCCTGCGTCCGCGCCACCGCGGCTGCCGTCGGCAGGCTGTGCAGAGCCTGCTGGAGACGACCCCGCTGTGCACGCAGTGCTGCCCCCGGCCGGCACATCTGTGTCGCTGCCGGCGCTCTGCGCGCCTCCGCCGGCGCCGCGGCCCTCACGCTCGGCTGCCCTGCTCTGCAGCCTCCAGTCGCCAGGCTGTCCGCCCGTGCCCTGCTGGGCCGCCACGCAGACGGAAGCCTCCATCGCGGTCGCGTACTGCGAGGGCCGCACGCTGCTGGCACCCATGGCGTAGCGTGCGCGTGCCGTGTTTAAGAAGCCAGACCTGAGCAGCGCAGCCAGCGCATGCTGCTGCGCCAGGTACTCATCAGCGGCGTCCAGGGCGTCCACAAGCGCGGTTTCGGGGTTATTGCTCTGATGGCTGTGCATGGAAGCGGGCGTCCGACCGGTCAAGCACCAGCTGCTCTGAGGAGAAGGTGCGTGTCACTGTTTGGTCTTTTCGACAGGAGTCCAGGGGGACAGGAAAGGAAAAGCTCTGTAAAAGAGCTGTCCTAGAAAAATACTAAGAGCAAAGTCCCACCAGGGACGCTGCCCTTGGACTTGCTAGTGGAGCCTTGGAAGATGGTTCAAAGCCACATATCATTCGGCCCAAGGACGCAGCAGTCAATGCTGCACCTCAGCATTGCTGCTCACAGTGCGCTTGAAGCTACACGCCAGATGCAAGCTAATGCCACTGCATGCACCATCTCCAGCGTCCAGCCCAAGACCGCGCCTTTGCGCTTGTTGTGCCAACCGACTGTGCTTGTGATGCCTCCTGCAAGTAGTTTGAGGTCGCCATGGCACTGCAAACAGAAGCTGCGCCGCAATCCCAGTGCAAGTAAGCGTCGCACGGAGGCACAGTGCAAGCAGAGCCAGCGAAGTCCAGCCACCAGTAGCCCCGGCTGCGGCAGGGCACCGCCGCGCAGGGCCGCGCTGCTTGCTGCAGCCTTTGCAGGCCTGGCCGCGTGCAGCGGGTCCCCTGAAGCAGCTGCGGCAGGGCTCAGCGCTGGCGAGGCTGCGGCGGTGCAGCGCGCGGCCGGCGTGGTCCCCGCGCTGCCGCCGAGCAGCTACCTGCGCCTGATCGCCGCTGCACGCCCGGCCGCCCTGCGCGCCCTGTCTGCCCAGGTGCCATGGCCCGGCCGCCTCCGTATGTCACTGCCCTGCCACGCACCTCCTGGGGCAACAGGGCCTGTTTGCGAACCTGCAGCATGCTGGACACCTGCCTTCTAAGCGGACCTGCTCACGTCATGCAGTGCATGCATGACATGGACGTGGTTCTTGATTATCACTTTCCAAAGGTCTCCCCCCTGCTTCGCTCATGCACTGCAAGCAGACAGCCTGCTCACGAGCCTGCTAGCATGCTCGCGGCAGGCCGCTGTACTTCGTTCTGCTGACATGCAGATCATGCACATGCATGGCCAGCATGCATGGCCAGCATGCTTGATCTCCTACGCCTTCTGCCTTCTCCTGCGCTCGGCTGCTCGCTTGCTGCCCCACCTTGGGCAGAGCTGCACTGCAGGCTGTCAGCCGTGTGGCATGCCACCCTGCCGACATGGATGGCTCTCCTGTGCACCAAGGAATACGACCAAGCGCATGCATTCGGGTTCACCAAACCGGCGTTGACCCACCACCCCTGCCAGTGACGTGCTGGGACCTTGGCAAGCCCTACAGCGTTTGCCGCACTCGCGCTTGCATGCGCAGGTCCCTCATGCCCTGCTTCAGGGCATGCGCTGCAGGAAAGGCGCAGGTGCAGGCCGCATGTGCCCGTCATGAGGGCACGCACAATGCGCCAAGCCTCCCGGCCTGGCCTACGCGGGCCACCCTGCACGGGCACGCGCGCTGACGCCCGCGCCGGCGGCCGCCAGATCGAGGAGGGCCGCTTCGCCGAGCTGAGCAACGAGCTGGTGCTGCCGCCGGTGGACGACCTGCGCCAGGCCGCGCTCTACCTGCCCTACGCGCTGCTACCCTCTGACGCTGACGCCGCCCTGGCGGCCAAGGCGCGGCGCGCCCAGCGCGGCGGCCCGGTCATCACCTGCATGCACAGCCTCGTCCCCCTCTCGGCTGCCGCGCCTGCGCGCACAGCCGCTGGCGCCCGCCAGGGCCACATGCCTGCCTTGCTGCAGGGCCAGCTGGTCCCCACACTCATGATCTGCAGTCGCATGGTGTCAAGCAGGTTGCGGTGTGCGCGAGGGCCGGGAGCTATCTGCACCTGTGCACGCGCATGTGCTGGCACGGTCTGGTGTGGGAAGCATGCTCTGGACTGCTAGCAACACGGGCAAAAGATGCACATGTCGACGCAGAAGCTGCCTTGTCTGCAGCGGGACTTACAAACTGGGCGCCTAATCTACATGTCCGTGCACGTTTGGGCGCACATGCCAAGCTGGACGATAAGCCGGGGAACGCAGAGGCCTGACGCGGCGGCCGGCGCGCGGCCAGGACGCGTACGCCGTGTTCCTGGCGCGGCTGAAGGCGCTGGACGGCGCGGCGGCCGCGGCGGCGCGCTTCCAGGCGGACGAGGCCGATGTCGCAGCCGCGCTGGGCGCGCTGGCGGCCGCGCTCGACGGCGTCGTGGCGGCCGCCTCCGGCCGGCCGCCTCAGGCAGCGCTGCGTTGAGGCGCGCCGGCATGCCTGCTGCCTTGTGTGCTTGGCCGGCATGCCCCGTCGGTGTTGGGCCTGTCGCAGCCTGCTGCTTGAGCCACGCGCCGATCGGCCTGCTGGCCCCGCCGCCGGGGCGCGGCACCGTTATGGCCAGCCTCCAGTCCGCACTAGCCTCAGGACGCGGCCCGGCTGTGAGGTGCCCTGCCTTACGCAGTCCTGGCCTGACATGACGTCATGCGCGACCGCGGTTGCGAAGGCATATCTGCATGCCGCCGCTGCAGTGCCTGCGTAGCATCTGTACGCGGCGCAGCGCGGGCCAGGGATGGCATGCAGCCTGCGCGGTCACACAGTGACTGGCGCCGGCTCAGTGGAGGTGGGCGCTGAGGTGCCAGGAGAGGGCAGGCACTGGTCTCGTCCCGGTAGGAAGTGTACCACAACAGACAGACGCGTGAAGCAGTGCATGTCAGCAGCATGACACTGCCAATTTGCAAAGTATTGTCCGCTGTCCAACGCGTTGCCTGGGTTGCTTCACATTATGCTATAGATTCTGCACGCTTTGTAACAAGGTACGGTTGTGTTAATTTGTCCTGGCAGGGCTCTCTATGAAGAGATGCCATCACCATGCACTGGGAGAGCCCAGCCAGGACAAGCCAGCCAAAGCGTGCCTTGTTACATCGCGGCGCAGCATACAGTATAGCTCACGCGCTTCAAAGCAACCCATGCAAGGCGTCAGACAGCGGATATCATCGTGCTGGCCGACAGCGTCACGCTGCTGGAATTTGCTGCTTCATGCGTCTGTCTGTTGTGACACACTGCCTTCAGGGTCTGGACCGTGGCCTGCCCTCTCCCGGCACCTTGAGTCTCACATCTGACCAGCCGCCGCCAGAGTCTCTGTGTGACCATGCAGGCTGCATGCCGTCCCTGGCCCGCGCTGCGCCATGTACAAACCGTGCTCGCAGGCGCTGCAGCGGCGGCGTGCATGTATGCTCCGCAACCCTGGTCGCGTAGGTAGTGCCAGGACTGCACGAGGCAGGGCACCTCATGGCCGGGCTACGCCGGGCGGCATGCCGAGGTGCGGGGGAGCAGCACTTGACCTGCTGGCAACAATCGCAACAGCCCAACCCCGCACACCGCCCCTTGCCGCAGCCCGCCCAACGGCGGGTCGCTCGCGCTGTGGCCAGCGCGCAGGCGGGCCAGCAGCGCGCTGACGCGCAGCCGCGCCGCAGCGTGCAGAATGTCTAGGTCGGGGATAGCACGGGATGGCGTACTGACGTGCCGGGGAGGCCCCATTGTAGCCTCGTCAAGAGGATGCATGACGGGTGCTGGCCGTTTGCATGCAACCGAGGCGGCACGATGTAAAGTGAAGTGGGGCCTGCCCCCCTCTAGAGTAAGTTGAAAAAGTAGGAGTGTGGACTCACTGCATCCTGCCTGCCTGACTGCAGCCTGGCAGCGGAGAGCGCGCACAACTGCAAACGAGCGCCGCGATGTCGACGCGCGCGGAGAAGATTGTGCTGCGCCTACGCACCAAGAAGCGCCGCGCCCGGCTCGGGCAGCGCACCGGCTCGGGCAGCGCACCGCGGCGCTTCTTGGTGCGTAGGCGCAGCACAATCTTCTCCGCGCGCGTCGACATCGCGGCGCTCGTTTGCAGTTGTGCGCGCTCTCCGCTGCCAGGCTGCAGTCAGGCACGCAG
>JAABUY010006136.1_pt1 | contig 11835 bp, 11 predicted proteins | sample 5560271 | NCBI WGS metagenome assembly JAABUY01 (sample SAMN10711886, study PRJNA513374) | rock metagenome | isolation source: Antarctica rocks | place: Antarctica: Victoria Land, University Valley
CCGGGGGGCCCCCCGGCCGCCCCCCCCCCCCCGGTTGGTTGTCGTGAGTGGAGGGGGAGATGTTGGGCTGAATGTAGGGAGGCCTCTGTCATCGCGTGAATTTACCACTCTTCTCTATCATGCTCGAAATGGCAGTCCCCACGTGACATTGATTTATACCGTCTTCAGACGTGCTCGAAATCCAAAACCAACCTCCCCCCTTTCGGCCCCGCAACGAAGCTCTGCTCCTGCTCTATCCCCTCATCAAGCACTCACCTAAACCTAACTCAATCTCTCCCTCACCCCCCAGGTTCGAAAAAGGACAGAGAGTACGTACCATGTATAGCGAAATTACTCCCAACACACATGCGGCCTCCGCTCGAGAACGCCCAAAACCACCTACTCTTCTCATCCCGTCCCCCCTCAGCCTCTTTCTTGCTCTCCATCCACCGCTCCGGCCTCCATTCCTCCGGCTCCGGAAAAACATCTGCGTTCCGGTGCAGCGAGTATGCCTGCGCATTGACTCTCGTCCCAGGCGGAATGTCGGTGTAGCCACCGAGGGTCGTTGTGCCCGAAGACGGCGTCACGCGCGGCTGTCCGATGGGCACAGGTGGGTGCAGGCGCAGTGTTTCCATTATGATGGCGTGCAGGAGGGGAAGGGTGTCGATGGCTTTGGGTGGGGGTAGTGAAGCGGGAGCTTGAGTTTGGTTTGAGTGAGGGAAGAGGAGTTGGGGAGAGAGGGTGAGGAGTTCGTTGCGCAGGAGGCTCTGTAGGTGGGGGGGGAGTGAGAGGGCGTGTGTTAGGTAGGTTAGGGTTATGCCGGAGGTTTCGAAGCCCGCGATTAGGCTGTCGAGCATCTCGCTGGCAATAGAGAGGCGGTGATTGAGTGACGGGAGGTTTGGTGGAGGGTCAGAGTGGTGGTTCCCCAGGCCGTGCTTGAGCTGCTTGTAGACCACAGGCTCGGACTTTGGGTCTTGCGAGCCGGTGGCAGACAGCGTCGCGAGGGAACGCTCGGCTGCATCGCACATTGAGAGGCACCAGGTTTCTATCTCCTTGGACGCGGTGTCGAATTGTCGCGGGACAATACGGATGCCGATTCTGGCAAGCCATGCCACTAGATTCGGGAGCTCGGGCTGCCAGAAGATGTGTTGTTTCCGGTCTTGGTATATGGATAGCCAGTGCTTTCTTGTCTTTTCGTCTTGCAGAAAGTTTGTGCCGTTGTTTAGGCCGAAGAGGTAGCCGCTCATTAGGTCCATGTTGACTGCATAAAAAAGCTGAAGGACGTCAAGGGTCTTCTTACTACCTAGCGTCTGAATGACAGGCAGGAATCGGTCGTATATAATCGTCTGCGAGATAGCTTGGAGGTGAGGCGAGGAGAGGATATAGGATTTGGAATAGATGTTTGAGACCATCCGTTTGCGAATCGAATGGGGCTTGCTGGGAATAATGGAGACCATGTTGGCAATTCTAAATTAGGTGAGCGGTGCGTACGGTGACATCCATAAGAAGGGGTAGATCACCCGTAGTTGGCAAATGCGTGAGTATACCATTCGTGCCTTTCGAAGCCTCCACCGTAGACGGTGCGTGTTCCGCCGTCCACACAGTTAATGCTGATCTCACTGGGTGCCAGGCGTACAACAGGTCCATACTTGACATGAGCAGCATGTGCTGCGGTACTTTCTCTGCCTTTAAATCTATTCCAAAGCATCCATGCAGGTGAGAGCGCTGAGGTTAGATGAGCGTTTGGTATCTTTGATAGTGGGGACAAGAAGACTGGATATAGGGTGTATCTGTGAATGACGAAAAGAAACATGGAAATGCCAGCAATTGCCAATATGGACAACATATTGAAAGTCTGCGATTCTCAAGTGAGGAAGCCTACATTTTCACACGTAGGTATTAAAAAACAGCTTCCGTTTTGGATAGGAGGACTCATGGTATATAGAATGCTCCATGAGCCTTCCTCCTGTACTACTACAGGTGGTATATTCTGGAGGGTGGAATCGAGAGTTAAGAGGATGACAGTCTTTCGGGTCTAAGGGCAACGGGCCTGATTATGTAATGACCCGCATCGCCTTGCCTTATCTCCCTACATGTTTATCCATGCAATGACATGATTAGCAAAGAGCCCTGGCTTAAGACGGCATTAACATCTTTCAATTGATTACCTTGACATGCTCTCTGAACTTCCCTATGAGCTCCTGATCCTGATTGTCACTCACCTTCCAACAGCTCAATCTCTCCTTCATCTATCCTTGACCTGCCGCCGCCTCCGCGAGTATGTCGAAAGGGAGGGCTATCGAGTTTTCGTGCAAACCCGATTTCCGTCCCTCGACGTACCCCCGTATTGGACCGATGCCGCTCATGCTCTCACAACCTTATCGAAAGCGTGGGACCGCAAGGCTTTCATTGCACGGTACATTGAACCGTCAGCTACGGTAGTTCGGTTACCAAGAGGCAGACAGGGTTCGGATCATGAACGACGGTGGAGGTATCAGACGATGGGCTATCGGCCGGTCATAGACAGCTACGAGGACTGGATCGCGGACGATTGGTCTTCGAGGCATGAAGTACTAGCATGGGGTGCCGGTGCAGAGCTCGTAGTCCGGTTGAAGACTATGGGCCATGCAGCTGAGCGAATGTGGCAAGACGCAAGGAATGATGCGGACAAGTCAGAAAAGTTCGATCAACATCACCACATGATCCAATGGCTGGCGTATAAGGAGGACGGGCACGTTGAGGGTAGGGATGATGTCACATCGGTCAATATACTTCGTCCTGCGCAGAGCACAGGACAATTGCCCTCAAAAACCACAGAGGAAGTAGTGGTGGGAAGAGCTAGTGGCGGCCTTGCTATAGTCACCCTTTCAGCTTCGCAAGAACAAAGTTTCATCAGGCAAAATTATATTACCGACGGCCGCCCTGTTCGGTCTGCGAGTGTCAGCGTGTCCGGCGATACACTCGTCGCAGCATGTCTCTCAGATACAGCTCTTGCATTGTACCCCCTAAAGTCCGCAGACACAGATATATCACCCGTCTCTGAAGTCGCAGTCATTCCGAGTGGAAAGCCTGGCCGTACATGGTCCACCCGTTTTCTCACCCATGACCGCCTGGCTGTCGGTCTCGGGCCGTCGATGGAGCCTATCCATGTGTACAGTATCGGCCCAACTGGCATATCTTCAGAACCACTGCGCAAGTTCGGCACTGCAGGTGCAGACGTAAAGATGTTTGGGGACGACCGCGTCGACACGGGTGGCTGTACGACCAGCGGCACTTCATCGGTATACCCAATTGTACCCATTGCAACTTCCTCGCAAGCCGGTGGGCGCGAGGGGGAGATATTTCTAAGTGGCTGGTATGATGGTGTTGTCAGGTACGCAGTACACACATTCACCCTGTCCCTCCCCTCCCACTTCCCGCAGGAGCTTACCACGCACCACCAGACTCCACGACGTGCGCTCCCCCTCCTGCTGCACAGCCACATACCAAGACCCCATCGACAACCTATCCGCCATCTACTCGCTCCTCCCGCTCGGCCGCGAACGCTTCATCGCCGGCGGCGCCCGCCACGCCACCATGAAAGTCTTCGACCTGCGCATGCCCGGCGGCAAAGCCTACCACTCCGTCGACCTGGCGCCCTGCTCCACCGCCACCTCCCGCACGCCACCGACCCCCCGACCCGTTGACAGCGGCGTCTGCTGCGACTTCCACTACGAGCACAAACACGACCGCCGCGATTGGAACCTCTTCCTCAACCCGCGCGGCCCGGCCTACTACCGCCTCGGCTCCCGCCGCTCCTCCGAATCCCCGGTCTACGCCCTCTCGGCGCCGTCCGCGTGCTCGCCGTTTGTCTTCGCGGGGGTCGAGAACAGTATCATTCAGTTCGACATGGTGGGCATCATGGACAAGCATCCGGATCCCGTGTTTCAGCGTGGGTATGCGGCGGGGAATGCGGAGTCGCTCGCGACGGAGCCGAGGCGGACGTGGGATCCGCAGTCCGACGTGTTGAAGCTGGCGATGTATGAGCAGGTGCCGATTGGGTCGATGAGGTTGCGGGTGCAGGTTGGGGTGGATCCGGTGGCGCTGGGGCAGGGGTATGGGGATCCTATTCCTGGGTGGGATGAGAGGTGGGTTGGTGGGAGAGGATATTACTAGCGTGATGTCTGTCTGTATATCGAGGGGGACTTGGGTTGCGTTGGTGGTTTTGGGGCAACGTGTGCTGCCATGATGGATATGACTATATGATCTTATGTAACACTGCCGACATGGATTGGTAGTTTCAACTTGTCGATCTCTTGTACACCGTCGATGCTGTCATCTGAATCAGTACACGTGCGTTCTGAAGTCTTTGTATTATTGTAGACATCTTTGAAACCGCACCAAACTCCGAACATCCCTTCTCTCCTCCAGCCAAGACCCGCGAGCAAAAGCGCCTCGTATGAGCGCTCAACTAGCGAGTAAGAATTCTTGTACAAGAAAAAACGAGTCAAAGAGAAGCTTCCCACCCATAGCGGCGGTATGTCTACATATACATAAGACGACAGGCGTACAAGAAGCTCCAATCACCTCACCTCACCACCCAGCCAGAACCGAACTTACATCCCTGATGCATCACCCCAAGAAGCTCCCAATGTTCTCCAGCACCAGAAAAACCCCCTCTCGGTATCAGCGCCTAAACGCATTCACCACATCCTCCTTCCTCCACTCCACCTCCAACCCGCCCTCATACACGCTCTCCACCACCCTCCGCGTCCTCTCCCCCACATCCAAGTACGCGACCTCGCACTGCCGCAGCACCTTGAGCACCAGGCCCCGACTCAAGCCCGGATCGTCGGCGTCACCGAAATGCTTCTCGACCCGCTTCCGCAGCGCGTCGATGCCACGCCGGATCTCCTTGGCGTCGTAGCTGGCGAGGATTTTCTTAAAGGTGCTGCGGGAATGCGAGAGACGGGTGGCGATGGCCGTCGGAGCGGGTGAGGCTGGCGTGGTGGGTGGGGGCAGGAGGGCTTCGGTGGATTCGAGAAAGTCGACCAGCTTGCCGAGCGGGCGGCGGATGACGGCGGCGAGGTAGAGGCCCATGTGCTCGGCCATCTCGCGCGAGGCTTTGTCGCGCCACTCTTCGAGGACGATGTTGGCGCGAGTGTCGACCTGTTCGATGTAGTGGTTCATGTTTTCGATGAGGAGGATGTGGTAGTTCAGTGCTTCTTTGTCTTCGGGGTCTGCGATTCCCCCGTGCCCGTGTTGCGAGGTCATGACGGTCGGGGTTTCTTTGGCGATGAATTTGAGGCTCTCGAACATGGCTTTGTTGATCTTCTGGTACGCGTCGTTGACCGTGAAGCGCACCTCGAGCGTATCGAGCGCTTCCCGTTCCGGCAACATGTTCTCGACGGCGGCGGCGAAGGTGGGGAACGTCTTGATGAAGCCGATGACGCCTTTGCGCTTCTTGATCTTGACTTTGGTATCTTCGATCCCGCGGACTTGTTCGTCGACGAAGCGGGAGAACAAGGTTGATAGACGGTCGCGAAGCTTTTGAAGAGTGCGAACGATATACTCCTGGTTCGTCTCTTCGAGGTCCGACAACTTCAGCTCGAGGGCGCATAAAATACCCACGCCTTGCCTAAGGATTGGTCAGTCAAGTTCACTTGCCGATGGAGGAAATACTACATACAGAGGATCCGACTTTACGGCCCAGTCGACGAGGCTCTGTAGGTCAGCTGGCCAGCCTGAGAAGACCTCATCCATGACTTGAAGTACCCGTTTTGCCATATTCCTGTCCGGATCGAACAATTTCTTATTGCTGAGGTTGGGCCCTTTTCGGTCTCGTGGTGGCGTAGCAGTGACTGCGTCTATGAAGTCGGCATTGCCAAGTGAGCTCGCATGAAACAGCTCCACGAAGAAATTCTGCTCCGTGAAGACGAGGGGAACCATCTCATCCAGTGCTCCGCCGAAGGCCTCGTAAGCGTACATCTTCCCATCCTTGGCCTTCTCTCCCGAAGAGGTGCGCTTGGCCTCGCCAGGTATGGATTTCATCGTCCTTGCCCTCTTGACCGTCAGTTTCCGGGCAGTGCTTGCGAGTGACTCGGTCTCTTTTTCTTGTGCCGTGAACAGCAAGTCCTGTTCGTCACCGATGGACTTCTTCGCCACATTTTTCCACCCAATAGCATTATCGCGCAACTCTTCCTGATAAGGCCTCTTCACAGACTGTTCGTACAGGCGCATCATGTCCTCCCACTCGAATAAATTTACCTCGCGAGAAAATATTAGCAGTTGACTGTAGGGCCATACATCCTTCCGGAACGGTTCGTGTATGCTCGGATCGAGCTTCGTATTTTTCGTTATTGAATTAGACTTCCGTTCTTTCTCGAGCGCATCACTTGTCCTCCGTTCACCCATCGCAAAGATCATCTTCATGTATAGCTTTAGCCTCTGAAGGAATAAAGCGCTCTCTTTCTGGTACACAGCTTCCTTTTCCTGAAGGGCACGCATATTCCCAATTTCGCTACTAACGAATCCGCCCATGCTACCACGGTCCCGGGCGACTTTATCGCTTGTGTTTGGTCGACTACCCGCTTGACGCAGTTTCGGGTCTATCCTTAGCATTGCTTTATAGAGCAGTTTTAAAGTCTCTTCTGCAGACCGTAGGCCCTCCGGTGTTCCCAATGAAGCTTCCCTGAGTATTTTCAGCTGGGATGGAGAGATCGAAATAGTCTCAAGTAAGCCTTGCAGCTCATTCTGGAGGAGCTTCTGATTCGCTGCTTGCACTTGCAACCCCTGTGATTGAGCCTCAATGTAGGCAATGTCCTCGCCGAGGGTCTATTCAGAGATGATTAGTTTACTTGCCCACTCTGTCGAGAGGACAACACGTAATCAACTTACTCCCAGTTCTACGCTGTAGAGTGTGAGCAGTCCATCCAAAACATCACACTCCTCAATTGCCTTGTCCAACATCTTATCAACCATCTCGACTCTCTCGTCCTTTTGCTCTAGATGGCCCAGCCAGCTTCCAGCTTCGACTCTGCCAATTTCCCTTCGAATATCCGCCTGTAGATCGTCCACCTTCTTCGTACTCAAATCTTCACGGCCCCAACCAAAATCGGCTAGAACGGCTTCTAAATTTACAGTCGTGCCTTCAAGGAGGCTCGGATCAATGCCCAAAGCAGTTGCATACTTCGCAGTGTGGCCTGAATGGCGCTTGGTTCGTCGATCATCTTGGACTTTGGGAAATTTGGCTTCTGACTCCCCTGGAGTTGATGGCCACGCTCCTGGCACTGCTTCTGCGGAGTTGTTCACGTTACTTTCTGGCACCTCGCCAACCGCTTCTGTAACCTCCACGGCTGGTATCTCGAATGTAATCTCCAAAGGCGTTGGCAGGTCTCCCATCCCTTGTTCGACCGCTAATCTCTTGACGCTGTTTCCGTCTGTAGGTCTCGAAATCGACGGGGCAGGTACGACGTCTGTGATCCCGTCAGGCCCGCTAGGAGGCGTGATTTTCTCCTCACGAAGTTTATCGCCAGCTCCGCCAGGTCGAGGTCTGAAGGCGGTATAGGCTGTAGCCGCCTTGCGGAAAGCATTAGCAATCTCTTTGTGAGATTTCTTTTTGATCATTGGCCCCAGCCCCGGTCGATGCACCTCTTCCTCCGATTGGGCCGGTGGCTCTGGTGGAGGTGTTAGAGATGGCGTGATGTTTGAGACTGCAGTTGTTTGGGGGCCCTTGTCACTTCTTGTCGAAGTCAATGACGCACTGTCCATTGTATCTGGTGTTGCTGCTGAAATTATTACCGAACTCGACTTTCCTTGTTGTGTCGCTAGAAGAGAGATCTCGCCAGAGCCTGAAGCGTTTGAAGAATTCGATGCTGCGACTCTAGGTCTTTCTCTAGACCTTGAAGGAGGTCTATCCTCTTCTCGCCGCAGATCCGTCTTTGCTGTAGTGGCCATGGAGTTCTCTGGAATCTCGACACCAGATTGGCCCTGTCTTGAGCTGTTCGCTGAACCAGATAAGGGTGGTCTCCTCCTCTCTGGCAGGACGTCTTGTTGGGTGTAGAAAGGCGAAGATATGCTGCTCTTCGTTGTGGGTGAGCTGTATTGCTGATCCGGTGACTCGGATCTCTGTGTACCAGGCAGAACACCTCTGCTCCCGGATGTCACACGAGTCGACCGTAACTGGTCAAGGCTGGGACTTGATGCGAGTCTACCGTCTAACGATTGATTGCCGTTCCTAAACGACCCTACACTTTGAGCATTGACAAGTCTCCTCGAGCCAGGCTCGTTGTGTGATGATGAAGAATTCCCCCGAATGGCAGAGGTGATGCTTGTTTTATTTGGAGAACCGTCGCGAGGTGTCCTGGGCTGTGTTTGCAACTCTGGCAAACTTGCAGGCTTAGTATAATCCGAACCAGGAAAGAAACCGTGCGGCCTTTGAGCCGATTCCTGGGGTTCTGACGTGGACACGAAGCGCTCTCCCTGGGGTTGTTTGCCCGGTTCGATAGTACCATCCCCACCCATCTCCCGAGTTGTGAATGTCGACGATAATTGCCTCCCTTGCGCTGATAGAAGCGGTTGCTGAGCCTCGGTTTCCGACCTTTCAGACGTCGCATTGACCCTTGCCTGTGCGCTCGGTGATCCTGTAACCTGTTCTAAGATTTGTGGATCAAAGCCGACTAGTTGTGGGAGTTTTCCTCCTGTATACTTTCTGTAGATCTTAATCAAACTTCCGATGAAGAAATCCTTCTCTTTTTCCGTTGCCGCTTCCCAGTAGTATGGCTTCTGCACAGTCACTATGAAGCCGACTCCATCTGCCCATTGCCTCCGTAATTGCTCTTCTGCATCGTTTGGCGCAGGTCCGGCGAACGAGTCGATGCACGTGAGGTCGTCCAGCACCCATGTTTTCCCAATCGAGAAGGTACCATTGGAATTTTCCCGCGCCTTGTGCATTCGCACACGACCGGACTTGCGCACTGCCACTATGATAAGTCGCGGTTTCTTGTTCTCCTGGGAAGAGTCAGGCGGCGGCGGAGAGGATGGATGAGCTGCATCTTCGACAATCCGTATGTGAGTGATATATGACTCGAGTACTATTTACCCCCAATGTCAGCGTCACGAAGCAAACTACAGTGCAGTGACATGGCATGAAGCTTGAAGCACAGGGCTCTCAGCAAAATAATAGAGGAGGTGCCATTTTATTGCCAGCGCGGAGCACCTGTTCCGCTACAGAGTATTTCTCTAGGTCACCGACGACTGCTCCTGCGCGGGCCACCGGCCTGGGCTTATGAGACTTATCTAACGTACCAGATCCATCACTGTCCTTCTTCGCAAAGCAGCTCTCGATGATTTGCTTCTTCTCATTCTCGAACTTCTCGGCCTTGCTCATGCCACTTGATCCTCCACCACCGTTTCTGTTTTGCATTGGTGGTCGTGCGCCTGGACCTGCACCATTGGACGGACCACGGTGTCGCTCCGAGACGTTGCTGATCTGCATGATGGGTCATGAAGTACGGGAAGACGAGTGAAAGCTGGAGGGATACTCAAGTTCTGGATGAAGTCGGATGAAGTACACGCTGCCAGATATGCGGGATAGGCCGTTGGGAGTTGCTGAATGCTGCAAATTGATCTGCGATGCGCATCTCCATTAACTTAGACGGGGATCAGATGTCGGGCCCTGTCCGTGAGGCACAGTTGAGTATCTATACGGGTTCCCAGATCCGCCACATACGCTAAACATTTATGTTTACATTAAAAGTTCTACAAAGTAACTTTATAGAACTCTCTGGACCTCAAAATAAGTCTTCATTGAGGGCACCGAGAACGCCGATGGTTTACCAATGGGTATTTACCTTAGTATTTATACCAAATCTCCTCATGAATTACTGTAATTTTGACCAAAACACATGTTACTCAATACGTGCTAGCGTGCCGGAAAACCGCTACCTACCTTAGAAATCCCGTCTTGCCTAGCGCCCAAAAACCACACCGCAAATTTCTGGTGTCAAAGCTGCCTTAACATTCTGAGTTGAGAACTTCTACACCCAAGACCACGAAGCCTACCATTACCCGCAATGGCTGGCGACCAGGTCAAAAAGCGGAAGAAAAACCCACCAGACAGGCAGCAACCGACGTGGCTGTTCCCATCCAAAGAAGAGAACCCAATCCTCAATCCGAAGCCCGTCTTGGAAGATGAAGTCCGCAAAGCGGAAACTGATCGCCAGAACGCAATTGACTTTCTCAAACGTCGAGCCTACGGCGTTCCCGACAGGCCGCCTCCAGACCCGCAGCTACTGAGTCTCATTGCGGTTTTTCTAACAGAATATGGCTTCAGCAGCACATGCCGCATGTTCACGACCGAACGCAATGCTCGCAAGAAACTCAATGGATGGGCGGACGAATTGGGAGGGAAGCTGGAGAAGGGAACGCCAAGACTTTTGAAGATATACAAGGACTGGTTGAAGGAGTGGGAAGAGCGGAGGGCGCTGGACATGACGAGTGACGAGGAAGATGATGCCGCGACCAAGAGAGAAAAGATGATCCAAAGAAGAGCAAATCCCAAGGAGAAGAAAATCAAGGTGGAAGATGAGCAAACGAGTAGCAGTGGTAGTGAGTCAAGCAACGACGAGGCCTTGGGAGGGGATGTGGAGATGAAAGACGCACCACCAGCACAGGGTGCAAAGCAAGGCAAGAAAGCATCTTCTTCGGCGTCTTCGCCATCATCAAGCTCCGAGAGCGATGCCGACGATGAGAAGGATACTAGACCCGTTAAAGTACCTTCACCAAAGCCTACTGTCAACAACCTCATCAACAAGCTAAAACGCAAGGCTGCCTCCGACTCGACCGACAAAGTCGCCAGCGAAGACAAGCCCCTCGCAAAGAAAGCTAAGCTGGACGCTACTTCGGACAAGACCAAGTCGGACAAGAAAGCAGGCGCCGACAAGAAAGTCAAGGCAGACAAGGGTGAAAAGAAAGTCAAGGCTGACAAGGGTGAAAAGAAAGTCAAGGCAGACAAGGTCGAGAAAAAAGTGAAGGCAGACAAGGGTGACAAGAAACCAGCGGAAGAAGACCCCGTAGACAGCCCCAAGCCCACCAAAGCGGAGAAAAAAGCGAAGAAAGCCAAGAAGAAAGACGCATCGGCGAGCAAGGAGACGAGTTCCACCCCCGCCGTAGCGGCGCCAGGTCCCGAGCCCTCTCCCGATAAGACAGCATTGGACTCGGCGCACGATGCAGCGCAGATGCCTCCTCCCGCATCATCCTCTTCCTCCTCGTCGTCAGACAGTAGTTCCAGCCGCGACCCCGAACGGGCACCAACCTCCAAACCCAAGTCTGCCAAGAAGCCAACCGCCAGCTCCCCGTCCGCCCCAGCCCTCCCCGGAGATACCAAGAGGAAAACGTCCACCGACTCCAGCGCCACGCTCGAAACCAGCGAGCCCATGAAAGCCACGGCCTCCTCCAGCTCCTCCTCGTCAACCTCCTCGTCCTCCTCTTCCTCCTCAGACTCAGACTCAGACTCAGCAAGCACGCCCCCACCCAAGAAGTCCAAGTCCAAGAAGAAGTCCAAATCCAAATCCAAATCCAACTCCAACCCCAACCCAGACCCCAACCCCAACCCCGACCCCACCCCAACAAGCAACGACACCCCCAACGAAAAGACAGAAGAGCCAAAACCGAGCAAGAAAAAAGCCAACACGCCCTTCAGCCGCATCCCCGCCAGCACGGCCATCGACCCGCGCGTGGCGTCCAACGCGTACGTGCCGTACGACTACGCGGAGCGCGCCCATCGCGACCTGGTCGTTACGAAGGGGAAGGGCTTCACGAAGGAGAAGAATAAGAAGAAGAGGGGTAGTTATCGGGGGGGCATGATCGATGTGGAGG